>Ga0209986_10002196_pt1 | contig 18119 bp, 17 predicted proteins | sample BlataG_FD_183168 | JGI IMG/M metagenome (GOLD analysis project Ga0209986, IMG submission 183168) | Deep subsurface microbial communities from Black Sea to uncover new lineages of life (NeLLi) - Black_00105 metaG (SPAdes) (version 2) | ecosystem: Environmental > Aquatic > Marine > Oceanic >...
GAGGGAAATAATTATGATCGTGACTCTTTTAGAGTTTATATGGATGTTTCAATATATTACTGTTATCTGGGCTACAACCAAAGGGGGCCCTATCTATGCTACCACAACATTTCCGGTGTTGATTTACAGAGCGGCCTTCAAGGATTATAATCTTGGATACGCAGCCTCCATGGGTGTATTCTGGCTGGGATTTTTACTGCTTTTTTGTGTTTTTTACGTTAGAGTAGTGGGCGAGAAGGAGTAAATATGAGACTCTTATCAAGGATCCTAAGAAGGGTGCTCATAGGCATTCTCTTAGCCATAACTTTATTTCCTATTTATTGGATGGTGATAACTTCTGTCAAGCCCAGGGTTGATTTCTTTAAGCTGCCACCGGACTGGATACCTAAAACCCTTACCTCTGATCACTACCATGCGGTGTTAGCCAGTGGAATGGGAGGTCAGTTGAATTTTCTAAACTATTTTAAGAATAGCGTGATCGTGTGCGGCATAGTAGTCATACTCACCTTAATCTTAGCAATTCCTGCCGGCTATGCTTTCTCCAGGTTTAGATTTGGTGGCCGAAGGACACTCTTGAACCTGGTTTTGGTCTCCCAGATGCTTCCCATTGTGATGTTGCTTATACCGTTTTACATAGCTTTTAGAAAACTGGGTTTGTTGAATACCTATGCCAGCGTGGTATTTCCTTATCTTGTCTTTACTTTGCCCTTTTCTATGTGGATGTTAAAAGGCTATTTCGATACTATTCCCAGGGCCTTAGAGGAAGCAGCCATGATTGACGGGTGTGGTAGAGTGGAAGCAATGAGAAGGGTGTTACTTCCTAATATTACACCCGGACTCATCGCCACCAGTATAGTCGCCTTTATCATGGCCTGGGATGAGTTCATAATTGCCTTGACCTTGCTTGTCAGTGATAACATGAGAACACTTCCCCCAGGTATCATCATGTCCTTTGTAGGAGAGTTTGAAATTAGATGGGGTGATATGATGGCTGCTTCGATGATCATCACCATTCCGGTTATGCTCGCCTTTGCATTTCTACACAAGCATCTGGTAAGGGGATTAACAGCAGGGGCAGTAAAAGGATAAAGGAAAAGGGGATGATTCTAGATTTTGATGTTCCCACCAAAGAAATTGAGCGAAGGAAGCAGATTATTCGAGATGTCTGGAATTACAAGTTAGATAATGTTGATCATATTCCTATTCAACTAATCCCAATACCAAACTCAAAAGGTTATACTCTTCAGGAAAGGTTCACCGAGAAGAGGAGACAATTAGAAGTTGAAGTAGAGAAAATTAAGGCAGGCTTAGAGCTAATTCCCGATGATTATATACCAACTTTGCATCCTGATTTAGGTTATGTAATTACACAAAGTGTTTTTGGCCTAAAACCAGTTTATGCTGATTCCAATCAACCTCCTTATACTAAGAAAGATCCTCCAAGAGTTGCAAAAGTTGATGATATATACAAACTAAAAATGCCCGATCCTTACAGCGATGGTCTAATGCCTCAAGGGTTGAAAAGAATAAAATTTTTAATGAAGGAAACAAACTATCAATTTCCCTGTTCACTATTAGACGTAGGTGGTCCTATGGACATTGCATATGAGCTAATGGGGACAAATTTATTTTTTACCATAATGTATGATGCGCCAGAGGCAATGGAGTATTTGGTAAATTTCCTGGCCGATGCTTTAGTTGCCCTTCGAGATGCATGCATTGAAGCAGCAGGCGGTATCGAAAATATCACTTCAACTGGATGGGACCGAGCACATCACTTTATCCTCTCCCGTCTTATATAGATGTTTATCGAGATACACCAATATTATATAGTAAACTTCTGCAAATATCAAAAAAATATGCAAGCAGGATGAGGAAAGGTAAAAAGGTTATAATTTAACTGCATAAAAATAGAAGTTATCAATCAAATTTAAACTGAAAAGGAAGGAGGATAATAGTGAATAAAAGATTAGCCATTGATGGAGGTAAACCAGCGAAAACAACGCCTAACCTTCCTATGTTTCCTGGTGGGATAGAGATAGGCGAGGAAGAGAAAAAAGCTGTTGATGAAGTTATAGAGCATAAGTATCTCTTTCGATATTATGGGCCCGGGGAATTTCCCTCAAGAGTGAAGCTATTTGAGGAAGAATTTGCTAAAAAGATGGGAGTAAAACACGTACTAGCAGTGAATTCCTGCACATCGGCCCTTATTAGCTCTCTTGTGGCTGTAGGAGTAGGACCAGGAGACGAAGTTATCGTGCCAGGCTATACCTTTTTTGCTTCCTGTGCAGCTATTGTTGCTGCTAAGGCTATTCCTGTAATAGCAGAGATTGATGAGTCCTTTACCTTGGATCCAGATGATCTAGAGCGGAAAATAACTCGCCGCACAAAGGCAGTCATGCCAGTTCATATGCGAGGAGTTCCCTGTCAAATGGATAGAATTATGAAAATAGCCAAAAAACACAATTTAAAAGTGGTGGAAGATGTTGCCCAAGCTTGTGGAGGGACTTTTAAGGGAAAGTATTTGGGAGCCTTTGGAGACTGTAATGCCTTTAGTCTTCAGTATCACAAAATAATCACTGCCGGCGAAGGGGGTACGGTGGCAACAGATGATGATCTACTTTACGATAGAGCTCAAATGTATCACGATGTTGCAGCCTGTTGGCGTCCGGGAGGACCAGAGAAACGTTTTACCTCAGCCCGCTATAGGGGAGAGCTTTTTCCAGGGGTTAATTTTCGCATGGCAGAGTTAATAGGCGCGGTAGCCAGAGTTCAATTAAGACGTCTTGATGGACTTATTAAAAGAATGAGAAAAAATAAGGAACGGATAAAAGATGCTATTTCTGACATTGAAGAGATAAAGTTTCGTAGATTAAATGATCCAGAAGGAGATACAGCTATTGCTTTGTTTTTCTCCCTTCCAACAGTTGAGCTTACAAAAAAATTTGCCAAAGCTTTAAAGACAGAAGGAATTTCAGCAAATTCTGTATATGATAAAGGAATACCTGATTGGCATATCTATAGCTATTGGGGAATGATTATTAACAAATGGACAGCTACTCCTGAGGGTTGCCCTTATACCTGTCCTTACTATAAAGGTCCGGAGATTAAGTATTCACCCGATATGTTACCTAAGACCTCAGACTTATTAAGTAAATCCATTCAAATTGATATTCCTCCCCAATTAACAAAGGAAGATTGCTGTATGATTGCTGAGGGTGTTCATAAAGTATCTGAGGCATATTTATAATCAAGCCAATAATAAAAGAGGGGAAAAAATGACCAAAATAGATGTATGTTTAGAGACGGTATTTACCTCTTTACCTGTAGAGGCAAGGCTTGAAAGGATTGCCCAGGCTGGTTATACTGCAGTAGAGCTCTGGCACAAAGAATGCACCTGGAACGGGCGTGACCTCACAGGACCAGCTAAGGATGCTAAGAAGTTAAAAGCTATTCTGGACAAATATGGACTGATAGTGAACAACATGGTGCTGAATGCCTGGGATGCTACTCTGGGCGGATCTTTAGTAAACCCAGAAGACCAGAAGTTGTATCTTAAGAATCTGGAGGAGGTTATTAAGTTTGCTCGAAGTATTGGATGTAACAAACTAATAACTTGCACCGGAAAAAAGCTACCGGAAAAAAGCTATAAAGAACAGAGGGATAGCATCATATCTACCTTAAGTGAGGCTGCTAAAATTGTGAGAAAAGAGGATTTTACTCTGTTGCTTGAGCCACTTAACACTTATGTAGACCACCCTGGATATTTTCTTGATTCTACTAAGGAGGGAGCTAAGATAATAAGGGAAATCAATCATCCCAATATTCGTTTGCTTTACGATATTTACCATATGCAGATAATGGAAGGAAATGTTATATCTACTATTGAGCAAAATATTGATATTATCGGTCATTTTCATGCTGCCGGCGCTCCAGGAAGACATGAGCTTTACTTTGGTGAGCTAAACTATCCCAATATTATTAAGCGTATTAAGGAGTTAGGATATGAGGGATATTTTGGACTAGAATATTTTCCCAGCATGGACTCTGAAGAATCACTAAAAACCATAAAAGAGCTATTAGAGAAAGGAGGAGTTAGATAAGCTTGCTTCTACGGTGTGCGAAAATTTGGTTAAGAGAAAATTGTATCAAACATCATAGGGAGAAATTAAATGAGGGAAAAGATGTAGTTAAAGGGGGGCTACTCATCACTGGGCTATGATTCACGGAGATGTGGGAAGGAAACTAAAAATATTGGCAGAACTGCTCAAAATAGAAAAACTGGTATTTTGGAGGATCTGGAGTATGGGAATGACATCAAAATAAACAAGACTAGTTCTTAAATTACCTAGAAATAAGACATTAGGGGTGTTTAATAATGACCTCAAAGGAAAGGTTGCAGTTAGCTTTTGACTATGAAGAACCAGATAGAGTGCCTATGCAGGTGAGTTTTGTGCCAGAAGTACTGCAAAAGTTAAAGTCAAAATATAAGGTGGAAAAAGAGTCAAGCAATCTAAGTGCTGGTGTAGTTTCAAATATAGACTACGACATTGATATATATCTTGGACATGACATGTTGATTTTAAATGTCGGAATGGGGTCTGGGTATTATAGGGAATTTGAGCCTGGGAAAGATACATATACTACAGAATGGGGAATTACGTGGGGAAAAATGCCCTATCAAACAAAATTTGGTGATGGTTATTATACGGAAATGGTTGGTTTCCCACTTGCTGAGGATGATGCTATAGACAGCTATATTCCACCAAATCCAGAGGATGAAGATATAAGTTTTGTAGATGATGTTGTGAAGGTATATGGGAAAGATTATTATATCTGTGGTGATTTGTCTTGTAGTGTACTTGAGGCTTTTAGATACCTAAGGGGCCCAAAAGCTTTTGAAGATTTATTAGTAAATAAAGAAATTGCCCATAAAATAATGGATATGACGGTAGATTACCATTTAAAAGTTGGTTATAAGCTAATAGAAAAAGGTGTTGATATGATATGGTTAGCCGATGACGTTGGTAGCGAACATTCCATGCTAATATCTCCAGAAGTATTTAGGGAGTTTATGAAACCAAGATTAAGCCATATGATCGGTGAGTTCAAGAAAAAGAATAAGAATATAAAAGCTGCCTGGCATAGTGATGGGTGCATACTGCCTATATTGGATGATCTTGTTGAGATAGGATTAGATGTTTTAAATCCAATTCAGCCAGAGTCAATGGATCCAACGTATATAAAAAAACGTTATGGTAATAATTTGTGTTTGTGGGGGACAATTAGTACTCAACATACACTTCCTTACGGCAAACCAAAAGATGTGGAAAATGAAGTTATAGATCGAATTAGAAACTGTGCGCGAGGTGGTGGATTTCTTATTGCACCAACTCATAATATTCAATTAGATGTCCCTGAAGAAAACTTGTTTGCATTTTACAATACAATTAAGAAATATGGTAGGTACCCGATGAATCTTTAATGGATGATTTCTGCCTTTGGTTATAGAATAAGACGAGGAGATATTCATGAATAACGAAAATATTGATTTCATCAGTCATTTTCATGCTGCCGGTGTTCCCGGGCGACATGAGCTCTGGATGGGAGAATTGAATTACAAAAATATTATTAAGAAAATCGATGAGTTAGGATAAAGGTGATACTTTGGCCTAGAGTATTTTCCTGATCTCGACTCAGAGAAGTCATTATGGCAAATAAAGGAGTATCTAGGTTAATAATTTTTTTACAAATTCAAGCACGGGTTCGGCTTTGTTCACTGCTCTCGTAGCATCCTCCCTATTGGGTAGACCTTCCTTCCGGGTTTATTCCCTTTCATACAAGGTTTTTCCTTTCTCAACGATCTCTTTTTGCACAAAGGGTTCGGTTTGGCAAAGTTCTCTAAATTCCTCAGGGTTATAGACAATAAAATCAGTAGCTATTTTTGGTTTACAAAGGCTGATAACTTCTCCTATGCGGTCAATTAGCCTGCGGTGAGTTTTTTTGATTACTAAAATGTCTAAGTCGCTCCAGTTTCCTGGCTGTCCTTCAGCTAAGGAACCAAAAAGGATTATTTTCTGAGCACGGTATTTTTGTGTTAATATCTTTACTATTCTTTCCAGTTCTTCCTGGAGTATTTTTTCTCTGGCTGTAGTTTTCATTTTATTGTTTCCATTTTGGGCGGCTGACTTTGGGACATTTTATTTTCGGACTTTTTGAAAATCCTAGTCTAATTATAGGTTTAGAGAACGGAATGTCAAGCAGAGTTATGATAAGAAGACTTTCATCCGCATCTTGTCTCTGTCCGCTGGTAGGCTTCAACCTGAAGGTGATGAGTTATCTTCTCCTCGAGGAACCTTTGGCAAAATGTTTCTATTATCTCTTCAGAAAGTTCTTGCCATCCAAGAGAGAGGCTTGCAATTTGTCCAATTCTCTGCTATTCTTTTTCTTGGCCATTACATCCTCCTTTTCGATAAGGTTTGTTGTTTTTGGTTCTCCTTATCCTGGAGGAATGATAGCCTTTTTGTCAAGGTCATCCAATTTTACAGAAATTATGGGCATGATCATTATTGGTGCATATGTGCCCTGGCTAGCATAGCAAATTCTTAAAAAGAATACTATTTTAAGATACTTACGTTCTTAACGTTTCTTAGAGTTTATCGGGAGGATTTATGAGCGTAAAACCTAAAATTGGAATACTCTTTCTTACTTCTGGCTGGTTCAGGGATGTTGGGCTTCAAACATCCTCTTCTCATTTAACAGAAGAAGTAGATGAAATTGCAAAAGAAATTGTACAAAGGCTTTCCCGATTTTTAGTACCTGTCTGTAAGGGAGTCCTCTTTTCCGAAAATGAAGCCAAAAAAGCAGCCGAAGAAATAAGAACTGCCAATGTTGACGGTATAATTGTTGCTCCTCTGATGTGGTGTGAAGACCAGATTCTCAGGGCGGCATTGAAGGTGCTCCCAAAGTCCCCTATCGTCGTATGCACTTTCTTTCCTTCAGAAGGTCTTTCAGAGTTTGTTAGTTATCATGAAATGATAAAGGGTTCCGGTTTGGTTGGAAACCTGCAGATGAGTGGATTGCTCAAGAGAGAGGGGTATCTATATCAATCTGTTTCAGGGTACCACCGTGATCCTGAAGTTTATGAGGAAATAAAAGAGCATTGCTTTGCTCTCGCCATTTCTCGGAACCTGAAAAATGTGCGGTGTGGGGTTTTACCCTTTCGATGCGAGGCGATGTCTACAACCTATGTCGATGAGTTTGCAATACGAAAACTTTACGGTATTGAATTAAAATACCTTGAATTACAGCGTTTTAAAGAAGAAGCTCAAAAAGTTCCACATGACGAAATTAACCAATTTAAAAAGCTCATAAAGGATGAAGGGCAGGTTGTGGAGGTTGATCAGAAAAATCTCACCGAAGGTATTAAATATGCAATTGCACTGGAAAAGATCATTTCAGAAGAAAGAATCAGCATCTTTGTTATGAACGATATTATCGATGAAATGCATGTCTGCTTCGGCTTGCGCCCCTGCCTTACTAATCCCCGACTTTCTGCATCAGGTGTTGTTGTTACAATGGAAGCAGATATTGCAGCAGGTATCGCCATGTACATACTCAGGCTTTTTACTGGTAAATCACCCTTTTACGCCGAGCTCTATACTGCTGACCTTGAAAAAAATGCCTTCCTCATGGGACATCCAGGCTACCACGATAGCATAAACCACGATGAAAAGTATCCCGTGAAGATTGTTCCTGATGTTGAATATGAAAACTCCGATCCCTTCTCTGGTGTCTGTACTTTTTTCAAGTACAAACCCGGTCCAGTAACAGTGGTTAATTCCGTCTACAATGGGAAAAAACTCAGATGGACAGTTTTTGAGGGGTACTCCCTTCAAGGTCCTCCAAAAATGGAGGGAAGCTGCCATCTCTTCTGTAAGATTGAAACACCAATAAAAGAGTTTTGCAATAGAGCAATCCAGATTGGCGTAAGCCAGCACTGGATCGTGGTTCCTGGTCACTTTATGAAAAATTTTGAAAGGCTCTGTAGATGGTTGAATATAGAATACTGCGCTGTTAATTAGTACATTTTATTAATCTTATTAGTCCAAGAACAGTGACTTCAGTATTTGCTTTAGCATATTACAAAATACAATTAGTGAAGATTATACCAGGATAGAGTTATGCTTTCTACACAAAAGCCAAAAATAGGACTGTTTGCAGGGGGGATTGAACATTATTGGACAAGATGCGGCATGAAGGAATTACCCTCCGCTCTTAAAAAAAATGCCCTGAAATTAATGAAACGCCTGGAAAAAAATTGTGAAGTTATATATCCGTTTTTAGTTGGAAATGAAGCCGAGGCAAGAAAAGCAGGGAAGATCTTTATGGAAGATGAGGTGGATATAGTGTTGATGTACCATGCAACCTATGTAGATGATGCTATGAGCACAGCTTTGATTGATGAAATAAAAGGAATTTTCCCCGTGCTATTTCTTTCTCAAGGTCTTCCCAACATCCCTGAGAGTCTCTCGATGATTGAGTCTGGGACATGTTGGGGTGTTAATAGTGCAGTTCAACTTCCAGGTAGCCTCAAAAGACTTGGGTCGGATTTTAATTACGGCTTGGTATTCGGGCACATTGAAAATGATCGCGCCATTTCCGAAATTGTCCAATATGCAAAAGCGGCAAGATGTGTAAAAAGATTAAAAGGTAAAAAAATTGCGTTTCTTCCACACCGCAGCGGAGATGTACCCATGTATGATACTTACCCGGACGAGGCCCGAATGATGGGGCAGACCGGCATAAAAATAAGTTTCATTTATGTCAATGAACTCTTAGTAAAAATGCAGAAAGTTAAAGAAGCCGAGACAGAGGATCTAACAGAGGAACTTTACCAAATGTGTGAGGTCATAGAACCTACGAGAAAAGAAGTCTCTCTCGCCGCCAGGCAGGCTATTGCTTTAGAGCAACTGGTCGAGGAAAAGAAGGTAGATGCATTAGCCATTGATATGTTTCCAGGACTCACCCCTATCTGTGGAATGATCCCCTGTGTCGGAATGGCAAGACTTATAGATAAGGGAATGATAGTGACAACCGAAGGTGATCTTTCCGTAGCTGTGGCAGCATTAATTATAAAAGAACTTTGTGGAAAACCAGTTCACTTTTGGGAGAATTTGATGTTTGATGAAGAGAAAAACTGGGTGCTGGGGGGACACGAAGGAGGCTCTGCTGGTTTCACTATGGCGAAGAGGGGAACCCGTCCAAAACTCAGAAATACTCAATATATTAATTTTGGAAATTGTCCGGGGGCTCCATATAACGGAGTACTGCCCCAATTTATTACAAATCCAGGTCCGGTGAATCTACTGACTTTGTTCAGGGCTGAAAATGGGTATGAGATGAGACTTGCTCGTGGTGAATCCGTTGATACATATCCCCGTGAGGTGCACTTCGAGCACACTATCTTTAGACCAAATATTTCCCTTAGGGATTATTTTAGCCGTATTGCCGAAGTTGGCGTGTGCCACCATTTTGCGTTGGTCCATGCAGAAATAAGCAGCGAGATAGAGAAAGCGGCAAAAATTTTAAATATGAAACTCGAATATCTTACTGATTAATTTAAGGAAAGCAAAAAGTTAACCCGAAATTGGACTTAAATGTGTATAATTACAAGATAAAAGAGTAGGGAGGAGGTATTGGTGATGAAGGGAGATTTAGCTATTGCTGGAGGGAAAAGGACAGTGCCTCAAGGGTTAAAGGTAGGGTGGCCAGTAATTACTCAGGAGGATAAGAAGGCCGTGATGGGGGTTTTGAATAGGGGTATCCTCTGGGGTCCCTATGCTCCGGAGGTGGTGGGCCTTCAGGAAGACTTTGCCAGATATGTTGGGACAAAATACTGCATAGCTGTAAATAGTGGTACAGCAGCCCTGCATATGGCGGTGGCCGCAGCAGGCATTGGGCCTGGAGATGAGGTTATTACCTCAGCCTTTTCATTTCTAGCTTCAGCGGTGGCGGTCCTGCATCATAACGCCATACCGATCTTTGTGGATATCGATCCTAAGACCTTCAATATTGATCCAAAAAAGATAGAAGAAAAGATTAGCTCCAGGACAAAGGCTATTATGCCTGTTCATATTCATGGCCTGCCGGCAGATATGGACGAGATAAATGAGATTGCCAAAAAGCATCATCTCGTTGTGATAGAGGATGCTGCTCAGTCTCATGGAGCACTGTATCATGGTAAAAAGACTGGCAATTTCAGTGATATGGCGGCCTTTAGCTTAAACTCTACCAAGAATATGCCGGGAGGAGAAGGTGGCCTTTTTGTTACTAATAATGAAGAATACAGGGGTAAAGCCAACATGGTGAGGATGTTTGGAGAGTTCCTTAAGCCCGAGGAAGGAAGAAAATACAATGCTTACACCATGGGATGGAATTATAGGACTCAAGAGATGCCGGCTGCTTTTGCTAGAAGTCAACTTAAAAGGTTAGATGAATACAATGCCAATGGGAAGAGAAACGCTGAGTATTTATCCGGGCATCTAGCAGAGATTAAGGGGGTCACTCCTCCCTTTGTCCCTCCCGATAGGACCCATATCTATCATAAATACAGAATTAGGCTAAATCCAGATGAGTTGGATTTAGATATGGAGCCGGATAAGTTCAGAGATCTGGTAATGAAGACTCTTCAGGCAGAGGGGGTAGATGCTGTCCTCTGGCAAACTGTCCCTATTCTTGGTCAGACTCTCTTTCAGCTTAAGGAAGGCTATGGCAAGGGTTGTCCCTGGAGCTGTAAATATGCAGAAAAGATAAGCTATGATCCAAACGATTATCCAGAAACCTTGAAGCTGTTAGCTGACTCTCTGGTGATTTGCTCTGAACCTTACCCCATTTTTCCTCAGCCCCTGGAGCTTATGAAACACTATATAGAAGCATTTCACAGGGTCTTTGACAATATCGATGAGGTTGTTACAGTTAAGACGACATCTGTCGAGAAAAAGCCTATAACTGGTAGGGCAGAAATAGGTTAGATCAAATAGTAAATGCTCAGTAAACGCCGTGTCACATTGAATTTTCAGGGTAGCCGCACCCTTCAGGGTGCGCAGGCTCTGAGCGTCGCGACTACCAAAAATGACGGGGTTCACTGAATACTTACATCAAATATTTTATACGGAAGAAGAAAGATACGTTTTTTGGAGTTAACCCTACAGGCCAAGTACTCAAATGACGCCTGAATCTCGAAAGAAAATTCTGGCAAAGAAAGGAGGGATGAGTCAGACAAATAGCTTCTTTCCGAGAACAGGCTTTACATAGACTTTTTAGTTTAACCCAAATTTAAAAAAAGAAAAGGAGAGGAAAATGAAAAAATTGTCAGTTTTGTTGTTGTCCCTATGTCTGGTTGTGTTATTTTCCATCCCAGCCATGGCAGCGAAGGAAGGCGGTACGCTGAGTATTCTTTGCTTTTTTGGATATGCGGACGATAGCTGGGTAAAGCCTTTCGAAGAAAAGTATGATTGCGAGGTCAAAATAACCTATGCTGGGACGGTGGAGGAGCATTTCACCAAGACCAAAGCTGCACCAGGCCTGTACAATATAATATCTAATGACTCAGGTAGGGTTCAGATGTATTACGATGCCGGTCTGATTCAATCCATAGATGTGTCTAGATTAAAAAATTACCCCAAAATAGGAAAATATTTCCGTGACCATCCCTATGCCGAGGTTGAACCCGGTAAGAAGTTCCATGTTCCCATCTGCTGGGGAGATCAAGACTTTATCGTCAATACGGCTGTCGTGGGTGATAGGCTTAAGCCATATCTGACCGATATAGGTGGAGGCCGTCAAGTTCTTTCTTACAGGGTGATGAAGGCGCCTCAGTTCAAGGATATGGTAACCATGTTTGATGAGTCTACCAATGTCACCAGCATGTCAGCGATTGCTGCCGGTATTACCCATCCATTTAACCTGAGTGAGGCTGACTATGAGGCTATGATTACTGAACTTAGCCTATGGGCCAAAAACTGCAGACAGTTTACCCTCGGATTTGATTCAGAAAAAGCGATCCTTACCGGAGAGGATGCCTATATTTCCATAACCGGCAATAACGCTATTGAGGCCAATGCATTGGTGGAGGAGGGAGTGGGAGATAAGTTCACTCACTACCTACCAACTGAAGGCACCATCTGCTGGATCGACGGATGGGTAATTACCAAACCAACTAAAGGGAAATCTCTCGATCTGGCTCTCAAATACATTGATTATATGATAGGGGATGAAGGTCAAACTTTACTGGCTGAGAAAGTTGGCTTTGGTATTATTAATCCTGCTGGAGGTGGTGGTTATACCGATGCAGTTAAGGAGAGAACCTGGTGGTACACTATGTCAATCGATGAATTCCCTGTTCCTCTTTATATAATGGTTACTGAGGAGGATCCTGAGAGGAGAGTGAATAGCTGGCTCGAAATTAAGGCACAATTAGGATTTTAGGTAGAGGGTGAGTTAGTTTTCCTCTGGTCCTGATGTATCTGTCAGGACCAGAGGATATTGATATTCGGTTACATCCAAATAAATCTAGGGAAAGACGGATCAAATGAAAGATAAGGAATCTAAATGGCAGGTCGAATTAGTAGAAGTTACCAAGATATATAAAGATACTATAGCTGTTAATAATTGCAATATTAAAATAAAAGCGGGTGAATTTTTTTCACTATTAGGACCTTCCGGCTGTGGAAAAACTACTACTCTGAGAATAATCGCTGGGCTTGAAGAACCGGACGAAGGCAAGGTTTTCTTAGAAGGAAGGGATGTTACTAATGTTCCCGCTCATCGCCGCAATGTGAATACTGTTTTTCAAGATTATGCTATATTTCCCCATATGAGCGTTTACGATAATGTCTACTTTCCCTTAAAAATGCGGAAAATTTCCAAAAAAAAAGCTGATCCAAGGATTAAAAGAGTGCTAAAGCTTGTCAATTTGGAAGGTTTCGAGAAAAGATATTCCAGTCAGGTTTCTGGTGGACAAAGACAGAGGGTGGCCTCGGCTCGGGCACTGGTTAATGAGCCAAGAGTTCTCTTATTGGATGAACCGTTAGGTGCTCTTGACTTTAAGCTTAGAGTATCCATGCAAAAAGTTTTGAAAGATATTCAGAGAAACCTAAATATTACCTTTATATATGTTACCCATGACCAGACAGAAGCGATTACCATGAGCGACCGAATAGCCGTGATGTCTCAAGGGCGAATCCACCAAATCGGTACTCCGGATGAGATTTATAATAATCCCGCGACCGCTTTTGTAGCTTCATTCATAGGAGAGATGAATTTTTTGGAAGGACTAGTTGCGTCAATATCGTCTTCAGACACTGTAGAAGTGTCGGTCTCAAACAAAAACATCCTCTGCAAGAATAACGATCAAAAGATTTCGTTGAATGATGGTGTACTGGTAAGTATCCGTCCCGAGAAAGTTCATGTAAACCCCTTACAGTCCCTAAAAAATGTCATTGAAGCAGAGATAAGCAGAATTGTATTCAAAGGGAATAATTTTGAAGTTACAGCCAAATTCGATAAGTGCGAGGTGCGTTCGCTTGTCGATTACAAAGTTTGGGATAAGTCTCAAAAAGTGGGTAATAGGGTAAAAATAGGGTGGAACCCGGAAGATGTTCAGGTTTTTCCCATTAGTATGAAGAAGGATATGATTCAATATGAATAAAGGGTTTTGTCGGTGAAATCGATGAAAGAATTACCAAACAATAAGAGGGGGAAAAAGAGGGTATTATTCGATAAACCCCGTTCTTACATAATGGGAATTCCTATTATTTTCTGGCTTCTCATAATAATAATTACTCCAGTAATTTTGATGCTAATTATGAGTTTCAGACAGAAGGTAGGATATGATATCTCAAATATTTTAACTCTTTCCAACTATTTGGAGATTTTGAAGAAGCCATCGTATGTCAAGATACTTTTAAGAAGCTTTAGGATAGCTTTGATTGCATCGACTCTGGCCATTTTCGCCAGCTACCCCTTAGCTTACTACATTTCGAGAAAGATAAGAAAGGGAAGACATTTACTTTTTATGTTGATAATAGCCCCTTTATGGATAAGTTACCTGGTGAGGATAATTGCCTGGAGGGCAATACTGGGCAACAAGGGTTTGATTAATTCGACTTTAATGGCACTTGGCTTAATAAAAGAGCCTCTATCATTTTTATTATATAATCAGTTTGCCGTAGCCATCACTTTAACTTATATTTCTATTCCCTTCGTATTCATTCCCTTATACACTGCTCTGGAAAAGATTCCTGTAAATTTAATTGATGCTGCCAGGGATCTCGGAGCCAATGAGTTTCACACTTTTATAAACGTAATATTACCCCTTTGTATTCCCGGTCTACTTACAGGATTTATGCTGGCATTTATAATTTCTCTCGGTGATTACATTATCCCTATGCAATTGGGTGGGACTGGAGGAATGATGCTCGGAAATATTATCTGGTCGCAATTTGGCTTTGCCTTCAATTGGCCATTAGGTGCTGCTTTAGGCTTTATTTTGTTTTCTATTGCGGCAGTGATTTTGGCCATAACCCAGAAGTTTGGCTCACGAGAGGGGATGTTATACGAATAACTTAAAAGGAATATAGAGAAATATAAGCGCAGAAAGATGAAAAAAGAGAGAAGAAAATTTAAATTTTCGCCCCTGGGGATTTATGCTGTCTTAGCTTATTCTTTTCTTTACTTACCCTTAGCGGTGGTAATAGTTTTTTCTTTTAGTCCTACAAAATCTATTGTTGGGTTTTCTGGTTTTACTACCAGGTGGTATATTAAATTGTTTAACGATGAAGCTCTAATCGCGGCACTTATACATTCATTACAGGTGAGTCTTACGGCAGTGAGCATTGCCGTCGTTGTTGGGACGAGTGGTGCCTTTTTTTTAGTAAGAGCGAATTTTCCAGGAAAGCAACTTTTCAGGAGCCTTTCCCAGTTACCTCTGATTCTACCAGGAATTATTTTGGGTATAGCTTTACTGATACTGTTTATGAACCTGGGTTTTGAATTGTCCATGTTTTCGATTTTAATGGGACACGTATGCTTTACTACACCAGTGATAATGTTTCAAGTAGCCAGCAGACTCCAAAGACTGCCAAGATCATTTGAGTATGCGGCAAAAGATCTTGGAGCGACTCCGGTCAAAATCTTTTGGTATGTGACGCTTCCTATGATACGAACTGCCATAATCGGGGGGGCACTCCTCGCATTTACTATGTCTTTTGATGAGATTATCATTACCTATTTTTTGACTGGTACCTGGACAACTCTTCCCGTGTTTATCTACGGCATGATGCGTTTTGGTCTGTCCCCGCAGGTGTTCGCTATTTCGACCGTGGTGCTAACTTTTGCTATGGTCTTAATAGTTTTAATGGCTAAATTTACCGCCGTCCGAGAGGAACTCTAAAGTCGGATGATTGAAGGAACAAAGAGTGAGACTCAATAGGTATAAGATTCTTTCTGAGGATGATTTATCAAGAATTCACCAGGCTTCTTTAAAGCTTCTCTCAGAGACAGGAATGGCGATCCATAGCAAGAAAGTTGTCGAGTTATTAAAAGAGGCTGGGGCCAAAGTTGATCTTGAGAGAAAATGGGTGAGAATCCCTAAAGATTTGATTGAAATTACTCTCAATCATCTTCCTTCGGAAATTGTCCTCTATGACAGGAATAAAAATCCGGCTTTGACTCTGGGAGATAATGAAAGTCACCTGGCCAGTGGTCATAATGCCATATATGTACTTGATTCAAACACGCTCACCCGTCGAGCCGCCACCAAAAAAGATGTGGCCCGTTTTGCCAGACTTGCCGATGCTCTTGAGAATATTCATGTGGTGAGCGCTCAGGCTATGCCACAGGATGTTGTGCCAAAAGCATCTTTACTTCATGCAGTTGAGGCAGTCTTTAACAACACTGAAAAACACCTGTATTTTTCTCCTGAGAGTTGTGAGGTTACCCGGGCTATAATTGGGATGGCCCGAGCAGTTGTGGGAGATGGAACTCTCTCAGAGACTCCCATCTTAACCTGTCAGCTTTCTTCTACCAGTCCTCTAAGCTGGGAAGGGGGTGCTGCTGATGCCGTGGTTGAAGCAGCGAGAGCCGGAGTTCCCCTTGTTTTCCTTCCTCAGCCTTATGCTGGGGTTACGGCACCCATAACCTTAGCCGGGGTATTGACAGTGCATAATGCGGAGCTGCTTTCCGGCATTGTAATCAGCCAGTTAGTGAGAAAAGGAACCCCTGTTGTCTACGGAAGCGCCTGGACCACTTTTGATATGAGGCAGGCAAACGTGGTCATCGGAGGTCCTGAGACAGCTCTCATGCGCATAGCCGGGGCGCAGCTAGCAAGATTCTATCATATCCCCTCTCATACCATTGGTCCTGATTCTGATTCACACTGTCTGGATGAGCAAAATGCCTGGGAGAAATTCCTTACCCTCCACAGTGCTTTTACTTCAGGAGTCAATTTGGTGGTAAATGCAGGAATGCTTGCTACTGGCTTGACAGTAAGTTTTGAACAACTGGTACTCGACAATGAGATGGCAGGGATAGTTTATCGCCTTGTCGAGGGGATTGAGATCTCACCCCAGACAATTGCCCTTGAGGTGATCAAGAGAGTAGGACCCAAGGGGAATTTCTTAGAGGAGCCACATACCTTGAAATACCTAAGAAGCAGCGAACATTGGGAGCCGAAGCTGTCCTGTCGCTCGGTCTATGAGAAATGGATCGAAGATGACGGGAAAGATGTTGTAGAAAAAGCCCGTGAGCTAGCCAAAGGAATACTTGCCCATCACCAACCAAAAAATCTGAGCCAAAAGGTACGCGAAAGACTCAGGGAGATTATAAAAGATTTTGAGAAAAAAAGCCTGCCAGGGAATATATCCTAATTAAAGACCTCACCTCACCTAATACTTTCACTTTACACTAAGATTCCATTTGCTACAATAACTAAGATGAGCTATGGTTGATAAAGAGCCGGATAAAAAGGAGGTAGAGTAACCATGAAGATAGGAATACATACGGTGGTTTATGCCCACCTAGGTCTGGATGAGGTTCTAAGAAGAGTTTCAGAGGTAGGGTTTGAAGCAGTTGAGATACCGGCACACAAAAATAACGGCCTCTTAGATATTGAAGAAGTAGTGAAGGGTAACAATGCTAAGAGATTAAAGGAGAAAGTAGAAAGTTATGGTCTTACTATCTCTGCCTTAAGTAATCATCCAGAAGGACAACTTGTTCTTGGACCCCATCACCGAGATACCGACCATTTTTTTAAGGGAACCCCAGAAGAAAAGGTCTCTTACGGAACTGAGCGAATGAAAAAAACAGCTGAGGCAGCTAATGCTCTGGAGGTTCCAGTTGTGGTAGGGTTCTGTGGGTGTGAGGATTGGTCCCGTTGGTTTCCTTGGCCAGCGGAGAAAGGCTGGGAGGAGATGGCTGATAAATTTGTTGAGCGCTGGGACGATATCTTGAACACCTTTGCCAGGTATGGTGTGAAATTCGCACATGAGCCTCACCCTAAGGAATACGTTTACAATGTGGAAACTGCTGAATTAGCCGTTAAGCTCCTGGGAGGAAGGAAAGAGTGGGGGTTTAATTTCGATCCAGCCAACCTTCTTCTAGCAGGGATCGATGTGGTTACCTTTATTCAGGCCTTGGGAGACCGTATCTATCATGTCCATGCCAAGGATGGAGAGATTGTAAAGCATAATGTGGGTCGCTCTGGCATATTTGCTCATGGAGACTGGCAACGTATTGACCGGGGCTTCAGGTTTAGGATACCCGGATGGGGAGATGTCCCCTGGAAGAGAGTAATCACCGAGCTGCGTCTTATTAACTATGATTATGTCTTGAGTTTTGAGCACGAGGATGCAACCATGAGTGGACAGGATGGAGTGACCAAAGCTTACAATTTCTTAAAGCCTTTAATTATTGAAAAACCATTTGAAGGTCGCTGGTGGTAAGGAGGAACAAAAAAATGAAAGAACTGATGGAGCCTATAAGGACTCTGGTGGACTTTAAAAGAGGTGTAGTAAATCCGGATCGGGTAATCGAGAGAAAGACAAGTGACATGCAGGGGA
>Ga0209986_10002197_pt1 | contig 18117 bp, 12 predicted proteins | sample BlataG_FD_183168 | JGI IMG/M metagenome (GOLD analysis project Ga0209986, IMG submission 183168) | Deep subsurface microbial communities from Black Sea to uncover new lineages of life (NeLLi) - Black_00105 metaG (SPAdes) (version 2) | ecosystem: Environmental > Aquatic > Marine > Oceanic >...
CACGACGGACGGGTGGTGTTCGTCCGCTATGCACTTCCCGGGGAGCGGGTACGGGCGCGGGTCACCTCCGAGCGCGGGTCGTACTGGCACGCCGACGCGCTGGAGATACTTGAACCGTCCGCTGATCGGATAGTGCCGCTGTGTCCGATCGCCGGAGTGGACGGGGCCGGGTGCTGCGATATGGCGTTTGCCGAGCCTGCCGCGGTGCGCCGGATCAAGGGCCAGGTGGTGTCCAACCAGCTGGCGCGGCTGGGGGACTATCAGTGGGACGGGGCGGCTGAACCGATCGGAGCCGGCGACGCGGTGGGCTGGCGGACGCGGGTGCGCCTCGATGTCGGGCCGGACGGCCGGGCCGGCCTGCACCGCTATCACAGCACTGAGTTGGTCACCGATGTCCGCTGCTCGCAGCTGCCGGCCGGTCTGCTGGACGGTCTGGACGGTCCGCGCTGGCGAAGCGGCGACGCGGTCCATGTGGTGCGCGATGACGATCACCGCCGGCACGTCATGGCCATCGGACCGGACCATCGCGATGTCGTCGAAGGATCGCGGGAGTCGGTGCAGCGGGTCGGGCAGCGCCTCTGGCGTATTCCGGTGACCGGATTCTGGCAGTCCCATCGCGATGCGGCGCAGACCTACAGCGATCTGGTGCGGGAATGGGCGGACGGATCGGGGGCGCTGCGGGCCTGGGACCTCTACGGCGGGGCCGGGCTGTTCGCGGCGACGTTGGCCGAGACGATGGGCGACCGCGGCCGGGTACTGACAGTCGACACCGCGCGGTCGTCGTCGGCGGCGGCGCGGGCGGCACTCGCCGACCTGCCGACGGTCAAGGTTGTCTCCGGCGCGGTGCGCGGGTTTCTGGCCGGTCAGGCGCGGGGAGCCGATATCGCGGTGCTCGACCCGCCCAGGGCCGGGGCCGGCCGCGCCGTCATCGACCTGCTGGCGTCCGCGGGTGTGCCGCGGGTGATCCATATCGGGTGCGAGGCGGCGGCCTTCGCTCGGGATATCGGTCTGTACCGCGGTCACGGATATCGGGTGCAGGACATCCGAGTCTTCGACGCCTTCCCGCTGACCCACCATGTCGAATGCCTGGCGTTGCTCAGCCGGTAGTAGGGACGGCCACTAGAGTGGTGGTAAAGGTGCGCCGGGAAGTCTGGTCGGCAGTGACCGTCGTCGAACCCGCGAGGTGAACCGTGGCCCAACCTGATGACCGCGGTGATCGCTCGCCGTTGCCGGCCCGACTATTCAGCCGCGGATCCTGGTCGGAGACGCGTCGGGTCACCGAGATCTTCCGTAAGGAAACCGTCGGTGGAGCGGTGCTGCTGGCCGCCGCCGCCATCGCGCTGATCTGGGCGAACTCGCCGTGGTCGGAGTCCTATCACTCGCTCACCGCCTTGAAGGTCGGCACGGACGACATCGGACTGCATCTCGACCTGAGTTTGGGGAAGTGGGCCGCCGACGGGCTGTTGGCCATCTTCTTCTTCGTCGTCGGTCTCGAACTCAAACGTGAGTTCGTCGCCGGCGATCTGCGGGACCCGGCCCGGGCCGCGCTGCCGATCGCCGCCGCGGTGGGGGGCATGGTGGTGCCCGCCCTCATCTTCGTGGCGTTCACCGCAAGTGTGGGTGACGGAGCGACCCGCGGGTGGGCCATTCCGACCGCCACCGATATCGCCTTCGCGGTCGCGGTGCTGGCGGTCATCTCGACCCATCTGCCGTCGGCGCTTCGCACCTTCCTGCTGACCCTGGCCGTGGTGGACGACCTGCTGGCGATCTCGGTGATCGCGGTTTTCTACACCGACACCATCAAACTCGGTGCGCTGTTGCTGGCGATGATCCCGCTGGCCGTGTTCGCCGTGCTGGTGCAGCGGCGGATCCGTTCCCCGTGGCTCCTGCTCCCGCTGGCGCTGGCCACCTGGGCCCTGGTGCACGAGTCCGGGGTGCACGCCACCGTGGCCGGGGTGCTGCTTGGGTTCACTGTGCCGGTGCTGCGCAGCGCGGCGGCCGGCGGCCCGGAGTCCGGGCCCGGCCTCGCTGAGCATTTCGAACATGTGATGCGGCCTATTTCGGCGGGTCTGGCCATCCCGGTGTTCGCATTCTTCGCCGCCGGGGTGAGCTTCGGCGGCTATGACGGTTTGGTGACCGCCCTGCGCGATCCGATCGCGATGGGCATCGTCGGCGGACTGGTGGTCGGAAAGACCCTCGGGATATTCGGGACCACCCGGTTGATGGCCGCCGTCACCCGCGCCAGTCTGGATGCTTCGTTGCGCTGGATCGACGTCTTCGGCGTCTCGATGCTGGCCGGGATCGGCTTCACGGTATCGCTGCTGATCGGGGACTTGGCGTATGGGTTGGACCCGGGTCGGCAGGCTGTCGTCAAGGTGGCGGTGCTGACCGGGTCGGTCCTGGCCGCGGTGTTGGCCGCCGTCGTGCTGAGGGCCCGCAACCGCCATTACCGCTCGGTGTTCACCTTGGAGACCACCGATGCCGACCATGACGGTGTGCCCGACGTCTATTCGGCCGGCACCGATCCCCGCGGCAATCCTGGGTAGACTGCGGGAATGCTCGAACAGGTCCGCGGCCCCGCCGATCTGCAGCACCTTTCCCAGGAACAGCTGACCGATCTGGCGGGGGAGATCCGCCGGTTCCTGGTCCAGAAGGTGGCGGCTACCGGCGGGCACCTGGGTCCGAACCTCGGTGTGGTGGAACTCTCACTCGCCCTGCACCGGGTTTTCGACTCGCCACACGACCCGATCATCTTCGATACCGGCCATCAGTCGTATGTGCACAAGATGCTGACTGGCCGCAGTGCCGATTTCGACACGCTGCGCAGCAAGGGCGGATTGTCCGGCTACCCGTCGCGGGCGGAGAGTGACCACGACTGGGTCGAGTCCAGCCATGCCTCGTCGGCGCTCTCCTACGCCGACGGGCTGGCGAAGGCCTTCGAATTGTCCGGCCAACGCAACCGGCACGTGGTGGCCGTCGTCGGCGACGGCGCGCTGACCGGGGGCATGTGCTGGGAGGCGCTCAACAACATCGCCGCCTCCAAGCGGCCGGTGGTCATCGTCGTCAACGACAACGGCCGCAGCTACGCCCCGACCATCGGCGGTCTTGCCGACCACCTGGCGGGTCTGCGCCTGCAACCGGCGTACGAGCGTCTGCTGGACCGCGGCCGGCGGGCGCTGCGGGGTGTGCCGGTCCTCGGCGAGGTCTGCTATCAGGCCATGCACAGTGTCAAGGTCGGCATCAAGGATGCCGTTGCGCCGCAGGTGATGTTCACCGATCTCGGCCTGAAGTACGTCGGTCCGATCGATGGTCATGACGAGCATGCGGTGGAGAACGCACTGCGGCATGCGCGCGGCTTCAACGCTCCGGTGATCGTCCATGTGGTCACCCGCAAGGGGATGGGGTACGCGCCTGCGGAGAACGACGAAGCCGAACTGATGCACGCCTGCGGCGTCATCGACCCGGAGACCGGTCTGGCCACCAAGGCTTCGGCCCCGGGATGGACGTCGGTGTTCTCCGAGTCGCTGATCGGTTACGCCGCCAAGCGCCGAGACATCGTGGCGATCACGGCCGCGATGCCGGGGCCGACCGGACTCGCGGCGTTCGGCGAGCGCTTCGGCGATCGTCTGTTTGACGTCGGCATCGCCGAGCAGCATGCGGTGACCTCGGCGGCCGGGCTGGCGATGGGTGGGATGCACCCGGTGGTGGCGATCTACTCCACCTTCCTCAACCGGGCGTTCGACCAACTCCTGATGGACGTCGCGCTGCATAAGCTGCCGGTCACTCTGGTCCTCGACCGGGCCGGGGTCACCGGTAACGACGGTGCCAGCCATAACGGCATGTGGGATCTGTCGGTGCTTAATATCGTGCCCGGCATCCGGGTTGCCGCACCGCGTGACGGTACGCGACTGCGCGAAGAACTCGGCGAGGCGCTGGACGTCAACGACGGCCCGACCGTCCTCCGTTTCCCGAAAGGTGATGTGGGCGCCGATATCCCGGCGTTGCAGCGAGTTGCCGGGATGGACGTGCTGTCCCGGCCGGCCGATGAGCTCGGCGAGGATGTCCTGCTGGTCTCGGTGGGTTCGTTCGCCGAGATGGCACTTCGGGTGGCCGGTCGGCTGCGCAGGCAGGGCATCGGGGTCACCGTGGTCGACCCGCGGTGGGTTCTTCCGGTGCCGGAGGCGCTGGGCGAGCTGGCCCGTGTGCACAAGCTTGTGGTCACGCTCGAGGACAGCGGTGTGCGCGGCGGTGTCGGGTCCGCGGTCTCGGCCGCGCTGCGCGCCGCCGAGATCGATGTCCCGTGCCGCGATGTCGGGATTCCGCAGTGTTTCCTCGACCACGCCACCCGCGGCGAGATCCTGGCCGATGTCGGGCTCACCGAACAGAATGTCGCTCGTCAGGTCACCGGGTGGGTGGCGGCCCTCGGCGCGCTCGACGAGTCGCTGACCGGGCAGATCGACTAACCGTCGGCGGGTGGTGGCGTCATCAGTGCCGGCGCGAGGACCGGCACCGTCAGCGTGCGCTGCCAGGCCCGAGCCCCGTTATCCCGGAGGAAGGTGTCCACCGCGGTGGACACCCCAGCGGTATCCGTCCAATCCCAGCACAGCCGGCGGACCAGGTCCGGCGACAGCAGGTTCTCGGTCGGCACCGAGACCTGTTGGGACAGTTCCGACAGCGATGACTTGGCGGCGTCCAGTCGCGCCGCGGCCTCGGGTCTGCGCTTGGCCCACCGCGGAGGCGGCGGCGGTCCGCTGAGCGGTTCGGCGATATCGGGTGGATCCGCGGTGATACGGGCCGCCGCCAGGGCGTCCAGCCAGACCCTGGCCGACCGGCGCTGCCTGGGCCCGCCGAATACCGGCAATGCGATCAGCTCATCGACCGTGTCGGGATCGGCCAGCGCGGCAGCGACGATGGCCGCGTCCGGCAGGATCCGCCCCGGTGCGATATCGCGGTCCCGGGCGATCCGGTCCCGCACCGTCCACATCTCGCGTACCGCTGCCAGCCCCTGCACGGTCCGGACCTTGTGCAGTCCGGAGGTGCGCCGCCACCGATCACGCCTGGTGGGTGTGCTCTCCATACCGCGGAGGTGCTCGAACTCCTCTGCGGCCCAAGCAGTTTTGGCCTGTTCGGTGAGGACCTCGTCGACTGCCGCGCGCAATTCGATCAGCACCTCGACGTCGAGTGCGGCATAGTTCAACCAGTCCGCCGGCAGCGGCCGCTTCGACCAGTCCGCGGCACCGTGACCTTTGGCCAGGCCCAAACCCAACAGGCGCTGGACCATGGCGGCGAGGTTCACTCGATCGAAACCGGCCAACCGGCCCGCGAGTTCGGTGTCATACAACCGGGGTGGTTGCAGGCCGACCTCGGCCAGGCAGGGCAGGTCCTGGTCGGCGGCATGCAGAATCCATTCGTCCTGGTTGAGCACCTCGGCGAGGGGGGTGAGTGTGTCGATCGGGCTGCCGCCATGGTTCACCGGGTCGATCAGCACCGTTCCGGCCCCGGCGCGGCGGATCTGGATCAGATAGGCGCGGTTGGAGTAGCGAAAGCCGGAGGCCCGTTCGGCGTCTATCGCGAACGGACCGGTTCCCCCCGCCAGTGTGTCTGCCGCCCGGGCGATCTCGTCCGCGGTGACCGATAGCGCCGGAACCCCGTCGGCGGGTCGCAGCAGCGGTTCCGGTTCGGGCCCGTCCTCCGTCGCCGCGGGGATGTCGTCGTGCATCTCAGGCGCGGGACCGCGAACTCAGGTCGACGACCCCCGCCGGCGGCAGCCCTGCCGCATGCTCGAGCACCTCGCAGAACGCCTGCACGTGGGTGCCCAGGGCCGGGGTGGTTGCGGTCCAGGACGCCCGCAACTCGAGTTGGTGGGCGCGGGCCGGCCCGGAGATATCGCCGTACCGCACCGAGGTGGTGGCGGTGACGGTCCCGCCGAGGGCTGTCATCTGATCGCCGTGTGACTGCAGGGCGTCCACCAACCAGCTCCAGGCGACTTCCGGCAGGAGCGGGTCCACCGCCTCGCTGTGGTCCAGGTCGGCCTGCAGATAGGCAACCAGCCGCATGGTCCCGTCCCAGGCATCGGCACCGTCCGGATCGTGCAGCAGGATCAGCCGACCGAACGCGTCACCCTCTGCGGTCTCCGGCACCAGCTCCGCCTCGGGACGGCGGACCTCCGCACCCAGCGCATAGCTGTAGGGCGCGAGGCGCTGAGGTGGCCGGATCGGGCCGAGCTCGATCTCCGACCGGACCTCGGCAGCGTTCATCGCCGCCACGGCCTCGCGGAACTGGGTCGGCTCCGCACTGGTCACTGGATCGACGGTAGCCCCATCCGGCAGGGCATGCGGACAGGCGCGCCGCGTCGGGTGCTGCTGCGGGCTGCCTGGCCGGAGGGCCGTGGCAGCATGGTCCCGGTGAGCACTCGTCGCCAGCTGTCCGAGGCGCCCTATCTTGCTGCCGCAACCGGGCGCGAGCCCGGCCGGATCCCGGTGTGGTTCATGCGCCAGGCCGGCCGTTCGCTGCCGGAATACCGCCAGTTGCGCGCCCGCAACACCATGATGCAGGCCTGTTTCGATCCGGAGCTGATCTGCGAGATCACCCTGCAGCCGGTCCGCCGGCACGGCGTGGATGCGGCGATCCTGTTCTCCGATATCGTGGTGCCGCTGCGGGCGGCCGGGGTGGATCTGGACATCGTGCCCGATGTCGGACCGGTGATCGCCAACCCGGTGCGCGCCCAGGCGGATGTGGCGGCTCTGAAATCCCTTCGGCTGCAGCATGTCGAGCCGGTCAGCGAGGCCGTCGGACTCCTGATCGGGGAACTGGGCGAGGTACCCCTGATCGGCTTTGCCGGGGCGCCGTTCACGATGGCCTCGTACCTCGTCGAAGGCGGCCCGAGCAAGCTGCACGAGCGCACCAAGACCATGATGCTGGCCGAGCCGTCGACCTGGCACGGGCTGATGACGGTGCTGGCCGACCTCACCATCGATTTCCTGCGTCTCCAGCTCGATGCGGGAGTGGACGCCATCCAGCTTTTCGATTCGTGGGCGGGCACCCTCTCGCCGGCGGACTACCGCACCTATGTGCTGCCGCACAGCACCCGGGTGTTCTCGGCCCTGGCGGACTACGGCGTGCCGATGACCCATTTCGGGGTGGGGACCGCCGAACTGCTCGGTGCGATGGGACAGGCCGGCGCGACAGTGGTCGGAGTGGACTGGCGCACCGCACTGGCCGATGCCGCGGTGCGGGTCGGACCGGGAAAAGCGTTGCAGGGGAACCTGGATCCGGTGGTATTGCTGGCCGGTTGGCCGGCGGTGGAGAGGGCGGCCCGGTCGGTGGTCGAGGACGGGCGGCTCGCGGTGGCCGCCGGTGCCTCCGGGCATATCTTCAACCTCGGTCACGGCGTGCTGCCGGCTACCGACCCCCGGGTGATCACGGATCTGGTGGCGCTGGTGCACTCGTTGTGAGCCCGACCGCCGGCCCCACCTATGTCGTTGTCGGGGGAGGTATTTCGGGTCTGGCGGCGGCCTACCGCATCCGCGGCGCGGTGGGCGATGGGGCCACCATCCTGGTATTCGACCCGGCCGATCGGCTGGGTGGTGTACTGCGCACCGAAACCCTGTGCGGCCAACCGGTGGACATCGGTGCCGAGGCGTTCATCGCCCGTCGGCCCGAGGTGCCCGCGCTGCTGCGCGAACTCGGTCTGGCCGACCGGCAGATCAGCCCGACCGGCGTGCGTACCACCATTTTCAGCGGGGCCCGGCTGCACCCCCTGCCATCCGGCGCGGTCAACGGGATTCCTGGATCGGCGGCGTCGATGGCCGGCCTCGTCGACCAGTTGACGATCGCCCGGATCGTCGCCGAACCGGATCGGCCGCTGCGTTGGCGGCCCGGCGCGGACCCGGCTGTCGGGGAGTTGGTCGCCGAGCGGTTCGGGCCGCAGGTGGTGGCCCGCTCGGTCGATCCGATGCTGTCGGGGGTCTACGCGGGCTCGGCGGCCACGATCGGGCTGCGTTCCGCGGTTCCGACGGTGGCAGCCGCACTGGACGCCGGCGCGGACAGCCTCACCGCGGCCGTCCGCCGGGCGCTGCCGGGCGTTACCAGCGGACCGGTGTTCGGGGCCGTCGCCGGCGGCTACCGGGTGCTGCTGGACGAGTTGATCGAACGCAGCCGTCTGCGGTGGGTCCCGGCGGCGGTGCATGCCCTGTCCGCCGACGGTGGGGGCTGGGTGCTCGAGGACTCCGACGGTGACACCACCCGCGCCGACGGTGTGGTGCTGGCGCTGCCGGCCCCGCACACCGCCCGGTTGCTCGGCGATATCGCGCCCCGGGCCGCCGCGGCGGCGGCCCGGGTGCCGGTCGCCTCGGCGGCGGTCCTGGCCATGGCGGTCCCGGCCGGCACCCCGTTCCCGCCCCAGTCCGGTGTGCTGGTGGCCAGCGGGGAGGACCTGCACTCCAAGGCCATCACGCTGTCCAGCCGAAAGTGGGGCGGTCGCGGTGGCCCGGAACTGCTGCGGCTGTCGTTCGGGCGGTTCGGCGACGATATCGCCCGCTGCACCCCGGATGAGCAGCTACAGACGTGGGCGCTGGCGGATCTCGACACCGTGTTCGGGATCCGCGCCGATCCGCTCGGGGTCCTGATTCACCGCTGGATCGATGCGTTGCCCCAGTACGGGCCGGGCCACGCCGAACTGGCCGCCGAAGTCCGTTCCGCGCTGCCGGCCGGCCTCGGAGTGGCCGGGAACTTCCTCGACGGGGTCGGGGTGCCGGCCTGCCTGGCCGCCGCAGGCCGGGCGGCCGGTGCCGCGGTGGCCGCCCCGAGCACTTGACGGCATAAAATCGCTGGGCATGTCGACGGGAGGACCGATGTCTGGTTGGGCGTTCCGCGGCGCCGGGCAGGGGCCGTCGACGGCAGCGGTGGCCGCCTGGGCGGGAGGTTTCTTCGCCGTCCTCGCCGGCTGGCTACTGGCCGGCGGGGCCGGTGAGCGAACCAACGAAATCGTCACCTCGGTGAGCTCAGTGGTCGTCACCGGGGCGGCGGCGGTTTTCGCGGCGCTGGCCGCCAGGGCGCAGACGGGGCGGGCACAGTCCGGGTGGCGGGCGATGGCGGCAGGTCTGGGCGCGGCAACCCTCGCCGAGGTGCTGTGGGCCGGTCGCAATCTGTTGGGTTGGCCGCTGTCCTTTCCGTCCATCGCCGACGCCGCCTACCTGATGTTCCCGGTCGGGGTCCTGGTCGCGCTGCTGCTCTTTCCGGTCAGCCGCGGTCGGCAATCCCCGGGCCGGCTTGTTCTCGACGGTGTGATCATGGGCGGTTCGCTGCTGATCGTCACCTGGCTGACCGTGATGCGCCAGGCCTACGCCGACGGCGGCGACAATTGGATCCGGCTGGTCGCGGCGCTGGCCTACCCGGTGTCGAACGTGGTCACCTTGACGGTCGCGACGGTGGTTCTGGTGCGGTCAGGTGCGGGTGCGCGGTCGATGCTGGCGCTGCTGACCCTCGGCCTGATGTGTATGACGCTGGCGGAGAGCGTCTTCGCCTATTTCGCCCGTGGTTCCGGGCCGTTCAGCGCCGGCCATCTGATCGAGATCGGCTGGACGGCCGGGATGCTGCTGATCGCCGTGGCCGCCGCCGCCGGGCGGCAGACGGTGTTCGGTGAGCGCCCCGACGAGGCCAAGGGCTGGGCATCGGTCTGGCTGCCCTACGCGCCGTTCATGCTTGCGGCGCTGGCCGTCGCGGTCGCACCGAGCGACGCCCTGAACGACGGTGTGGTTCTGGTCGTCGGCATCGCTCTGGTTCCGGTGGTGCTGGCGCGGCAGTTTCTCGCGGTCGCGGAGAACAAGCGGTTGGTCGCCGCCGTCACCGATCTCGCCCTGCACGACCCGTTGACCGGGCTGGCCAACCGCACCCTGTTCGTGGACACGCTGACCCGCAGCCTGGCGTCGCGATCAGGTCCCGGGGACAGGCCGTTGTCGGTCCTGTTCGTCGATCTCGACGGTTTCAAATCGCTCAATGACACGCGCGGCCACGCGTTCGGCGACGAGGTGCTGATCCTGGTGGCGAAACGGTTGTGTTCGGTTGTCGGACCGGACCATATGGTGGCCCGATTGGGGGGCGACGAGTTCGCCGTTCTGCTGCAGGTTCCGGCCGCCGAGGCGCACGCGATCGTGCGGCGGCTGTCTGCTGCCTTCGACAGCCCCTTCCTCGCCGGTGAACGCCAGGTACGGGTGGGCGCCAGCATCGGTCTCGCGGTAGCCGGACCGGATGATGTCGGCGCCGATGAGTTGCTCAACCGGGCGGATCTGACGATGTATGCGGCCAAACGAACCCGGACAGCAGGGCAGGGTTTGACCGGGCAGCATGACGCGGCGTCGGCCCGCCTTCTCGAGGAACTTCGGCAGGCCGTCGATGATGAGCGGCTAAGCCTGGTCTACCAGCCGAAGGTCGACCTGCTCACCGGCGGCGTCGTCGGGGTGGAGGCGCTGCTCCGGTGGCCGCACCCGGACCACGGGATGTTGGCTCCGGCACATTTTCTGCCGGTTGTCCGCAGCCCCGAACTGATGACGGCCATCACCGATCTCGTTCTCAGGCGGGCACTCGATGATGTCCGGAACTGGATGCGGAGCGGGGTCGATGTTGCTGTCGCGGTCAACGTGTTCGCGCCGGTGATGGCTGACCTCGCCCTGCCGGACCGGGTCAGCAGGGCACTCGCCGAGCGGGATCTGGGACCCGGAATCCTGACTGTGGAGGTCACCGAGGACTTTCCGATTGGGCGTATCGGCCCCACCAAGATCGTGTTCAGCGAACTGCGGCGGCGAGGAGTGCGGGTCTCCATCGACGACTTCGGCTCCGGCTACCCGGCACTGTCCTACCTGTGCCATCTGCCCATCGACGAGGTCAAACTCGACCGCAACTTCATCGGCCCGCATCTGACGGACCCACGGGTGGAGGCGGTGGTCCGATCGGTGGTCGGGTTGGCCGGCCAACTCGGGCTGACCGTCGTGGCAGAGGGGGCCGATGATGCCGGCACCGTCGCCCGACTCGTTGGGTGGCATGTCAGTATCGCCCAGAGCGACTACCTCGGTGCGCCGGTGGACGCCGGGGAGGTCCCCGGCCTGGTGCGTCAGTCAGCCGTCGGGTCAGGCGTGGCACCATAGGCCCATGGCGAGATTGGATTACGACACGCTCAACGCCACCATCCGCTACGTGATGTTCTCGGCGTTCGCCGTCCAACCCGGGGTACTGGGCTATGACGACGAGTCCCGGGCCGCCGTGATCGACGAGACCTCGACGTTCCTCAAACAGCAGGAGGACCGGGGGGTGGTGATCCGGGGCCTGTACGACGTGGCCGGGATGCGGGCCGATGCCGACTTCATGATCTGGAGCCACGCCGAGCGGGTGGAGGACGTGCAGGCCACCTACAGCGATTTCCGGCGCACCACCACGCTGGGCCGTGCCACCAAACCGGTGTGGAGCAGCGTCGCACTGCACCGGCCCGCCGAGTTCAACAAGAGCCACGTTCCAGCCTTTCTGGCCGGCGAGGAGCCGGGCAACTACATCTGCGTCTACCCGTTCGTGCGGTCGCTGGAGTGGTACCTGCTGCCCGACGACGAGCGTCGCAAGATGCTCGCCGACCACGGAATGGCGGCCCGGGGCTACAAGGATGTCCGGGCCAACACCGTGCCCGCCTTCGCGCTCGGAGACTACGAGTGGATTCTGGCGTTCGAGGCGCCGGAACTGCACCGCATCGTCGACCTGATGCGAGACCTCCGCGCGACCGAGGCGCGTCTGCACGTGCGCGAGGAGATCCCGTTCTTCACCGGTCCGCGAGTCGGCGTCGAGGAGCTCGTCAACCGGTTGCCCTAGTCGCCGGTGGGGTTACGCTTTCCTAGCAGGTAGCACCGCGGGGAAGGGGGCCGGGTTTGCCCAGAGCCGCCCACGTCGCTCTTTTCGCCGCCGTGGTCCTGGTCGTCTACTCGGTCTGGAACATCGGCGGCTGGTCGCACGGAACCGCGCTGCTCATCATCGCCGACCTCGCCTCGCTTGCGCTGACGCTGACCGCGGTGGTCTTTGCGGGGCTGGCCGCGTGGTCGGCTCGGGGCCGGTTGCGGGCCGCATGGACGGCGCTGACGGTTGGTCTCATCGGTTGGGCGGCCGGCGATGCGATCTGGGCCTATCACGAACTGGTTCTCAACCGGTTTCCGTTCCCCTCTGCGGCTGATGCCGCCTATCTGCTCCTGCCCATCGGTGCGTGCACGGCCATGCTGCTGTTTCCCACCGCCCGCAGTATGCAGTCCCAGATCCGACTGGTCCTCGACGGCGTGATCGTGGCGGCGGCACTGTTCCTGGTGTCCTGGTTCACCGTGTTGCGACCGGTCTACGAGGCGGGGGCGGAGAGCCGGCTCGCCATGGCCATCTCACTGGCCTATCCGGTATCTGATCTGCTGGTTCTCACCGTGTCGGCGTACGTGTTGGTCAGGTCGGGTTCCTACCAACGGCCGTCATTGATCCTGTTCTCCCTGGGCATGGCGTGTATCGCGGTGTCCGACAGCATCTTCGCCTATCTGGCGGCGAACGGGCGGTACAGCAGCGGTGATCCGATCGACATCGGATGGGTGGCCGGTGTGCTTCTCATCACGGTGGCGGCCGCGGTGAGTCGCGGGGATCGCACCGGCGAGCGTGATCCGATCCAGCTGCCCAGTTGGGCGTCGGTCTGGTTGCCGTATGCACCGCTGATGGCCGCGGGAATCGTCGCCGCCGCCCAGCCGGTGGAGTCTCTTGGATCCGCAACGGTTCAGCTGGCCACGGTCGTGCTGGTGGTGACCGTGCTGGCCCGCCAGTTCCTGACGGTCGCCGAGAACCGGAAGCTGGTGGCCACCGTGGCCGACCAGGCGCTACGGGACCCGCTGACCGGTCTGGCCAACCGCGAGCTGTTCCAGGATCGGCTCAACCATGCCATGCAACTGCGCCGGCGGGACGGACGTACGGTCGGAATACTCGTTGTCGACCTCAACGATTTCAAACTCGTCAACGACACCTTGGGGCATCCGGCCGGTGACGAGGTGCTGATCGGCTCCGGGGCGAGGATTCTCGGCTGCGCACGCATCGGCGACACCGTGGCCCGGGTCGGCGGCGACGAGTTCGCGGTCTTGGTCGAAGGCGATGTCGATCGATGTCATCTCATCGCGCATCGGCTGGTGGCGGCCTTCGACCTACCGTTCGTGATCGAGGGTGAGGATCTGCTGATGCGGCCGAGTGTGGGCCTGGCGATCGCGGACGACAACGATGCGGACCTGTCGGCGGAGGACCTGTACAAGCGCGCGGACAAAGCGATGTACTCGGCGAAGAGGTCGGGAGTCGGCGGAATTACCGCGTACGCCCCGGAGTTGGAAGCCATCTCTGTTCTGATGGGGAAGGAGACCGGAGCGGGCTTGGTGCGGTTGTTGGGGCAGTTGCGGCACGCGATAGACCGTTCCCAACTCGACCTGGTCTTCCAACCGCAGGTCGACCTGGGCACCGGAAAGATTGTCGGGGTCGAGGCGTTGTTGCGCTGGCCTCATCCTGAGCGGGGCATGCTGGCGCCGGAGGAGTTCCTGCCCCTGGTCCGCCGACACGGATTGATGGGACCGGTGAACGACTTCGTTCTCAGCGGGGCCCTCGATGAGGCGATGCGGTGGCACTCCGCAGGTGCGGACGTTCCCGTCGGGATCAATCTGTTCGCCCCGGCGATCGAGGACTTGAGCCTTCCCGACCGGATTTCGCGGGAATTGAGCGGTCGAGGACTCGCCGCGACCGCGGTGACCGTCGAGGTGACCGAGGACGTGATCGTGAGCAATCTCGACAGTGTGCGCACTGTGCTGAACCGGTTGCGGGAGAGCGGAACCCGGGTTTCGATCGACGATTTCGGCAGCGGCTACTCGGCGCTGTCCTATCTCCGCGACCTGCCCGCAGACGAGGTCAAACTCGATCGCAGCTTCATCTCGTCGATCTTGTTCGACGGTCGGGCGGCGGCGGTCGTGAGCGCGGTCGTGGAGTTGGCCCATTCGTTGGGCCTGACCACAGTTGCCGAGGGCATCGAGAACGCTGCCACCGCGGATCGGCTGCGGGAACTGGGATGTGACGTGGGGCAGGGTTTCTACTTCAGCCCGCCCCTGACCGCAGACGAGATGTTCGATGCTCTGGCGGCCGACCCGGCCTCGCTACCCGTTCGCCGGTAGCAGCCGCAACGAGATCGAGTTGATGCAGTACCGCTGGTCGGTGGGTGTCGGGTAACCCTCACCGGTGAACACATGACCCAGGTGGCTGTGGCAGCCCGCGCACAGCACCTCCACCCGGCGCATACCGAGCGAATCGTCCGATCGCAGGATCACCGCCTCGGAGTCAGCCGGGTCGAAGAATGACGGCCACCCGCAGTGAGACTCGAATTTCTCTGTGCTGCGGAACAACTCGGCGCCGCAGGCCCGGCACTGGTAGACGCCTTCGGTCTTGGTGTCGGTGTACTCGCCGACGAACGGACGCTCGGTCCCGGCCTCGCGCAGCACGTGGTACTCCTGCGGGGACAGCCGGGCCCGCCACTGGTCGTCGGACAGTTCCACCCTGGGGGCCGGAAGCGAACTCATGTGCCAACGCTAGCGCGACGAACGTCCGGATGCGACGCCATCCACGGCGGGTCGATACCTGCATCCGGGTCCCGGTCGAGCCGGCCGTCCTCCTTGGCGTCGAGGTAGCGGAAGTACAGCACACAGAACACCACGACGAGCATCAGCGACCAGCCGTAGGTGATCTTCATGTACTCCAGGAATCGCCCGGTGGTCGGCCAGCGCCACATCAGCCAGCGGTCCAGGGTCAGGAATCCGTAGGTGGCCAGCCAGGCCGGCCAGTTTCTCAGCACCGAGTTGGGCAGCACCACGGTCATCAGGAACGGAAACAGCATCATCGAGTAGTAGCCCTGTGCCAGGGACAGCACCAGCCAGGAGGCGATCAGTAGAACGCCCGAGGAGGTCAGCGCCCAGAACAGCGGGTCGCGGGTGCGGTAGTAGCGGTTGAGCATCCAGAGGCTGGCGACCGCCAGGGCCACGAAGAGCACCCTCAGCGTGATGATCAGCCACATCGGCAGCCCGTAGTACACCCCGTTGCCGAGCACGGAACTGTTGAAGTAGTCGCGCGTGGCGGAGAGGTAGGGCAGGGTCCGGTTGACGAAATTCATCCGGTCGGACACCAACGGCCAGGCCACCACGTTGAACGCCACCGGAACCGCGACTGCGGCGGCCAGGGTGCGCCACTGCCGGTTCAGCAGCGGCAGCAACAGCAGCACCGCGAGCACCGGCTTGACCACCAGCGAGAGGCCGATCGCGATGCCGGCCAGCCACTCCCGGCTCATCCGGCCGTCCAGAAGCCATCGGAAGAACAGCACCTCCAGGAACAGGATGACGCCGTTGACATTGGTGAATACCAGGGTGTTGGTCACCGACTCGGTGACGAACATCGCCGCCAGCAGTGCCGGCAGCGCCACCGAGGACAGCGGAAACCTGAACAGCCGCACCAGCAGGACCGCAGCGCCGATGATCGCCAGGGTGTTGAGCAGGATGAACCAGTTGCGGGCGGCGAACTCACTGTCGATATAGCCGAACGGGGCCATCAGCAGGGTGCCGCCCGGCGGATACAGGTAGTGCGGATCGACGTGGTCGAAGTTCTCGTTGTAGATGTCGGCACCGGCGCGGAAGTTGCGCACCGCCCGGTAGACCGGGGCCCAGTCGTCGGTGATGTAGCCGTTGGAGGTCAGCACATAGCTGCGGTGGATGATCGACATGATCGCGATCGGCCATAGCGCTGAACGCAGGACTGTGGCGGTGCTCGGGGGACTGGAGCGGGGCCTGAAAGCGTTCACCATGCCGGCGCGGATCGAGTCAGCGACTGCCACGACCGCACCGTACACCGGCCGGATGCGTCAGGCGCTCAGGCGGGGCAGAAGGTGTCGGTCGGTGGGACGTCCCCGGTCTGCAGATAGCCCAGCACCGGCGGCAGCGCGCAGGCTGAGTAGATGCTCGCTCCGTGTCCGGTGCCCTGCCACATCACCCGCCTGCTGGTGGCGCCGGCATTGATCAGGGTGGCCGCCGTGGCGGGCACTCCCTGGCCGCCGGCGATCGGATCGTTCTGGACCCCCAGCAGCAGCACGTCGATGCTGAGATTCTTCGGGTCCGGCGGCGCCGATCCGCTCGGCCAGTTCAGGCACTTCACCAGATTCAGGGCTGCGACGGTGCCGAACTGGGGGTATTCCTTGCCCCAGGCGACGACGAGTTCGCGCACCCGGTCCGGGGTGGGCCGGTTCAGGGAGTCGCTGCAGGTGTTGACGAATTGTCCGTCGGTGCCGCGCACGGCTTCGGCCTGGTTGATCAGGCTGTTGAGTTGATTGGTGTCGCCGGTGCGGGCGGCGGCCAGGGCGTCGGCCAGTTTGACGGTGCTGGTGATCCGGTCACCGGACGGATAGCCGAGGGCGGTGATGATGGCGTTGGCCAGCACCGCGGTGGAGACCCCGCCCGGCCCGCGCCCGGCCCGCGCACGTGCCATCAGCTCATCGACCGCGCCCTCAGGGTCGGGTCCCAGGGCGCAGTTGACGGCGACACACTGGGTGGCGAACGCGTCCAGTGCCGATTGTTGGGCTTTGACCTGGTCGTCGGCGGCCGACTCGGCGCTGACACCGGGTGGGATGGGGGAGTCCAGCACCAGCCGGGCGACCTTGTCCGGGTGTGACCCGGCGTAGGCCAGCGCCACCTGGGCGCCGTTGCCGATGCCGATCAGTGCCAGTGCCGGCACGTCCCAGGTACTGCGCAGCCGTTCGAGATCCTCGGCCGCCCGGGCGTTGTCATAAGCCGAGTCGCCGGGTGCGAGGGTGTCGGTGCAGCCGGTGGTCGCCGTCAGCGTGATCGTGCCCAGGCTGGCCACCTGGTCGTCACCGGACTGGAATTGGGCCTGTTCGCGCATTTCCTGGCGGTCGTACTCGTCCCGACAGTCGATCGGACTGGACATGCCCGTACCGCGGCGGTCGACCGCGACGATCGGGTGGGTTTTGAGGACGTCGGCCCCCGACCGGGACAACCACACCGGCAGTTGCAGCGAGGAGGGCAGATCCGATCCGGTGGTCATGACCACCGGCCCGGCGTCCGGAGGGGTCTGCACCGAGCGGGCACGCACCACGCCGATGGTCAGGGTTCCGGTTGCGCCGGCGACCGGGTCGAGGTCGGCGTCGTAGTCGGCGCAGTCCAGCATCACACCGGGCAGCGGCTGGGTTCCGGCGTCGCCGAACATCCTGCCGGTGCAGTCCCGCCAGACCAGATCGTTTTTCGGCGCGGTGATCGCCAGTGGGCCGCCCGGGGCCGCGCCGCTGGTGGGGACGGTGTCCTGGTTGTTCGCCGAATCGGTGGCGAATTGCGGGTTTGCCGCCAGCCATGGCGCACAGCCGGTCAGCAAGGTCAGCGTGGTGGCTCCCACGCTGACGGCGGTGAACACCCGACCCTGCCGATGCATGGCACCACAGTAGCGACCGGCGGGCGCGCGTTCGGCGGCAGCGACCCGGCCGCTCAGTCCGCCCGGGTGTAGCGCGAATACAGGTAGCCGTCGTCGTCGGCAAGAAGATGCGCGCGGCGCATCCGGCTCAGCACGTCGGTCGCGTCCGCCGCGATGCGCACGGCCGTCCCGCCGACCAGCAGCGGCGCCGAGGTCAGACACAGCTCATCGAGCAACCCGTCAGCGACGAAGGCGCCGAGCAGGCTCGGGCCGCCCTCGGTGAGCACCCGCAGCAGGCCCCGCTCGGCGAGCCGTTGCAGGGCCACAGCCAGATCCACCACATCAGGGTCGGTGCCGGAACACTCCAGCACCTCGGCGGCCGCGCCGAGCCGGATTCGGGCATCGCCGGCGGCCGAGCGGCAGGTGAGGACCAGCGGCGTCACCTCGCTTCCGGTCAGTACCGGCAGGTCGCGGTCGAGCAGGCCCGATCGGGTCACCAGTGCGATCGGCGGGATCTCGCCCTGGCCGCGGTGCTGCCGGGATATCCGCTGGGCGGCGGTCAGACGGGCCCCGCGATAACCCTCGGCGCGGGCGGTCCCGGCACCGACGACGATCACATCGGCAAGTTCG
>Ga0209986_10002200_pt1 | contig 18094 bp, 20 predicted proteins | sample BlataG_FD_183168 | JGI IMG/M metagenome (GOLD analysis project Ga0209986, IMG submission 183168) | Deep subsurface microbial communities from Black Sea to uncover new lineages of life (NeLLi) - Black_00105 metaG (SPAdes) (version 2) | ecosystem: Environmental > Aquatic > Marine > Oceanic >...
CCTTTTCTCCTCTCGAAGAAGCATCAACAATAACGATTGCCGCTTTTTTCTCGCCTTTCGACACGCCCATCCCCAAAGCCCTTTCTATCTGTCTTCTTCCCGTGGCATATAAAAGAATCTCCAAGCCCAGGTCGCTCGTTATATTCCTTTTCCTCTCCGTAGCTCTTATTGCCTTTTTCACCGCTGATATTATGTGCTCTCCCCCGGCTATCAGATTCGCATCCATAGCTTGTATTGTCACAGCATATTGTTGAGCGATGTGTTTTAACGAAGCAAGAAATTCATCTACGTCTGATATGTTAACTCTACCAGTAATTATTTTGCAGTTCAATGTCGTCTCCATAGTACTCCTCTCCTACCAATTCTTTTGGATTCAGAAGTTATATAAATCCCTTTTCCACCAACACCTCCGCATTCAATATAGATGCACCAGCAGCACCTCTTATTGTATTATGGCCCTGTGCAATATACTTCACCTCATTCTCCATTCTTCCTCCTCTTATCCTCCCCACTGATACACTCATCCCTCTGCCTGCATCACGGTCTAACTTCGGCTGTGGTCTATCCTGCTCCTCACGCACTATTATAGGCTTCTCAGGCGCAAAAGGCGTTTTTATATCTGTGGTGAAATTCTCGAACGCGCTCTTCACCTCTTCTTCACTCACGCTTTCCTCGAACTTCACCCATACCGCCTCTGTATGTCCATCTATCACAGGAACTCGATGGCACGAAGCGCATATAGTGAATGCTGCGTTTTTTATCCCCGAATCTTCCAATGTGCCGAGAATCTTCTGTGGTTCACTTTCCATCTTGTCCTCCTCATTTCCTATGAACGGTATCACGTTATCCAGAATTGCCATAGAAGGCACACCTGCGTATCCGGCACCCGATACCGCCTGCATGGTTGACACTCGCACCTCCTTTATCCCATATTCCATCAGGGGTTTCAAACTCAAGGTAAGCACGATTGCCGAACAGTTAGGGTTCGTTATAATGAATCCATCCCATCCCCTTTTCTCCTTTTGCACCTCTATCAATGCCAAATGGTCTGCATTTATCTCTGGAATGAGCAGTGGCACATCGGGCTCCATCCTATGCACCGAGACATTACTTGCCACGCAATATCCCGCCTGTGCGCATCTCTTCTCCACCTCGCTTGCAATTGACCCAGGCAAAGCGGAAAACATAACCGCTATGTCTTCGTTCTCTGTGGCACCCGCATCGTTCACTGATTTCACTACCATCTCTGCTGCTTCCTCAGGCATCTCATACGGGAGAAACCATTTCGCCACATCCTTGTATTTATTATTTGCGCTTCTTTCAGAAGCGAACAGTGCTCCAAGCTCAAACCAGGGATGCCCGTCCAGAAGCTGCACGAATCTCTGCCCTACGCTTCCAGTTGCACCTAATACTCCAACTTTTATTTTTTCCATCGTATTTTAAATTTTTAATTGTATATAAAGTATAACTTCTACCTATAAATTTAATTTAGGACGCAGATTTACGCGGATTTACGCAGAAGACTATTTCCTCAAGTTATCAAATGCCTTACGTTTATTATAAACTCGATAGAAGATTCTAATAATCTCCTCCGTCAATTCCTTATATTTAAAATCCTGATTATCCGCTTTCATCTGCGTCCGATTATAAAAATTATTCTTTCTCGGAAAGTTTTTGTATTATACAAAGTGATTTCTTTGGTAAAGTTAACTTTCTTTTTTAAAGAAAGGTTTTAGAGTAGATAGAGAGAGGTGAGAAAAAATGGCAAGATTCCCAGAAGCAGAGGCAAGACTCTTCCGTGTGAAAATATGCATGGATTGTAATGCAAGAAATGCGCTCAAGGCAACAAGGTGCAGGAAATGCGGGTCGAAGGATTTGAGAATGAAATCCAGTCACAGAGGGAAGTAGACCCTTTGGATGATATGGTATTTTCAACGGGAGGATATGATCCGAAAGATGAGAAGTAGTTAATTTTCTCAGATCCTTTCGTAAGTAATTTTAATAGTTAAAGTAATAAAGAGCTTCTTAATGATAAATTGGAGCGACTTTGAAATTGTTTGGGATAAACGAAACAAGACACATGTTCTAAAACACTTTATTGATTTAGAAGAAGTAGAGCGTGCATTGCACGACCCGAACAAGTACCTAAAAAGAGTTGGCGAACAACGATATATGGTAATTGGTAAGACATTTGGAAGAATTCTTTTCATTGTTATAGAAGGTAAAGGAAGAAATAGCGTGCGTCCAATTACCGCATATGAGGCAAATAAGCAGATGAAAAGGTTATATAAAAGTAAGAGGTAACAATATATAATGAAAGAAAAGATTAAGAAGTGGGAAGATACCACGCCTGAAGATATAACGTCGGAGGAGAATTGGGAGAAAGGGTGGGAGATTGTAGATGAAAGAAGTATCGTAGAGATGCAAGACATGGAATACCTTGAGGAAATGGAAGTGAAATATAGCTTTGAGTGCCCAAATCCAAAATGTGAAACACCCTTAGAGTTAAACGTCAGCCAAGAATATCCAAGTACATTCAAAACTTTTTGCCCCGTATGTTACACACCCTTACAGTTAGACAGGGAATTAAAGAAAGTAGAAATGGTTACAGAACCCATACGCTGTTCAGCTTTCTTCAGTCATTCCGCAGAGCGTGAGGATGAGAAAATAGTAGAATTTGTTGAAGGTTTTTTGAGATGGTGGGGTATTGAACCAAAATTATTAGAGACAGATCACAGACCCTCAAATGTAGAAACGATAAAACAAATGATTGAAGAAACGGACATAACTTTCATAGTAATAACAAAAAGATATATCTGCGAAGGAGATAGACAGTTTGCATGGAAAGCATCTGAATGGATACAAAACGAGATTGGGATAGCGTATGCTTATGGTAAGCCCGTGCTCGCACTGGTCGAGAGAGGAGTGAATATCAGAGGGATGCTACCCCAAATAACCTGGTATTACGAATTTGAGAGAAGCAGAATGAACTCGCCAGCTATACCTGTTGAGTTTTTCAATCGTTTAGAAAACACCATAGATTATGTTGAAGAAGAGAGACTACAAAGAGTTCGTGAGGAGGAAAAGAAAAGAAGGGAAGCTCGTGCTAATGCAATATTGACGCTTGCATTACCTTTGATTGCCGCAGGCGCAGGTGCATTTTTAAGTGCAATTATGGGTGGAGAGGTAACAAAGAGGTGAAAGATGTCTTAACTTTATCTCTTCTCACTTTATCTAAATTTTGGACCAAAACAAGGTGAATCTTATGAGAAAGGGGAAAGTAATAGCGGTAGCAGGCAAAGGGGGTACAGGGAAAACAGCTATCGCAGCACTGTTAATACGAGAGATATTAAAGCTTAGAGCCCACGAAGATATTTGTATATTAGCCATAGATGCAGATGCAGATTCAAACTTGCCTGACGCTCTTGGAATATCGTATGGTAAGACGACAGGCGATATAAGAGAGAGTCTGTTGGAGGATAAGCATCGTGACGTTACCTTAGACGTGAAGTCACAATTCGAGGGTAAAATAGCGGAGATAATAGAGGAAGAAGACCAGTATGACTTGCTGGTTATGGGACGCCCCGAGGGACCGGGTTGCTACTGCCCGGTAAATCACATTATAAGAAGGATCATAGACACGTTGACGAAGAACTACGATTACACAGTAATAGACTGTGAAGCAGGTCTGGAACATCTCAGCAGGAGAACGACAAGGGACGTTGATGTCATGCTCGTTGTGCTGGATACGACAGTGAAGAGCATGAAAACAGCATTGCGGCTGAGGAAGATTGCAGAGGAGATAGATGCTGACGTGAAGAAAATGATAAATGTAGCGAATAAAATACCGGAGGGTGCAGAGGAGATGATAATAGAAGAAGCGAAGAAATATGACCTCGATATAGAGGAAATAATACCCTTTGACTTTTTAATACAAGAATACGACTTTAGAGACATTCCGATTGTGGATTTACCCGAGGACGCACCATCTGTTGTCAGTGTGAGAAGAATAGCGAAATGTATATGTGAGGCTCTTAAAAATGGTGGAGGTGAATTTTAATCAATGAACTTACAAAACTTACAGGATATTCTTCTAACCTGGCTTTTATCTCATGGCATAAAAATTATTGCTATTTTAATTGGTGCATACCTTATTAATCACTTCGGAAAAATCTTTATTGAAAAAGCAGTCAGAAAGTTAATCAAGCCAGAGAGAGAAGCAAAAGATCCCTCAGCCGAGAAGAAAAGAGAAGACACCTTAATTAAAGCTTTTATTAGCACTTTGAGTCTGGTTATCTGGATAGCGGCTATTTTTATGATTATTTATGAATTCGAAATGAATATCGGACCTTTACTTGTTGGTGCGGGAGTTATTGGAGTTGCCCTGGGTTTTGGCTTTCAACATATAATTAGAGATTTTTTAGCAGGAATTTTTATCATAATAGAAGACCAATACAGGGTGGGTGATGTAGTAAATGTTGCTAATGTAGGAGGATTAGTTCAAGATATAAGTTTAAGAAAAACAGTTTTGCGTGATTTAGATGGTGTGGAACATCATATTGCCAATGGAGAAATAAGAAAAGCTTCAAATCTGTCTAAGGGATTTGCCAGAGTCAATTTAAATATCGGAGTGGCGTATAAAGAAAATTTAGAGCATGTAATCGAAGTAGTAAATAGAGTAGGGAAAGAATTGGGAGAGGAGCCTGAATGGAAAGATAAGATTGTCACAGTTCCTCAATTTTTAAGAGTAGATGATTTTGCTGATTCCGCCATTATTATTAAAATTTTAGGAGATACAAAACCCTTAAAACAATGGGAAGTAAAGGGGGAGTTGCGAAAACGCCTAAAAATTGCTTTTGATGAGGAAAATATTGAAATCCCTTTTCCTCAAATGTCTGTATGGCCGAGAGGAAAAGGGGAGTAACAAGAAGGGATTCATTTATATTTGAGACACAGATTTACACTGATTTCTTATTTTGGTGGGTGAGCTATTTTTAACGGTTTTTCCATCTGTGTTAATCTGTGTTAATATGTGTCTTTAATTTATTTTGGAAATCTGTGTAATCTTGTGGTTATAAAATCGTTTCGTCAGGAACTTCTCGAACTCAATTATAAAGAATATCGGGAGCGAGACTAAAAATCATAGGTATCCACCACTCAGCAGGCAGGGGTGCAGTTCTAAAAGGATTAATGCCGATAGCCGGTAGAGCGTAGATAATTGTAAGCTGCAGACCGAGCGTTACCGCAACGCCGATAAGTACCCATTTATTTGAGAATGGACTGAACCTAAATGCCGACTCGGTTATTGACCTTGCGGTGAAGAGATAGCAGATGTGAACCAGCATAACAGTGGTGAACGCCGCGGTTTGTGCCTGTGTCAGTAGCGTCTCGTCTATTCCTGAACCGGAAATGGCAGGCATCCCGTAGTAATAATACATTACAAACCCTGCGATAGCCATTACTAATGACACCACCCCAACTTTTTTAAAGAATGGGCTATCTGTTATCCGTTCCTTGGAGTTGCGAGGAGGTCTGTCGAGCAATCCCTTTTCCTTTGGCTCTTTGATGAGAGCTAGTGCGAGGGCAACGGCATCAAGCAAATTTATCCATAGAATTTGCACAGGCTCAATCGGAAGGCGACCTCCAAAATGAGGATTGAAAAGGGGTATGAATGACGCAAGTATTATCGCTCCCAATACCAATAAAGTCTGACCTCCATTCGTGGGAAGCGTGTAAAGAATGACCTTCCGAATGTTCTCGAACACATGTCTTCCCTCTTCCACCGCAGTATATCCGCGACACAGTCATTTGATTTTTGGTGAGTGTGCCGATTTTATCGGAGCATATAACCGTGGTGCAGCCAAGGGTCAGCAGCGGGCAGCCGTTTTATAAGTGCATTTCTACGCGCCATTGCTGTTACACCAAAGGCTAATGTTATGGTCAATATGGCAGGCAAACCCTCTGGTACTCTGTCTCCCTCTTCCAATAGAGCCACATCGCCGGGAACCAATTCACAAGCAGGTATAACTTTCTTCTCGCCATCTCTGAACACGGTGCATTCCGGCGTCATCATCTTTTCTAACGCCTCTACCGAAGCTTCTTTTTGCAATGCTGACTTACTCCTCCAACAAAAAAATTATGTAGTCGGGAATAAATAATCAGAAAAGCATATATCCAAGCATGACGTTGAGAAAATATCGAAGGAAGACAAAATAAAAATATGAAAAGGGGGAAAACAAATTATAGACGCAGATTAACACAGATGGACGGAGCAGTTCCGTTAAAAATAGCTCCACCAAGCCCACTAAAAGAAAGAAAAAAGGTCCTCGTTTCAGATTGAAATAATTACTATCGCCGCTTAAACCTCTTCTCTATTTCCTTCTTACTCAACCTAATCATCGTTGGTCTTCCATGCGGGCATGTATAAGGTATTTTTGCGCGCTTTAATCCCTCCACTATTTCCCGCATACCTTCATAAGACATTTTCTCTCCTGCCTTTATACTCGCTCTGCAAGCTGCGGTGGCGAATAAAATCCTTATTCTATCCTCCTTTTTACCGCTTTCTTCCACTAACTCCTCTATCACCCCCATTATCTCCTCTTCTCCTACCAGACGATAGAAAACCACTGGTATCGCTCTTATAATATAACCATCATCGCCAAATCGCTCTATATCAAACCCCATGTCTCCAAGTGCCTCCTCATTTTCGCGAAGTAAATAGAGTTGGTGTGGGCTGAGTTCAGGCACGTAAGGTTTTAAAAGTGCCTGCTTGTCTATTCGCCGCCCATATTTCTCAATCAATCTCTCGAAGTTTATTCGCTCAGCCGCGGCATGCTGGTCTATCATGAGCACATCGTCCGCTTCGCTCTGTGCTATGAGATAGCTATCGAGGACTTGATATAAAGGGGCAGCCAGTATGTCTAAACTACTACCTTCTTCCTTATTCTCGCCAATCTCCGCCATATCTGCTTGGAAGGAAGTTTGTGCACTCACGAGGAGTTCTTTCTTCTCTACTCTCGGCACTCCAAACAAATCAACAACCTCAGGTCTCGGACTCTTTTCTTTCTCGACAACCTCGGGAATCAAATCCGCATGGCGTAACGTTGTGGAAACGGACTCGACTATGGCGTGAAAAACTTCATCCGGGTGGTAAAAACTTATCTCATGCTTCTTTGGATGTATATTCACGTTTATTTCGTTTGACTCGATGCCGAGAGAAACAACGGCGAAAGGGTAAGTGTACTTTGCTAACAAAGTCCCATATCCTCGCCTTATTGCTCTGTCCATGACCTCGCTCCTTACAAACCGCCTGTTTACATACGTGAACAGGTGTTTTTTTGTGCCATAAGCCACAGCAGGCTTGGAAATATAGCCGCTGATCCGGAGTTCAATAAGAGGAGAAGAAACTGGTGAATCAGGCTCTTTTAGCTCGATGAGTTCCTTAGCAATGCCGCTCCCGTATGCATTAACGATGGCATCCAACCCCTTCCCAGTGCCTAAAGTACTTATTATGGGCTTTTCCTTTTCGTCATGGAAGAACTCAATTTTTATCGCGGGATAGATTACGGCATAATTTATCACCCTCTCCATTATATGTCTCAGTTCAGTGGATTGCGATTTTATGGTGCCGATTCTTGCAGGGAGGTTGTAAAACAGGCTTTTGACTTCTATGATGGTACCAACCGCTCTGGTTATCCTTTTTCTTTCTTTTATCACTCCTCCCTCTATTTTCAGATAAGTGCCAAAATCTTCGTTTTTGTATCTTGTGCTTAGCTCTATCCTCGATACTGATGCTATGCTTGGCAATGCCTCACCGCGGAATCCAAGCGTTTGTAGAGCGGCTAAATCTTCTATGCTTTTTATTTTGCTGGTTGCATGCTTCTCGAATGCTGCTTCTACATCTTCTTCGCCTATACCATACCCATCATCTGTTATCCTGATATAATCCCTTCCGCCATTTCCCACTTCTACAACCACGTGTCTGCTCCCTGCGTCTATGGAATTCTCTATCAGCTCCTTAACCACGGATGCGGGTCTGTCTACGACTTCTCCCGCAGCGATTTTACCAATCGTCTGGTCCTCTAAAACGAATATGCTCCTCATAAAACACTTTTTCTTTTTTACAAAAAACTTTTTTGCTTCGCAAAAACCTTTACTAAAAATGCAAGTTTCTTTGGTAAAGCTTTCTTTTCTAAAGAAAGGTTTGTGCTAAAAGAAAAAACAAATTATTATGTTCTTTTGGTAAAGCTTTTCTTTCTAAGAAAAGGTTTGTGCTAAAAGAAAAACTATATTTTTTAAAATTTAAAGACTGAGTTTAAAATGAGAAAAAATCATGAAAATCCGTGTAATCTGTGGTTGAAAATAAAAACTGTCTGGGAATTAACGAGATTAGAGCATGGATTGATGTATGGATGTGGGGTGTTAATAGGGATAGTCCTTGCAGGAGGGAGTTCTTATGAACCTGCGATTTTAGGTTTCTTTACTGCTCTTTTCATTCAAGCAGGCACATTTGCGTTAAACGATTACTGTGACCTCGAATCAGACATTGCTAACCGGAGGATGGATAGGCCGCTGGTGAGGGGAGAGATAAGAAAAGAAGGGGCATTGGTGATTGCATGCCTTGCCACTACCCTCAGCATTATATCTGCCATATTTCTTTCTGTAATCCTGGAAAATCTTATATTGTTCCTCTTACCACTTGCATTAGCTGTTTTGGGTATTCTTTATGATGTAAAAATAAAGAAAATCCTCGCAGTAAGTAATTTTTATATCGCATTCACAATGGCAGTGCCTTTTATCTATGGCGGTTTAATCGCAGAACCAAGAGAAACAGAAATGGTGCTACTTATCCTTATCCTTTCTTCTATTGCGTTTATTGCGGGTTTCGGAAGGGAAGTGATGAAGGACATAGCAGATGTAAAAGGAGACGCGCTAAGAGATGTAAGAAGTATCGCAAGGGTGTATGGGGTGAATAAAGCAAAGGATATTACTGTTTTTTCTTATTGCCTCGCAGTCATACTGAGTGCAGTTCCTTTTTTCTTAGTCAATACATCTCACTTTTTTAATCTTGCCTATTTACTCCCTGTTATGGCTGCGGATGTGTTGTTTGTGCATACGTGCCTCAAACTCAAATCTTTTAGAAAAAGATTTGATTCTTTTGATATAAATTATAATTATTTGAGAAAAGAGACGTTAATAGCACTGGGTATCGGATTAATTGCATTTGTAAGTGGCACTCTGTTTTAATAACATCTTTTAGTTAATGGCTTTCGTGATGGCATCAAGCAATTTTCTCATGGTAAACGGCTTTTCGATGAAATCCACAACCTGATGCGAAGCAAGCAAACCTTCTTCTTCCGCCTCTGCTATATGAATAGCCGTCAGAAATATAATTTTTACCTTCGATAACCTGTGGTCTTTTTCTATTGCACCCAATATTTCCTCGGTTGTCAATCCAGGCATCACTATATCCAGCAGTATAATATCGGGGATTTCTTCCTTTAATTTGTCCAGACACTCCTGCCCATCTTTTGCTTTAATTGTTTTATAGTTGTTCGCATCTAACATTTGTGCAATCATGTCCAACAAATTTGGTATATCCTCCACAACCATTACGGTTTTAGCCTTAGCCTCGTTTGTCATGGTTTCAACCTCCTCGAAGGCTCTGCTCAGCGACTGCAACTAACTGAACTGGTCCTTTTTTACCTATTATCAACGAAGCGGATAATCGAGCATTGAATTCTGAACCATCTTTTCTTACCCCTATCAATTCCCCCTCCCAGTTTCCTTTCTCTCGCACCACCGTTAAAAAGTCTTCAGCTTCCCCTTCTTGTTTCCAGAATTCTGTGCAGTGTCGCCCTAACACTTCTTTCTCTGTACCATAGCCCCACATCTTCAAGAATGCGGGATTCACATACGTTAGTTTACCTTCTATGTATGCCATAATCACGGGATTAATAGACATTTCGATCGCATTTGCCTTGAGTCTTAACTCTTCCTCTGCTTTGATTTTTGCAATACCGCCAGCAATCCCTTCGGATATACCTTCAAGCAAACTTCTATCTTCTTCTGATAGTGTTCTTCCAGACATGGTAAGAATAAGGAGAGCACCATGAAGCTCCCCTTTGGTCTTTAGAGGAACCGCATACACTTCCTGGAGATTATATTCCTCAGCTAATCTATATGCATACCTATCACGTTCATTCACATTCGTATTCGTATTATTCCCCTTTTTCTTTAACTCGAAAAAAATGGGCGCTCTGCGATTGATTGCCGCTGTCGCAACACTCAGTTTCCAGTCCTCAATCTCCCTGCGGTGATTATCCTTATCCCCCAAATCCTCAGCCCAGCGATAACCTATCTGCGCTAAACTGGAAAGCGTGTTATTCTCTGGATTGTTAATCAGTATATCACCCATATCGTAACCGATTACCTCACGCAGGTCTTCGAGAATACTTGAGCATAGTTGGTCAATTGTATATGAACGATTAACGGACTCTCCAAGAAGTCTATGCAGTTCAGAGAGGTTTTTTATTCTCTCTTCTCTTCTGACTTTTTCTGATACGTCTTTAATAATAGCGATAATAGAGAAAGAGCCGTCAGGATTTTCCGTTTTTCTCGCTTTTATTTCCAGAGTTCTTCCTTCTTTATCTCTCACAGGGCTTTCAACTTCTTCCGACCAGCCTTCAATAATCTCTCCTATTTTACTCTGAATCAGACTTTCACGTGGGTCATCAAAGAAGGCGAGATAATATTTCTGCCCGACACAGTCGCCATAAAGGGCAATCAAATAGCTGTTCATGAACAGGATATTGTAATCAAAGTCAAGAACCAGAACGCCCTCAGGCATATCAGACAAGATGCGCGAGAAAATTTTTTCGGTATATGTTTTTTCTTCTTCGCTCAATCTGGAGATGGACTGCAAAGGCGCACTGCTTACAAACCATACCTTTGCTCTCCCTATTCGTTTGTATGCGAGCCGTCCATCTGCGCGCAAGCGATTCAAGTATTTGGATAACGTGTGCCTCTCTAAATGCACGATTTGTGAAAGGTCGTCAATAGTCGCACCCGTTTCACCCATCTTCTGTATAGCATCGATTATTTTATTGAATGTTTTCTCTTCTTCTTTCATATTATGTGAATGGGATAAGGTGCTTGGATAATATAAAGCTCATATCTCCAGTGGAAATGTACCCGAAAACCTTAAATACTTTGTTTTTTATATGGTTACCTTATATGGAAACTATATATGAGTACAATATAGGGAAAAGCAACGAAGGGGAAAAGGGAAGAGGAAAGATACAGGTTTTGCATGTTGATGACGAAGCAGTGATGCTGGACTTAACCTGGGAGTTCCTGAAAAGAGAGGGACAAGAAGAGTTTGAAATCACTTCGGTGCTTTCCGCAGAAGAAGCACTGGCAAAACTCGCAACGGAGCGCTTTGACGTGATTATCTCTGATTTCAGGATGCCAATGATGGATGGTCTCGAATTTTTGGAAGAAGTGAGGAATAAGGGAGAATATGTTCCTTTTGTTCTTTTCAGCGGGATGGCGGGACCAGAAGTTGTTACGGAAGCTTTGGAGAGAGATGCAGACAGATACATCTCGAAAGCAGGGAATCCTGCCATTACGTTTACTGAATTGGCACAGGCTATACGAGAGTTGGCGAAGGAGGAGGAGAAGGAGAAGGCGGGAATGGAAATGCGATGGGAAAGAGAGGAGCAGTTTTTACAAGTTATTGCAAGATGAGGTAGAGAAAACATTGGTGGTTAGGGGCGACAAAAAGCGATGAGTAAGGCAGAGGAATGGACAAATGCAGCCCCTTGTGACATACCTGAACATGAATGTGACGCTTGAAAACAGTACCGGCGCGGTAAAAGACGGGGGAATGTTAACGCTTGAGGAAGGGAGTGGTGGAGAATCAGAGACTCCGACCCAGCCAGCCTTCTTAATTGATGTCGAGACGCTGGATGTGAGTGACTTGGACTGGTAATGTGGAAATGTACCCGAAAACCTTATATATCCAGATCTTCATATGGTTGCCTTATATGGGTACTTTATACGGATACGATATGTGGAAGGGCAACGAAGGGGAAAAGGGAGAAGGCGGGAACGGAAATGCGACGGGAAGGAGAGGAAGCGTTTTTACCAGTTGTTGCAAGATGAGGGAGGGATAAATATTAAATGATAACTAAAATAATCATCGTCTGGCTCGCAATAATAATCATGGGCAGTTTTTGGCTCACAACCATGCCAGGCTCAGAGCTGGTGGACATGGCAGTTGTTCCCAGGGTCCCAGAGGAGGATAAGCAGATAATAACCAGCTTCAAGCTGAACAATCCAACTCCTGAAGCGACTGTTGTTGATTACACCTTCTATGCCAATGAGGAGCTCATGCTGAGCGGTGCTTCAACCATCGCTCCACATTCAAGTAAAAAATACTACTATGTGTACAAAAATCCGCGGAAGCGTGAACAAGAACAAGTGAATTTCGTTGTGCGCGCTGAAACCGAAGGGAGGCTTTGCGAGAAGATTGTATCGCATTCATCACACACACCACTGATGATTTCCAGCTTTGTCCCCTTCGCATCCATTTCAACATCGTCAGTGGGTATCATGGCTTCCTCCACATATTATAAGAGCTCCTTCGTCTCTGGTGAAGGAATGAATGCCGGAATCGTGATCTCCATGTTTCTTATTATGCTCCTCATCTTCTTCGAGCTGTCTGAACCTCTCATGGATGAGCGCATCCACGTTGTGCTCGGAGGGCTCAGAGTAAGGTTTAGCACGCTGACCTCGATACTGTTCATTATCTTCATGAGCATTGTTTACACGAAAATAGTGACGGTCCTCGCATCGTAAGCGTGGGTATGCAAAAGTAAAAGTAAAGGATAAGGACAAAGCATGATGACTCCAAATCCGATGAAAGTGAAAGCCCTGTATATAGTATCACTGCTCGTGTTAGGGGTTTTTGTAGTCCTCCCTTTCTTCTATCCAGCGGTTCCTGAGACAGAGTACAGCGAGGTGTCGCGAACACAGTTGCTTGAAAATGGGACTGAGGAGATTATCCTATTTGACATCGTCAATCACGAGCAGAAAGATATGAACTACACGGTCATGGTGACTGTGGACGGAAAGAACTACACCGAAGAAGTGTTGATGATCCGCGAAGGTGGGGTGTTTACCTACGCCCATCACATCCATCCAGACATAACGGCCAGAGGGGAGATTTCATTTGCAGTTTATAAGGAGGGCAAATCAGCACCAATCGAGGAGATAACTTATTTTGGTAGGTGAGAGAAAAAAAATGGCTCGCATAAGCAAATGGATATTAATCCTCGGGATACTTATTTGCATTTTGCTCTCCGAATATATCATTGCTTACTATGACGTGACTTATGGCATCACATTTGCGCTCTTCACTGCCACTGGAATATATCTTTTGCTCTCGGTAAAAGAGATGAACGCCAAAGTTGTTGACTCCGCTGAATCCCTTGCACTCGTGCTAATCTGTATTATCTTTATTTCTTCTCTTCCCTGGTTCTTCTTAAATCAGGCGTATCTACTTCCCTGTGTTTATGCCGCTATCATGGGAATTTGTTTCTATCATGTCCAGCAGAAGAAGCTCAGTTTTGAAGAACTGGGGTTTAAAAAGCAAAGATTTGTAGAATTTTCGCTTATTGGTCTCCTTATTGCGGTCATGTTTGGAACAGTAGAATCCGTCATCTTGAAACCCGCACTCACATTTTCAGCTTTTGAATCCGGGAATCTTCTCTGGAATCTTGTTTACATGGTTCTTTTTGTGGGTGTTGGTGAGGAGCTGTTGTTCAGAGGAGTGATACAGCGTGACTTGACACACGCTTTTGGTCCAGCAGCAGGGCTCGTCTTAGCAAGTTCTGTGTTCTGTGTGATGCATCTTGCATGGCGTTCTATCTCTGAGATTGCACTTGTTTTTTTCATGGGTATGATATTTGGTTATCTGTATTATAAAACAGGAAGCCTCACGGCTCCAATCATTGCACATGGTGTAGGCAATGTCATGCTGGTAGGGGTGTTTCCATATCTTCAACCTTCTCCCTATACATTTATAGTGATTATGATTGTTGTTATATTGCTCTTACTATATTACAAATTTGGCAGAAAAAATCGGAAGAAAGTGCGAAAGAAGGATGATGGGTTCTACGAGAGGTAGGTTTGAAATTTGAGTATATAACTTTGCTCTTAAGGGATATTGCCTCAAGGAAACCATGTCCTGTTGTTAATATCTAAAAATCAAGTGATTTATCACCGCGGAGAGCGCAGAGTACGCAGAGTTTTAAGACGGTTCAATCAGTATTTGGATTTTTTGGTGCCTTTGCGTTCTCCGTGTGCTCTGCGGTGAAATTTAAGGATTTCGCAATTTCACTAAGAAATTCGACTGTGCCCCTATCCTCCTTTGCACGCATCCTCGAATTTTTATTCGGTGAAAATATGATGTCTCCCAATCACAAGTTCCTTATTCCTGTTCAATCTTTTGTATAATCTTTTATTCAGTTTTATCGTTCCTTCTCTTCTTTTGTTGGCTACGCTAATATTATATGTGCTCCTATCCCCTGACTTTGATATATTATAAACCGTCCATTCAACTTCATCTGCTTCCGCTTCTTTTCCCTTTCTTTTATGCCTAAGCCGGAAGTATAGATAAAAGAGGGTGCATAATATCAGAGCAACGATTGCCGCAATTGGTAATATAAATGGAGCAGAAGATATAGATATAGCGGTAGTTGTTGACTCAACCGTGACCAAAATGGAATCTGATTCGAATCCCGGAGATGATGCAACTACAACTATATTCTCCTCTTCTATAACGCTTAAATTACTCTTCGCACTTCCTTTTATCGTATTTACCGTGGATACCGATAACGTACCACTTCCGGAGATAATTTTAAAGGATATTGGCACTGAGACATTTGCATCTATTATCTGATTGAAAGATTCATCGAAGATAGAGGCACATAACACGGATACTGGCTGTGATTGGTTATTGGGTGGTAGATAAAGATGTGAAGGGTTGGCAGTAAGAATAATGTAACCTTTTTCTTCCTCAGGTTCGGATGTTATTTCTGAACTTGACTTTGACACATTAGTAGTAGTTGAGCTGTTGGATGTTGATACCCGAGCAGAAGTTAAATTCACGGACGGCGGGTACGGCCAGGAGGCATAATTTGTTGATACCGATACTAATATCACATGTGACCAAAAAGGATAATATGCTGAAGGCGAGGGTAAATTATAGACGGAAATTCTTGAATATGCCTCTTTTGGATCTAATAACAGGTATATGCTCCCCTCAGCATCGTTGTGGTTTTTTTTAACGGTAATCTCCCTGCTCATACCTTCAAATTTACCCGCGACGCCCGTAACTACTATTACATCATCTTCCTTCAAGATATAACCGAAGACATCGTCTATAAAGTGCGTGCCATGCTCTGTATCATAGTGCCATGAGTTGCCCACTTGCACAATTCCTCGCTTATTTTCAATATCTCCTGTGTATACGTTTAACTTATCGTTCAATTTGGATTTTCGGATTGTATATTCCTTTCTCCCCTCCTTAATCTTCCATTCGTTTTTATCTACGGTTGAAATTTCGGCATTGCTGGACAATGGATGCCCATTATCCTCGAAAATCTTTTTCAAATCTTCAGAAATATTATTCTCTTCAAACTCGGTTTTAAAATTTGACTCTACACTAAACAAAAAATCCCCATTTGACTCTAAAGGTTTTAATCTGATTGAATACGAACGCATGTTCAGCGATTTTTGAATTTTTTCCACCCTCGCCTTAAATGTAACATATTCTCCAGCATAAGCATTATCAGCAATAAACTCCTCGTATGTACGCGCATGTTCGCTTGGATATATCATAACCAAAGCAAAGGCTATAAGCTCTTCTCCATCACTTATACCATCCCCATCGGTGTCAGGATTAGTAGGATCGGTAATAATACCATATGAGCCGCCTGTGAGTTCTTCCTTATCTGGTAGCCAATCGCCATCTGTATCAATATTTGTTGGGTTAGTGGTATATTCGTAAACCTCTTCATAATCCGTGAGTCCATCTGCATCAGAATCAACATTTGTTGGTGAAGTGCCTCTGGTTATTTCCTCTCCATCTAACAGTCTATCGTTATCCACATCAGGATTCGTTGGATCTAATTTATAAGGATAATATTTCTCCTTTATACCCTCTATCAGCAATTCACTTACAAATAATTCATCCATTTGTGTCTGATTATTCGCACTGACATACATACCAGCAATCTCTTCTAAATCTGTTAAACCATCTTTATCGGTATCGGGGTTGAGTGGGTCGGTCACAAATCCAAATAGACCCGTTACTTCCGCATAGTTTGAAATTTTATCGTTATCTGTATCTCTATTATACGGGTCATGCCCTCGCTCATATTCCTCAAGATTCGTAAGCCCGTCAAGGTTATAATCCATGTTTGCATCGTTTGGATCACCAGGATTTAACCTGTATTTGTTCTCCCATCCATCTGGTATTCCATCATTGTCAGAATCTGCTGAAGAGGGATTTGAAGCAAATGCAATTGGTGCAAATGATAACGACACGCCAAGAATCAACATGGCGATTATAATATACCTGTATTTCTTATAGGGCTTGGATACTTTCATTTTCTTCGGTTTCTGATTAAATATGCTATTATTAACAAGCCTGCAACTGTAAATACCGCTTCAAAGCCTGGTGAGCTGGGTTCTGAAGATGAATTTTCTGTCTCTGTTGTAGAAGAATTTTCTGTCTTAGTTGACACAGGTGTAGGTATAAAAATAGGTGGTGGTGACACTACACCAAATGTGATAGTGTTTTGTATCATCTGCCTATTAGCTATGTCACTTCCAAAATAATAAATTGTTTGCGCTTTTACGGTAAATGAGGTTATATCCTCTCTTAATGCTCTGACTGATACGGTATAATACTTCTGCTCTTCTGGTAGAACGATAAATTTCCCGGTGTATTGCCCAGCGCCTGAACTTACAAAAGGTGTGCCCACACCCATAATCTCAATACCGGGATCTACGGTAAAAACGGTTTCCGCAGTCATTACCGGGTTCCCCATGATGTTCACAGCAGAAATAGTGAGCAAACCTGGCTGTTGTGATGTAACTGTTGTTCTGGTGGAATATAACTGAATAATAGGAGCTATTGCAGGAGCTACAAGTTCATATCTTCCCCGGACAGTCGTACTTCTACCTGAATTTACAACCACTATTTGAGCATCAGGCGTTACATATCCGGCGACATCTCCAAAAGAAACCCTATAAGTCCCGGGTTCATATTCCCCTGAAAAAGAGCCCGTGCCTGCATACTCGCTATCTATATATACTTTTCCATCAACCGGTTCGGTAGTTACTGATATGGTGCCAGTTATCGGAAAAGGAAACGGTTCATATCTCCCGATAACAAACGTTGTTCTATCTGAAGTTACAGTCACTGTTTGGGCATCAGGGGTTGTATATCCGGCGACCGCTCCGAAAGATAGTGTATAAGTCCCTAGTTCATATTCACCAAAATAAGACCCCATGCCAACATATTTGCCATCTATATGTATTTTCCCGGCAACTGGCTCGGTAGTTACTGATATACTCCCGGTTAATTCATAGTAACCAGTTACTGGATATGTCTCATTCTCTTTCAGGTTGATTACTATATAATCAGGAGTTTTGTATCCGGCGACATGACCAAAAGATATTGTATAATCCCCTACTGGATACTCCTTGGAATGAGCACCAAATCCGACATAATTGTCATTTATGTATATTTCACCCCTAACTGGATGTGTAGTTACTGTTATAGTTCCTGTGGATGTGGGTACGTCTTGAGCATTTACACTAACTAAACCAAACCACGAGCATAAAAATAAAGATACCATCAGTATCAAGATAATTTTCATATCTCTATATTCAAATTTATTCTTTATAAATTTTCCGGTTTTTGAAAACATTTTTACTATCCTTTTAAAAAATATTTCTTATTTGTTTACCTCCAGTCTAATCGCTGGGATCCAATCTGTGTAGAGATACCCATTAGCAT
>Ga0209986_10002201_pt1 | contig 18094 bp, 12 predicted proteins | sample BlataG_FD_183168 | JGI IMG/M metagenome (GOLD analysis project Ga0209986, IMG submission 183168) | Deep subsurface microbial communities from Black Sea to uncover new lineages of life (NeLLi) - Black_00105 metaG (SPAdes) (version 2) | ecosystem: Environmental > Aquatic > Marine > Oceanic >...
ATTGCTATTTATGTATTTTAATACATATTCTGCGCCCATTTTTTTTTTAATCACGAATTGAAATAGTCCTTTTGGCTTTAAAAAATAAGGAACTTCTTCACATAACTTGAGAAATTCTCTTCTACCATTGCGTAAAGGTGGATTAATATAAATTCCATCAAACTTTATTTTTTTATTTTCTATAGGTTTAAAATAGTTTCCTGATAAAGTAATAACTTTGTTTGTTCTATCCAATAAATTATATTTGATATTTTCTCTAGTGCACCAGATTGCTCTTTTATTTATATCAATTAGATAAACTGTGCTTTGAGGTGATGTATATGCTAACACAATTCCAATCGCACCATACCCGCACCCCAGATCGAGTAAAACACTCTTTTTTTTTGGGACGGTCATGTGCTCAATAAAAACCTTAGTTCCTAAATCTAATTTTTTAAATGAAAAAACTCCCGTGATAGTTTTAAAAATAAATAAATGCTGTTTTAAACTTTCTGGAACGGAATAAACTTTAACTTTTACATCAGGGAACTGAGCAGAATAATGTTGGTTCTTTTGCTTCATATTTTTATATTTTCTTGCTTTTTGTTTTTGATTATTTCGTTCCACCGAGGATAAATACCTCGTTCCATAAATATTTTATTAGTTTTAGCCACAATTCCCGATTTTGCCTTGTAAATCTTCATTGCATTCATTTTAGCCTTACCAAAACCAATTAATTCTTTTTTAAGTGTCATGTAAACTATTTGCATATCATTATTGATTCGTGCATCTACATAACACGTTCCAGCAGAAGCTAAATCTGCACCATGACATAAAGCATCAACAGCAGTATCTCTTACATATATTTTTGGCAAATGCGATACCATTTTTTCCATAGGAGAAATTATTTTCCTCAAATAATAGTCATCACCTTCTTCACGGTATATAGAATATGCGTCTTTTAGATTATGAAGATTTACATGGCTCTTATCTTCTATAAAATTCCCTACTCTAGTTCGCCTTAATTCTAACATATGTGCTCCTGAACATAAAGCTTCTCCTATATCAAAACATAATTTTCGGATGTAAGTACCTGCTTCGCATCCGACCTTAAATAATACATGATTTTTATTTACCTCAAGCACTTTAGCATAATATATCTCTCTTATTCTCAATTTTCGAACTACTGATGATTTTATAGGAGGCATTTGATAAATTTTACCCGTAAATATTTTAAATACTTTTTCAATTTTTTTTAATTTCTCAGGTGTATGTAAGTACATAACTCCTACATATTCTTTACCTGCATACAATAATGCCGACAAAACTCTTGTAGCTTTACCAAGCGCACAAGGTAATATTCCAGTAACCTTTGGATCTAAAGTCCCTCCATGTCCTATGTTATCAATTTCTAAAATCTTGCGGGCCCAAGAGACTACTTCATGGCTTGTTGGGCCACTGGGTTTATTTAAATTTATAACACCATATTTTAAGAGGGCTTCTATGTCCCTTTTGTCCGGTTCACACCCATATTCTTCGTTAGTAGTGTCTTGGGATTTAACTATTAATTGGGCGGGTTCATCAGATGGTAATTTAAATTCTAAATCAACCATTTTTTTAGCTGTAAGAGAGCTTATTCGTTTTAACGATCTATCTTTATATTTAATTTTAATGCATACTCGATTAATTATTTCATGCAAAATTTTTCTTTTAAAAATAATTTTTAACTCAGTCTTCACAAAGAATAAAATATTAGCGGGCCATGTGGGAATTTCGCACCCGATCTTTTCGAACGAGCATATCGAACCCACGACCTTCAGGTTAAAAGCCTGCTGCGCTACCTGCCTGCGCTAATGGCCCTGTGCTAATAGGATAATAATAAGATCAAATGTTTAATTCTTGTTAAAAAGTTAATATTAAAGTAAAATTGTAATGGATAAAATCTATAATAATTTATAACTTTTTCTGTAATCGTTTCTGTTCTATATTCCTTGATTGTTTTCATTAACGTAAATTATTTAAAATGTTCATAACCTTGATTCTTTAATTCAATTCTCTTACCTTCTTTTAAAAAATAGATTTTTTCCTCAGAAATTACCTTTCCGATCTTAAACAATTTTCCACCCATCGATTTGACGAATTTTTGAGCCGCTTTAAAATTTTTAGCATTGGTTGTAAATAGATGAATAAATTCTTCTCCTCCATTAAAGACTAAATTTTCTAACGAGATATGGTATTCTTTTGAATATTTTATTGAATCTTGATGAATTAAGTTTTCATTAAATTCAATTTCAAACCCCATTTTAGGATTTGACAAAAGCAAATCTTTTAAAGATTTAGATAACCCATCAGAAGAATCAATACTCGCCGTTGCTAATTGGTTATTCGCCAAAATAATACCCTCCTTTCCTATATCGTTTGGTTCTAATACACTTTTGATAGCTCTACTATATTTAGAAAAATCTTCTATTTTCTCTTTTCTATTTAAAATTATGTCAAATCCTACACCAGTTAAGCCGAATTTATTGTTTATTAAAACTAAATCTTCTGGTTTTAAACCTTTTCGATAAATTATCTTTTTTGGATCCTTAAAACCAAATACAGTCGGATTTATAATTATTTCTTTCGATTTATTAAGATCTCCCCCTAGATAATTAATATTCCACAATTTTGAATAATCGATAATTCCTTCAATCATACATTTAAAATCTATAACTTTTAAATTTTCAGGAAGTCCTAGAGAAATAATGACACCTTGGGGTTTTACGCCCTTAACTACAAGATCACTTATATTCATAAGAACAGATTTTCGTCCCATCTGATAAAAGGACATTTGTTCTGGAGCATCTGTTGCAGCATTGAACATGTCTGAGTTAAGAACGATATCTTTTAGGTTGTCTCTCTCAATAATTTTAAAAAAAAAAGAATCATCTCTAATTAATGTCCTTCCAGTTTTTTCAAAAATTAATTCTTCAATAATTCTTATTAATGCTATTTCTCCTATCGAACTGATATAATCGTTGTTATTCATTGGAAAAATTTTATAATTTTCTAATATTTATATTTAATATTCTAAATATTTCGCCTTTGTGGCTTAGTCGTAGAGCGACTGATTCGTAAAATCAACTGGTTCGAATCATCAGTAGGCCGGGGGTTCAACTCCCCCCAGAGGCTCTATTTACACATCCTCCATTACTATAAACTTTTTTATGATTTGTAAAGCAAGGATTTTGAAAGCGTCATTTATATTTTCTCCTGTTTTAGCAGAAGTTTCAATGTACGATAACTTTAATTCTTGCGCTAGTGATTCCCCCTCTTTAGTAGAAACCACTCTATCATTTTCTAAATCTATTTTATTTCCAACTAAAATAAGTGAAATTTTAGGAGACGCTTTTATAATTTCACCGTACCAATTCTTGTTTACATTTTTAAAAGATATTCGATTTGTTACATCATAAACTAAAATTCCTGCTTCTGCATTAGCTAAGTACGATTGTCTAACGCGTTTAAATTGAGCTTGCCCCGCTAAATCCCATATTACAAACCTCACAGTACTTTCAAGCCCTTCAAATGAACATTTCTTTTTCATAATTGAAGTACCTATCGTAGATTTATAATCAGTCGCAAAATTATTTTCAACATATCTATGTACCATACTTGTTTTACCAACAGCGCCATCTCCTCCAAGGATTAACTTGAAAGCGTATTCTCCTGATTTAATTTTAATTTTTTGAAGTTTATCCACTTTTCGTTGGATTTGCTTTACATTTTGTTCAGAAATTAACTTTGGAATAACGGGACTTACGGTTCTTCCGTCAAAAATTCGAGCAATCTTTTCAGCAGCTAAATAAGCGTAAGGAAAAACGGGATCTACACCAGCGATAGCATCCAAAACCGTAACAAAAATAGCCTCAGGTCCGGCTTCACAGAAAATGAATCTATATTCTTCAGTATCAAAAGTTCCCGTTCCAAAGGATCCTGAACTGAATTCTTCGGTAATTCTATTTAATACAGGTTCTACTAAAGCACTTACACCACCAATAATTTCTTCATCTAGCGATTTTTCTGAAGAACCTATTAAAGAATCTATAATCAAACCGTCTCTATTTACCACTAAAACTGCGATTAAATCACTTCCAAGGCTCTGTTTATACCAGTGGAGCAATGCTGTTAACTTTTTTGTGTCAACCGACAACCTTTCCCAATTTCTCCTTTTTAGTATATCAAATTTTAAATTAACAAATTATATAAATAGTTAAAACTTTTGAATAAAAATTTTATTAAAAACAAAGCTCTTCATCTAATTGTTAATTTAAATTATTATGATTAGAATCTTATTAGTTTTACAATTAAATCATTAAAGGAAGTAAATAATAAAATTTTTTAATATTTCTACTCTTTAATGCTATTAAGTTCTAGAAATTTAAAGTAAAAAATTATCTGATTTTATTTAAAAACTTCGCAGGAGTTGCCAAGCCTGGTCAACGGTGCTAGACCGAGGCTCTAGTCTCATAGGAGTTCGAGGGTTCGAATCCCTCCTCCTGCATTACATTTTAAGTGAATCTCTTTATTGGAAAATAAGTAAATTGAAAATCTTAAAATTATAAAACATATATTAAAAAGTTGACAAGTATTGAGAAATTTATGAATACTATTTTAAGCTCAAAAATAGAACATCTAAAAGCGCCAATGGATCATGTTAAATCATTAGCTTTTAATAGATCGATTTCTTCTGTGGAAGAAACAAAAGCAGCATTATATATTCAAAATGAGTTATATAAGGAAAATATTAATTCTCAAATGGAGTATTTTTCTTTTACTGGAGCTAAAAGGTATTTTATGAGATTAACCTATATTATCGCATTTTTTTATCTGATACTTAATCGTTTATTATTAATTTTATGTGCCTATTTTTCTTTAAAGTATCTTTTTCAAAGGACTCGTAATTATTCCTTAGTAGGAAAGGAGAACTCAAAAAATGTTATAGCAAAAATCAAAGCTAGGAAGAAAAATCAGAATCGAGCAGTCGTAATTTTATCTGCTCATTATGACAGCTTTTCATCTAATCTCCCTTATGGATTACAGAAAATATTCTTCTTTTTATTTAAAATCATTTTATTTCCTTATGTTTTTTTTGCTATGCTTATCCCATATATTTTTATATTTAGAGAAAAATCAGTAGAAACTTTTCAATTAATAATTATATTTACATTAGTTGAATTTGTTATAACTATTGTAATATTTTTACTTATATATGATAATAACAAATCCAAAGGATCAATTGATAATGCTAGTGGAGTTTCTATTTTAATTGAACTTCTAAAATTGTTTAAAAAAAACCCTCTTGAAAATTATGATGTAATTTTTTTATGGAGTGGTGCTGAAGAATGGGGTCTAAAAGGATCAAAACGTTTTTGTAAAAGGCATCGTAGTTATTTAAGTAAAAAATATGATTTAGATAGATCTTTTAATATTAATATAGATATGGTCGGGACATACATAGGACTTGAAAACAAGAATTCAACACTTTTTAAAAGCCAGAAGGGGATTTTTAATTTAAACAAAATTCTTGAAGAAGCCGCAATCGAATTGAATGTACCATTAATCAAATATAAAAAAATTTTAGGACCTAAAACAGATCACTTATCATTTCGATCTTTTGCTAAAAAAACTAAATCTTCATTTCAAGTAGCTTGCTTTCATTCAAGTAAGGATTCTAAATTCATCCATTCATCTAAGGATACTCCCGACAAATGCTCTTCTCAAAATTTGAATGGGTGTTTGGATATTTGTTATACTACAATAAGATCAATTGATTTGATGAATTTCTATTCAGAAGAAATTAGATAACTGTTGTTGCTTAATTTTAGGATTATTGGTAAGGCTTTCAACATATTCTTTTATTAATTCCATGCGTTGAATTGTATAATTATCTAAATTAAAATCATTACAAATTTTTATAGCTCTAGGGATATATTTTTCTATACCTCCTCGATTAACGGTCAATATCACTTTATTTCCACATTTTGGACACTTTCCTGCATTTGAAAGTGGTGGGCGTCTAAATTTTTCGTTACATTTTACACATCTAAAACTCTGTATAGCAAATTTTTTTAAATTTCCTAATATGTCTGGATTGAAATGTGTAGATAAAATCTTCTCAGCGACTTTTTTATCATCGACCGCTTGAATGATCTTTGCGAGGTGTAATTGGGCATTAATTTTTTCTTCCATTGATTTATGAGTTTTGTATGATGTGATCGTTGGACCCTCATTAATGTCTTTTGTTGGTATGTTAAAACCAAGATTTTCATATTGGTTTGAAGTTCCTAAGCGATTTTTAACTAAATTCATTTTTTCTTCTATTTCTGATGGCATAGTAAATTTTTGGGTTGCTACATAAAACTCTAAAGGATACTTAAAAAGAGTATCAATATTATGGGCCTCGCTATCTATTTCGTTTGGGTCCAAAATTGAAGAAATGACTAAAGTCGCGTCCATTCTACCTCCTATTTTACTTGGTAAATAATATCTCGAAAAATTTAATAAAGTATCTAAAAGTAGCATAATACCATCTTCGTCTCCATCGCAGTTGCGTCTTTTTGCTGCATGCCAAAAGGGATGGGCATAAATAGACCGTGCTACTGTAAAACCAATAATCCTACCAACAATTCCCGCACTAGTATGAGGGGCGAGCCCTACTACTGAATGCCCAATAAGATCTTCTCTCCTTAGGATATTGAAGAACTTGTTCATATCATAAAAGAATTCCAATTCGTCATCTAAAAATTTAGCAAGTTTTATGAAATAGTCTGCGCAATCTTCAGAAAGAACAACATCTTGAACTTTAAGTTCTATAATCTGATTTTTATCAATTAAATCTTTCCCTTTATAGTCTTTTTTATATCCTAATTCTTTTAATCGGTTAATTGATGTTTTTATTTCTTTTGGTTTAAAATGTGTTAATGGAATATCAGTAGCATCGTAGCGAATTTCAGCAGTTTTATATACAAGCAAACCATTTTTAGCTCGAAGAATTCCTTTTTCAATGGGTTCTGGAACTTTAAATTTATTGGTTAATCCAAAAATACCCTTAAATTTATTTGGTAATTCTGTTTTCAATAAACTCAATACAGATGTGACATAATTTTTTATATTGAAACCAGCTTCTGCAGAAAATTTTAATTCGCTACCGCATTGAGGACATTTTTCTTCATTTTTTGGGTATAATTTTTTATTACAGTTGAGACATATCTTCTGAAAATCTGTATGTGTTCTACATTTAGGACAGAGATTAAATGGAGTGACTGTTCCGCAATTGGGGCATTTTTTTCTACAAAGATCAATTTTCACTTTTCCAAATTCAATTGCTTTCTCGACCAACCTCGTGTTTCCAACTTTATCACTGAGAGGAAATAAAGTATGGACGCCTTTCATGCTTTTTCTTTCAGATTTTTCAGGCCGACCCATACGAGTACCCATGAAAAAGGGGGCTTTATTTCTAATAACTATAGCAGAGATTTTAGAGAAATAGAAGAAAACATCGTCGTCTTTACCTATATCAACGATTTTTTTATCTTCTAAATTGAAAATTGTTTTAAAAATTTCAATCGTAGTCTTATTTAGAATGATGCTACTTTCTTTAATAGTATGAAGAATAAATGCTTTTTCTAATATCTGTTTCAATCCCTTATCATTTTTTAATTCGATTGTTTTATTGACTTCATCAAATCCATTAATTAAAGCTTCCCTTAGAACTTGTAACTCACTTATTGAGAGATTTCCCCAAAAATCAGTATAAAGTGGATGCAACGGTATATTATAGTTTTTTGCCAGAGTTAAAGCTTCCTTAGCAGAAGGAATCTTTTTAAATGGGTTTTTTACAAACTCATATATCTCCGAATTAAAATTTCCTTCAACTTCTATTGCTTTCTCTAACTCTAACGCCCACCATTCTTCTACATAACCAGATGGAACCAATCTATGATTATTTTCGGCAAATTCACCAAAGCTAAAGAGAATATCACCTAAAAACAAGATTTTTTCAATATATGGAAACACTTCTTTTGCTATTTTTACATTTGAAATCCTTATTACGTTTCCATTTTTAAGCTTTACGATGGGGGGTTCTATAGAACTAACAGGACATATACTGGCACTTTTTCCCGGTCTCTCAATTCTCAATTGTGTTCCAATTGCTATAAAATTATCTAATGCCACCATTGTTGCGGGATTTAAACCAGCAGCAGCTAATCCGGTATTACGAGATCTCCCATATCGAATTCTGTGGCCCCCAATTTTAGAAGGATGGCTAAATACAGCTCTTCCAGCGATAATATCAGAAACATATTTTGAATTAGGTGGAATTATGAAATTTTCTTCTTTATTTTTTATATCTAAATTTTCTGTTTTCTCATCCCTTTGAGAAATCTTTTTTAATTTTGCTAACCAGTCCCAACCTTCTAAGTTCATATTTTTTGCAATTTTTAGGAGTTTTGGTGCCTTAAGAAGTATCCCGTCATTTAAAACTAAACAAGCACCCCCCCGTATTTTATTCGTTTCTATTCTAGGTAATTTTCGAAAAGCAGAAACCTCTTCATCTTCCGTAGGATCTCCATTAATTTCCACTGGTAAATGTTCTACAGCAAATCGTATTTCATCATTTGAGGAAGGATATTGTAAATGAACTCTTCTATCATAAAGCTTGACTTCTTCAACATATCTCCCAATTTCTCCCTCAGTCGCTTCATACTTTGGAATATTAGATTTTTTTCTTACATAATCTGCGATTAACACACATAACGCTGCTGTTGTTCCTCCTGCTGCTCTAATAGGACCAGCAAAATATAACGATAAATATTTGTTATGTTGGCGATCTTCTCGAATTAAAATTTTAGATATTCCTTCAAGTGGAGCGCTAACGACGCCCATCGTTTTTATAGCGAGCCCAACTCGAATGGCTCTCTCAACCCTAGCCTCTAATGATGTAATCTCCCCTATTTTCTGGTCAAGGATGTCAGAAACTACTTGAAACACTATCTCATCGTCAGTTTTACCTTGATTTTTTAAAGTTCTTATTACTTCAGCTACACCTTCTGGCCCTACGAGTTTTTCAACCCTTCCTGCCAAATCTTTAGCTTGGGGCGATTCTACGAAAATCTCAGGGTCCAATCCTTTTTGACGAGCATTATCTGCAATCTCGTAACATTTATCTACATCATTTTGTATTTGTGAAAAATACGCTTCCATTTCCTTACTCATTTCTACCATAAAATATATACACCTTAAAATTACTTTAATAATCTCAATGCAGAAAAATGGGATATATTATTCTAAATATTCACTTTCAAAATAAATTGTTTTATTAATAGGTTGATTGAATTAACTTATTTTAATTTGAAGAGATTTCCAATTTATAATGATATTAAGAGAATTAATATCATCATAAAAAACATTAAAGATCTTAATATTTATTAAAAAACTTTAATAAAATTTGTCTATTATTAGTTTTTACGTCTTAAGATATCCAATTATTATATATATCAAAATCCATATGACTCATCCAACTAAAATAGGTTTCTCTTTTTAATAGAAATAAGATAATTGAATTTTTTAAAAAAAAGGTGAACCAACAAAGAATTAGTTGTTTTTAAAACATTAATGCATTGGAACTATAATGGTATCCTCAGAGGGCTTCCCTCATTTGTAGAAATTTACTCCCGCATCGGGAGGACACGTAGCTGAAAGCCCATCCTGTACTGTATCGGGATGATAACCTTTCAGAAGATTAAGTAGTCCGAGATGCCTTTCGGCTATTGGATAGTGGTTACCGGTTTTAACCCCTATGAATAAGACGGTATTGACCGTAAACTTCATATAAATATTTTTTAATAAAATTCGTTAATATTATTTAACGGTTTTAATAAAAATGATAACCCAGCCTCCTAATATTTAAAAAAAATTTGTTTTTTCTTTAATAACAAACATTTTAACTTAATCCCATCATAATTATAATAATTCTATTTTGGAAGAAAAGGATTTGAAAAACGAAATAACTGAGCAGAAACGGGTTATCTTAGATAAATTGGTAAACTCAGGAATAAATATTACCCCTACAATGTTAGACTGGATAGTAAATCTTGAGAATCCCATGAAAAACTTAAATATTATTATTAAAGAAACTAGTTTTATCCCAACTTTTAAAAATCATTTAACAGAAACCGTTTTAAAAGAAATTTCAAACGAAGAAATACAAAGGGCATTAAAGCGAATAATTTCCAGATCTAATTCGCTCTCTATGGATGTGAAATCCATAGATACAAAAGATGTTTTCAATTCATCAAGCAAACCAGTTACTAAATTGTTTAACGACGAAATTACATCAATATCCTCTGAAACCCTAATCAAAACTTCGAAACCTGAAGATCGGACTCAGTCTACTACAACTTCTACTCAATTAGAAAAAATACCCGCAAAGAAGAAAATTAAAACCAAAACACACGAATCCACCAAATCAACTTTTATTTTTAAACCAGTAGCAAAGGATTACGATTGTGTTTTCGAAATTTTAAAAGATCCAACGGGTAATATGCACACGAATGGAACATACGATGAATTTTACGAATTAACGCTCGATAAATTTAACCAACTTCGAAAACTCATTAGAAGAAGACCAGAAGTAAATTCAGCAACTAATATTAACAATATTTTTAGGTTGTCGAATAGCGTTGAAATCTCTACAATAGGTTTAGTAAATAACATTCATTTAACAAAAAAGGGAAATTATTTATTAACTTTGGAGGATTTAACAGGTATAATTAGTGTTTTAATTCAAAACAACTCTGATAACTTGGATTATATCAAAATTATTGAAAGAACTATCAAAGATCAGATGTTGTTTGTCAAGGGCACCTTTAATCCTGGTCAAAAAGGTAGAAGGGGGATAATTTATGCAAATTCCATTTCAAAAATCGATATTCCGACTGATTTTCAACCAAACACATCTCCAGATCCTTTATCGATCGCGTTAATTTCGGATATTCATATTGGTAGTAAAGAATTTGAAGAAGGGTTATTTAAAAAATTTCTAAATTTTTTAAACGGTAAAAGTAATAATAAACAATTAAGAGATATTGCGGGAAAAATAAAATATCTCGTTATTAACGGTGATTTAGTTGATGGCATCGGAATTTATCCAAACCAACAAAAAGATTTAATTATAACAGATATATATAAACAGTTTAAAAAAGCTTCAGATTTACTTTCAGAAATTCCAGATTATATCAAAATTTTTTATGTATCTGGAAATCACGAACCCGTAAGAAACGCATTACCTCTACCCGCGGTACCAAAAAAATATTGTGAAGATTTAATTAATTTGGGAATAAAATGCTTGGGCAACCCCTCTTTAATAAAAACTCATAATGTTAATACTCTTATATATCATGGGGAGAGTATGCATGACATGAATTTGTTAATCCACGATTTAGATATCAACGACCCTATTGAAACTATGAAAGAATTTCTTATTTGTAGACATCTCGCGCCAACATTCGGAGAAAAAACCCAAATAGCTCCTATTAACAAGGATCTGCTTTTATTAGATAAGATTCCTGACATTTTTCATACAGGTCATGTACATATTAACGGGACCGGAAAATATAGGAATGTGACTTTGGTTAATTCAGGATGCTTTCAAGCTCAAACTGATTATATGAGAAGTTTTGGAATAACACCTACTCCAGGAATAGTACCCATTGTTGAATTAGATACATTAAACATCTTTCCATTAGATTTTAAAAAAATTGATTAATTGTTAAAAAAAACGAAATAGGTCGTTTTAAGTGAACTTTGCAATCCCAAGAAATAGCGATTCTGAGATGGTTTTATATATTTGGAAAATTATTGAGCTCCCCTCGATATCTCTAAGTGACTTACAATACGAATTATCGTTTGAATTATTCCTTTTTTCCCCTAACGGCGCAAAAAAATTTATACAAAAGGTTGTTGACAACAATTTTTTAATAGAAATCCCTAATAATATGTTTAAATTATCACATAATTTAGAACAAGAATTAAAGAAATGGCACAAAAAAAGAAAAGTTCAAATTTTAAAAAAAATCGAATCCACCAAAAAGGAAACACAAGAAATAGACAACTTTGATAAAAATAATTTAAATAAGTTTAATACTCTATTAAAAGCGTTTTTAGATAAAGGAACAATAAACAGAGCAGTCACCGTATCAGATGGCGCATTTAATATAATTAAATTCGATCCTAAGAGTAAGATCATTAAAGCTGAAGTTAAAGGCTCTAATGATGCTCTATATAATATTGAAATATCCATTAATGAGAAATTCATTAAGCACAATTGCCATGATTTCCAAACTAATAGAGCTAAAAACAAAAAATTCTGTAAACATATAGCGAAGTTATTTTTACTTTTAAAGAAAAAAAATGAAAAATCGGCTTCATTTTTTCTTGAAAGTATTACTAATGAAATTAATAATTGGGATTTTTTAAGTTAAATTAACTTTTTAAAAACAATATTCTTTACTTTGACTTTATCAGTTTGAAGTAAAATAGGTTTGTAATTTAACAATTTATAATCCTGTATTTTCTTAATTTGAGATAAAATCCGTTCTACTAACTCACTTTCTATATCGAGATTTATTATTTTAGTACGCCCATAATGTCCCATAGACCTCGTGTTGGCAGTAATTAAACCTGCTAATGCTAACTCATTAATATAATCACTTATCCTTCTATGAGTTAATTGTTTCACGCCCGGAATTTTATTTGTAAGTTCTGAATGAACTTCGTAAATGTCTCCCGAAGTTATTATATGTCCTCGGGTATATTTAGATAATAAATAAATAGCTGTTAAAGTTAATTGAGCTTGAAGTGGCATTGATAGTATATATTCAACGATGTGATCCTTATAAATGTCTTTTTGGGCATTTTCTACATGTTTTTCTAAAATTTTTTTATTTTGATTTCTTTCTGCAATCTCTCCTGCTTTTCTTATTAATTGTAGTGCTTTTCTTGCATCTCCGTGCTCCCTTGCAGCGAGCCCTGCACACAACTTTATTACTCCTTCTTCGATAATACCTTCATGAAATGCAATCTTTGATCTTTGTTTTAGAATGTCTGCTAATTCGGTTGCATTATAAGGGTGAAAAACAATCGGTTCTTCTTCATCTAAATTCGATGTAACTCTTGAATCTAAATATTCCATAAACTTTAGTTTATTAGAGATTCCAATAACACTTGTTCTACATGAATCTAAGCTTTCATTAAGTCTAGTTAAAGTATAAAGAATTTCATTTCCTCCTTTTTTCTCTATTAAAATATCGATTTCATCTAAAACAAGAAAACAAACGCTATTTTGGACTTTTTGATCCAATAAACCAAGCAATTTTTTGAGAATAACATCTTTAGGCAAACCCGTCGCTGGGATTTTTTCTCTTCCGATAATTGTGTTATAGATATGAGCCAGAATTCTATAAGGCGTTGAGACTACAGTACAATTGATATATATCCACCATGGAGGATTGTTGGTGCAATGTTGAGCTAATTTTTGTGAAACATAACGGACAGTGGCAGTTTTACCAGTTCCAGTCATCCCATAACATAGGAAATTGGGTGGAACATCCCCTTTTAAAGCACACGCTGTTATACCTGCGATCTTTTCAATCTCAGAGTTTCGATGTGGTAATTCATCAGGAATGAATGAAGGTTCGAGAGCCTCGCGCTTCCTAAAAAGATTTGGACCTTTTAAGTAGTTTCGATAAAATTTATCAATATTAAAAGCATATATGTTATTATCGTTTTGATTCGTCAACATTTAATCCTACCATGTATATAGTTTCCACTCGAAACATCGCATAATAAAATATTTCGATTCCACACTATTTAAACTTAATTATTAATCGAAAAATTTTTGATAAATTGTTAAAGCTTTAATACGTTTTTCTCATTTTATTCGATTTGCAACAATCTAAGCAATAATTTATAATAATACTGTCGGAACTTTAAAAGATAATTATTTAAGGAGCAATATTATTAAGGGTTTAGTATATTCGATTATATTTACTAAAATTTAATTTTAATTAAAAATTATTCAATCTAATTTTTTATTTATTGGAATGATAATGTCGATACATAATGATAAGAGAGATAACAAGAGAAGAAATATAAAATTTGCAAAAATCTTAACTTTAATTTTCATAAGCTTACTCTTTTTAAACTTTTTAGTTATTTCCGTATTTTTTACATGGTCCGATTGGGTGGCGACCCTTATATTTAGCATGCTTTTTATCGTTCCCGCGTATTTCTCGAATGCTGGAATGGTCATCGTTGGCGGCGGAAAACCTTTAGATCGTGGAAAAAATTGGCGTGATGGACGAAGAATCCTAGGAGATCATAAAACAGTTTCTGGACTTGTTAAAGGACCGTTATTCATCGGTATTCCATTAAGTTGCGCATTATTTTTGCTATTTATAGTACTATGGCCCGCTATACAACAGATCCCAAAAACGGGAGCAACACTGGGGATTTATAAATTGTACTCTGATCTTTTTTATTATCAGTATTATTTTATAGGTGGACCTTTAAATCAATATCCTATAGGGATATTGATGCTGGGCTTTAGAATAATTTTTTGCTCGTACGGTGCCGCATTTGGAGATTTAGCAGGATCTTTTCTTAAAAGAAGATTTGACATTAAAAGTGGAGCACCTTTTTGGGTTGTAGATCAATTAGATTTTGCAGTAGGGGCTATTATTTTTGCCTCAATACCTGCTTTGTTTTTTCCGGGTTTTTATTTTATCCCGGACATCAATATTATTATATTTCTTCTTATATTAACTCCTTCTGTTAGCCTTATTGCTAATACAATTGCTTATCTAATAAAATTAAAAGATGTTCCTTGGTAGGATTTTTCATAAACTTACAACTTCACACTTAATTTTAAGTTGAAATCCTTGATAATCTGCAAATTTAATGTAGCTTTCGAAGATAATATTGACAGCTTTTATATAATCGCCATTACAACCTACCGCAATTCCTCGTTCTTCGTAAGAGAGAAATCCAACAATAATTATAATTTGTCCAGTACGAGTATTTCTATCTATTCTTATGCTATGAATATAAGGATCGGGGAAAAAACCAAAAACTAAATTAATCAAAACTCCTTCTTCCCGAACAAGCACAATTCTTCTGTGCTGAAACTTCTTTCGAAGATATGGTAATTTCATTTTCGCTTCAAAATAATTTTCGTTATCAAGGAAGAAAAACACAATGTCTTTAACGATAATAATGTTTTGGGGAAAAATATTAGTTACATCATGGAAGAAGTGAAAGAGTAAAAGTTCTTTGTTAGAAAATATTTTTTTCATATCCAATTTTTGATAAAGAAGTAAGTTATCAATAAACATACTTTGAATTGTACTCAACATATAATTACAATTTCAGACCTATTATTTTAAACTCATAGGAAAATTAAATAAAACAACAAAAGGTTTAATTTTAAATGAGACTATTTATAGTAAATCTATACTGAAAATAATACGAATCGTATGAAAAAGGCCGGATTTGAGTTTAGAGAGCACACTGCAGATGTTCAGGTAAGAAGTTGGGGCCCATCATTAGAAGAAGCCTTTTCGCAAACCGCTTATAGTTTAATGGCGACTATAACGCCAGATTTAAAAAAAATAACTCCCAAAATCGAAAAAAAAATAACAATTAAAGCTGAAGATAAAGAAGCTCTTTTATTTGATTTTCTTTCCGAATTTTTGTATATTTTTGATGTAGATGAGCTAATTTTTAGTCAAATCTATGTAAGTAAAATTGAAAAAATCAACGATAACTACAAGTTGCAGGCTACTCTAAAAGGTGAAAAATTCGATTTGGATAAACACGAAATAGGAATTGAGGTTAAGGCTATAACTTATTCCTTCCTAAATATAGAAGAAAAACACACAAACACCATAATAGATATAGTATTTGATATTTAACTCCAAAATAAATTTTGAATAATAATATCATTCAAAATTTAACTCTATTCATATAGGAAAATAAATAAAATAAAAATTAACCTTTCACAACCCCTATTGGAACAAACCTTACAATTTTTTCTACGATTCCAAGATCGTGACTTACTTGTACTACTTGATCAATATCTTTATATGCCCCTGGAGCTTCCTCAGCAATTATTTTAGGTGAAGCAGCTTTTACAATTATTCCTCTATTTTTTAAATCTTCTTTGACTTTAGAACCCCAATATATTTTTGTAGCTTTAGATCTTGACATTACTCTACCAGATCCATGAGCGGTGGATCCAAAAGAAAGATCCATCGCTTTTGGCCTTCCAACGCATAAGTAGGAAGCCGATCCCATAGTACCTGGAATCAAGGCGGGTTGACCAATACTTTTATAATCTTGCGGCAGATCTCGGTGTCCTGGCGGAAAAGCTCTGGTTGCTCCTTTCCTATGAACATTTAATTTCATTTTTTTACCATTAACTTCGTGTTCCTCTATTTTTAAAATATTATGACATACACCATAAATTAATTTAAAATCTAGCTCGTCTAAGCTCTTTCTAAAATAATCTTGAAAAGATTGTCTTAACCAGTGGGTAATTAATTGACGGTTGTTGAACCCAAAATTTGCAGCACACGCCATACTACTTAAATAATTTTGTGCTTCGGGAGTATCAGCTGGTACACAAGCTAATTCTCGATCAGGAACTTTAATATCGTATTTTTTCATTGCCTGTTCGACATTTCGTAAAGAATCTGTGCATACTTGATGACCAAGAGCTCGCGATCCTGTATGAACCATAACTGTTATTTGGTCCTTATCAAAAATTCCTAATTTTTTTGCGATAGAATCGTTGTAGATTTTATCAACCTTCTGGATTTCTATAAAATGATTGCCACTTCCTAAAGAACCAAGTTGCTTTAACCCCCTCTGCTTAGCTTTCTGGGAAACCACTTTTGAATTAGCATCCTTTATAAAACCGTTTTCTTCACAGTGCACTATATCCTCTTCGGTCGCATAACCCTTGTCTAAAGCCCAATTCAAACCATTATCTAATACATTATCTAAATCTGAATAACTTATATTTAATTTACCTTTACTTCCTAAACCTGATGGTATATTCTTAAAAATAACGTTTAATAAACTGGGAATTGAGCTATTGATGTCTTTAATGTGAAGGTTTGTCCTTAATAACCTAACTCCACAATTTATATCGTATCCTACACCCCCAGGCGAAATCATACCCGACTCGGCGTCAGTTCCAGCTACGCCCCCTATACAAAATCCATATCCTTGATGAGCATCGGAGAGAGCAATTGCATGCTTCTGTATTCCTGGAAGACAAGCAACATTGCTAATCTGATCGAGTGTTCTGTCGTTCTTGATCTTTTCCAATATGTACTCGTTCGCATAAATATGTACCGGCACTTTCATTTGAAACTTCGCGATTTTGCCTTCTACACGCGCCATTAAAGTTTTTGGCGGTATTTCGTAAATGTTCTCATCAATTTTAATAACATTCATACTAACCAACTAAGTGAAATTATTTTCATAAATTTTATGTTTACGACTTTTAAAAACAAGATATAATCTAGAAATTCTTATCGAAGATTTTTTTTTTTTAATATAATGAGGAATTAAAAATTAAACCCAATTTTTATTCCCTGAAATTAGATTAAAAGAAAAACACTACCGCTTATTTAATATCGATAAACTTTAAAAGCCCTAAGCCGTCCAGATCACCGATCATTACATCTATCTCTGATCGTGGCACCCCTGCTTCCTCCGCGATATCTGAAATAGTGTGAAATCCATCCGCTAAATGAGCAATTTTATATTGTTCCTTATTCAAGAATCCTTGTGTAATTACTTGGGAGGGAAGTCGCTTTGATGTCCACATCGGTTTCTGGTTCTGAGAGTCCCTTAAATCCTCTTCTGATAATACTAATCCTTTTTTAGCGATCTGCTTCCGTGATTTTACAAAATCTTTCTCAAATATCTTCAGGATGGGAATCTTTAAGGGAACTTCCGCAATCTTGCCATTCTCTAAAATATTGTCAATCACTTGGTCAAA
>Ga0209986_10002202_pt1 | contig 18089 bp, 19 predicted proteins | sample BlataG_FD_183168 | JGI IMG/M metagenome (GOLD analysis project Ga0209986, IMG submission 183168) | Deep subsurface microbial communities from Black Sea to uncover new lineages of life (NeLLi) - Black_00105 metaG (SPAdes) (version 2) | ecosystem: Environmental > Aquatic > Marine > Oceanic >...
ATGAAATCACAAAAGAAAGAATAGAAGCATATGTGAACTATCTAATAAATCAAAAGTATATTTATCAGTTATTTTCCTTAGGGAAAGATAATATATATCAATTAGATGATATGATAAACATATTTTCTAATGTAGAAGTCCTCCTTTCTCAAGGCACCATAAAGAAAGTTATTGGTCCTTTCGATGCTGATATAAACACAATATATAGAGTAAATTTTGAAAAGAGTCAGTTAATCTTTAAATTCCGGACTTTAAAATCTTTTCAGTATGAAAATATTGTAAAAGAAAAACTTCTATTTCCTTTCCTAGACGGGTCGCTAAATTCCAATTCCTTTGATCTTAGAAAAAAAATAAAAAAAATCGTTTCGATCAGGAAAGGAGACTATATATTTAGTAAGGATAACCCCCCTATTATACCAGTAGCAAATTTAATTTATTTTGATGAAACTAAAGAAGTTATTCCATATATTTTTACCATCCAAGAATATGTCCACGGCAAGTCTTTAAAAGATTTGTTTAATCAATATAGTAGAGAGGATTTTAGCTTTTCCAAGTCTAAATTCTTAAATTTATTTAATAATTTAGGAGAACTTTTAGGGAAATTGCATACAATATCTTTTGATTCATTTCAAGAGCACATTTATAATATAGGTAAAAAACCAGAAATTAATTGGCTAGAACTTATTAATTCAGAATTTGAAATAGAGAGCCAAGAAGCAAGAAGAAAAAAACTTGGTTATGATAATGAAATAAGGACATTTTTAAAGGATAATATATCTTTATTAGAAGAAGAAAACGAACCGGTTGTACTTCACAACGATTTTCAATGGACAAATCTAATAGTAAAAGATTCCCCTAACAAAATCCAGATAAATGGGATTATAGATTTTGATGATTGGCGAATTGGTGTTAGGACACAAGACTTTATAAAAATGGAATTTTATACCTTAAAACCTATAAATAGCATTGATATTAGAGAATCTTTTTATAACGGGTATAAGAAAAATTGTAATATTGGGCAAGATTTTTTCAAAAAACTTGATATTTACTCATTATTATGGTTTTTAAAAAATTATAATTCATTATATGGTAATTTAGCCAATTTAGAAGGTTTTGATTCATTTAATGAAAGAGATAAGTTAATAAATTCATATATTAAAGAAATAGAAAGAATAATTAATTCCTAAACTTATTCATAGAGAACACATGCCAGTAAAGTAAATTTCCAAGGCGCCTTATCACTACCGTAAACCAGTGATTTAACTTCCTCAGAAGGTTCGATTCCGGAATAATCACTAAATACTTTCCAGGCAATTTTACCAATAGCGTCATGATCTTCCAGAATTGTTTCAAAATTTTGTTTAATTCCCGCCCAATATATTTTTCTTGAATCAATAATTCCCTTCAGTTTTGGCAACTCAACTAAACCTTCTAGTACGAGGTTTTCAGAAACGAATGAGAAAAATTCACTAAATTTTTTTGAGACTTCATCTGGAGCTCCTAAATTTCTATCGTATAAAAACACAAGTCCAATTGATTTCATTTTTTAAAATTCACCAATTCATCGAGTTAATTATCTTTATTATAAGTTTAGATTATATTCCATAAAAGATTAAACTTATTCGCATTATAATTATAAATTATGGAAGAATTAATATATAGATATAATGAATGTTATTCGATAGAGAAGCTATTATAAAATTGCTCACCAAAAAGCATCTTGGAATTTTTTAATAGTTTCTTCTAAACTATCTTCGATTTCTTTTTCAAAATTTATAAAAACGCTTACATCATGATCCCAGTTAAGTAAAAAATCCTCTGAGTATAAGTCAAAAAATTTGCTAGCAATAAATAACATTTCTTGCATAATTTTTTTTTCTTTTACTTTTTTCGCTGAATTTGCTATAAATAGTATACTATTTTTTTTTAACAGAGTATATCGCTTATCTTGTATTTCAAAATTAGATAATCCTTTTTTAACAAGTTCTTCAGCAAATGAATTTAACGCGGCCATTAACCCACCAAAAAGTTGATCGTCCATATTTTCGTCAAATTTGCGATGATAAAGAACGATTCCAGATTCGGTTAGAACCCAAATATCTTGTAATACTTTAATGGGTAATCATCTCATCCAAATTCAAACATTAGTCTTTTTATAATATTATAAGAAAAAAAAAGTTTAAATTTTATCTATTTTTCGCTTTTTGGTCTAATATATCCAAAGTAAGCGCCTAAAATGGCAAAAATAACAAAAATCCAAGCTAAAAAGTAGAATAACGAAAATCCCGTTCCTCCTACTAAAATGAGTATTCGATCAATTAAAAAACTTAATGGCACAAGAATAAAGAATATAGCCATTATTGCTAAAGATAAAAAGGCTGTTTTAAAAACCTTATTATCTGTATCTTTATAAGATTGAAAGGATTCAATGAAAAAGGGTATGTAAATTAATGCCATAAATATGAAAACAAATAGAAAAGCAAAAACATCGTATAGCGTATTTCCTCTCTGATATACAAAAAAAGCAAATCCTACCGTAATAAGAGCATAAAGCGTTACAATAATCCTTAAAACCTTATTGTATCCTTTTCCGAAAATTTTTACTTTAAAGATATATGAGAGAAAGATACCAATCGACAAGAAGACAAAACTTATTCTAAAATCTATTATTCTGAGTAGAATCCACGATAATGGTGTACCGGGATCTGGAAGGATGGTGTTATATACATAATCAATTCCAGAATATAACACAAAAACTTTCGATAGCCAAGAAAATGCAATTGCAATTACATAGTTTAGGAAAATTAAGAAGAGATAGAAAGTTAACTGGTGTTTCTTCTCGTAATATTTCATTAGGATTAAGACTAGAAAAATCAATGCTACTAAGATAATAAAAGTTTCAAAGACCATCCCAATGAATTGTAATTCAGCCATATAAATCATTAAAAAGTAGAAGTATTTATATTTTTAGATTCTAAGAAATAAATCTGATTAATGAAATTGATAACTTTTCAATAAGAAATTTTATTTTTTATTAAGATACCTCAAAGGAATTTATAACATCAGTGATCATTTCAATTTTAGTGATATCTCCATTTGGAGATAATTCATCTGATACACCTAAAATTAAATTGGGTGAAAAAAGATCCAATACCTTTTTTGTATAATCTCTTACAAACTTAATTGAATATTGAGGTAAAAAAAGTATAGATGGTACGCCATCTAATAATATTTTGTCCCCAATAGAATTTTTTATTTCTTCTAAAGAAACATCTCCTTGAGGTTTTGCTGTAAGTGCTTCCAAACCGTCAAATGGTAAATCACCTAAATAGGGTAATAAATCTTTAATTGAGCCATCAATATGGATATGACAAAATTTTCTAACATCATGGAATTGTTTAACTCGTTTTCTATAATAAGGTATTAAATACTTTTCAAAATATGGGGGTGGAGATAAGTTAGAATCAATATTTTCTCCAAAATTAACAATTTTTAATGGTGAATTTGTCAAATTTTCATACATATTATTATCCCATTCTTCAATAGACTTCATGAAATTTTCTATTTGACTTGGAAATTTTTTTAAAAAGATAATCGTTTTCGAAAACCCCATATAATCTACAACCAATCTCATATAAGGAGATCGAGGGAAAAAGGTACATGGGATTCCATTATTTCCAAGAAGTGCTTCAGCCTTTTTGTAGTTTCTATCAAGAAATTGAAATATAGTATTATTTAGAATATATTTCATTATTCTAATATCATTTATAGATTTAACTGGATATTCTATGATATGACCATTCTTAGTAATTTTCCTAAGGCTACCAATTGGTGTTTTATATGAAGTAGCTATTTCAGAAGGTTTTGCTCCTTTATGTTCTCTAATTATAATTTTTGCCTTCGATTCTATTTTTTCCCGATACAGTGGAAAATAGAAAGTTTCAAACACATATCTAGGACTCGCTCTCAAATGTGTATATATTTCGTACTGTGTTTTACCTAAATAATGGGAAGGGATATTCGCAAAATATCTCTTATTTGCTGTTAGCTTTAAATGAAGTTTATTCCCTAAGTACCAATAATATAAACGCGGACTGAATACGATTCTATTTATCTTTTTATATTCAAATGTATTTAAAATTCTTTTTCGTAAAGTTAACTCTTTACTCAACATGATAACCAAATTCGGAAAAATTTTTTAAGAATTTTACTCCTTCATTTACATATAAATAATTTAATTTTGAGATTTAAATTTTTAATTTAAACTTAAATTAAATGCTACTTAAAGAAAAAAATAAATCTATATATAATAATGTCTCGATATAAAGAAGAATTAAATTTAGCAGCTGATCTTATCAAAAATGCTAGTAAAATTACTGAATGGTTCGGAAAAGAAGGTTTTCAATCATTTCAAAAACAAGATGAATCACCAGTTACATTAGCTGATTATGCTTCTCAGATTTTTATTATATCAAAATTAAAAGAATATTTCCCAGAAGATCAAATTATTGCTGAAGAAGAGGATAGTGTTTTTGTTGATAAAAAAGCAATGAAAGTAATAATGGAATGTTATAAATCACTAAATCTTGAAAAAATAGGTAATATCAAGCAAATTATAAGTTATCGTGGATCACCATCCAAAAGACAATGGACTATTGATCCAATAGATGGTACGAAAGGATTTCAAAAAGGTTTATCTTATGCCATTGGAATTAGTTTAATGGTTCAGTCAGAATTATGTGTTGGTGCTATCGGAATACCAAATTATGATGAAAGAGGGAAAGCAATTTTCATAGCAGAGAAAGGTCAAGGAGCAAAGTCATCCTACGGAGTAAATGAATTCATATTAATTAAAGTAAGTAATCAAAAAAATCTTATAAAAGCGAGATTTCTGCATTCTTTACATTATGATCAGCCATGGACATTAAAATTCATCGATATGGCAGGAATTACAGATAGAATACAAATGGATAGCATGGGAAAGTTCTGTAAAGTCGCTGATGGAACTGCAGATATTTATCTACGTCCAATAAACTATCAACCTTATTCATGGGATTACTGCCCTGGAGATTTAATATTAAGAGAAGCAGGTGGTAAAGTAACTGATTTAAATGGAAATGGTATAAAGTATGAAAATGAAAGATGCTTGTTACCTACTCCTGGATTTCTTGCATCTAATGGAATTTTACATAGCGAAGTGTTAAATATTATTAATAAAAATAATCTTTTTGAGAACATATAAAAGAATCAAAGAAATTATACTAGTACATAATTTAGTAATGTAGTTTGCGTCATATTCGATTTTTTTTCCAAATTTGATAATTTAATGCCAACAAGTCTAACTTTTTTGTTCATTGTAGAAAATTGATTTAATAAATCAATAATTACATACAAAACTTTATTCTTATCTTGAATATGATGAGCAAAAGAATGTGCACGAGTGAAAGTTAAAAAACCTTCAAGTCTTATTTTTAAACTTACTGTTTTGTAATAAATCTTGTTCTTGTATACGAATTCATGAATTTTATCATTAATTTCTTCTAGCTTTGATAAGACTTCATCAAAGTCGCTAGTGTCCTCATAGAATGTTCTTTCTTTACTGATTGACTTCCGATCAGCGGTAAATTCTTTCACTTCTCTATTATCGAGTCCATTTGCAACTTTCCACACAAATTCCCCGTTTTTACCAAACATCTGTTTCATTTTGGGTAATGGAGTATTAATAATATCACCGATAGTGAAAATCCCGTTTTTATTATAATATATTCTTGATTTCTTGCCAATACCTGAGATTTTAGTAATATCCATATTTTTTAAAAAATCTTTTATTTGATTTGGCTCAACGATAGTAATTCCATTAGGTTTATTACAATCAGAAGCAATTTTTGCTATAGATTTAGTCGAAGCACATCCAATCGAGATTGTAATACCTACTTTTTTTTGAACTTTGTCTTTTAATTTTTCAGCTAAATCTCTAACTTCTTTATAATTTATACACTTATCTGATATGTCTAGATATGCCTCGTCAATACTTACCTGTTGAAACATATCTGAATAGGAATTAACAATCTCCATTACTTCTTTTGAGGCTTTATGGTATTTCTCAAAATTGGGATGAAGATAGATACCATGAGGACATCTTTTATAAGCTTGGGATATAGGCATCGCAGAATGGAGTCCAAATTTTCGAGCCTCATAGTTACAGGTACTAACTACACCTCTTCCTTTTCCTTCTTTTGGGTCTGCTCCTATTATTATAGGTTCTCCCATATATTTTGGGTTATCTCGTTCCTCAACAGCAGCAAAAAAGCAATCTAAGTCGCAATGTAAGATAAAATGACTCATTTTTAATCGTTTTTAATAAATTGCATTAATTTAGACATTGTTATTATTTCCAAATAAAATAAAAAAAGTTAGACTATGTTGAATTATTAAATTAAAATTGCAAAATCACATAATTCATCTCTAAAAAAGATCTAATTCTATGAAAAATACATTTTTAATCAATCTTTAATTTAAACTCATATGGAAACGGATAAGTTAGAGCAACTTAGAAAAATGGTTGTAAGAGGAGCTCAAGAGATATATAGTAAAGGATTAGTTGAGGATGGAGAAGGTAATGTTAGTGTAAGAATCAATAAAAATGAAATATTAGTTACTCCCACTTCAACAAAATATAACTTACTAAGTCCTGAGCTAATTGTCCATATGGATTTAGATGGAAATTTATTAGGCTCAGGTAAAATTCCATCCACGGAAGTTAAAATGCATCTAGCCGTTTATATGGATAGACCTAAAGTTAAATGTGTTATCCATAATCATTCTCCTTATATTACTATGCTTTCAGTTCTAAGAAGAGGCATTCCAATTATAATGGAACAACAATTAATTTTTCTTGGTGGAGAAATTCGATGTACTGAAATTGCTGAAGCCCACACAGAAGATATGGGACCAAGTGCGTTGAAAGCGCTAGATAGAAATAACGCAGCGATACTCGCAAATCATGGGGCTATCATATGCGGAAAATCAGTTGATCATGCAGTTCGGTTTGCAGTAATTTTAGAAAAATTGGCAAAAGTGTATTGGGGTGCACTGCAAATTGGAGACCCATTAACTATCCCTGAGGAAAACCTTGAAGAACACGAGAAGATGTTTAACGGATTATTTGCTTGTTATCCACGAAAAATGAGGAGTAAAAAGTCAAATAGTTGATTTTTATGGAATTAGGTATCAGTTCTTTAGGGGATATTATCGATTTTGGACTTAGTAACAAGTGGAAGAATGTTGATGATTTGCTGTCTAAATCCACAGAAGCATGTCTTAATTTTGCCGAAGAACAAGACATTGCCGTAATAGAAATAGTTATAGATCCACAAAATATATTTATAAACGAGATTAAACAAAAATTCGTTGACTTGATGAGTTCTTATTCTATGAAAAAGCAAGTTCATGGTCCTTTTATCGATGTAAATTTATGTTCCCACAATAATTTGATTTCTCAAGCTTCAGTAGAAGCCTATATTGAAACATCAAAACTTTGTAAAGAAGTAAATGTTGATGTGATGACAATACATCCAGGTTTAGCGAACTTCATGATAGAATCAATTAGAGAATATAACAAAATTCAGTTAGCCAAGGCGATTGAGACTTTATTAGATTTCACAAAAAACCTTAATTTAACGGTTTGTTTAGAAAATATGCCCAAAAATACTAATATCATGCTAGACGAAAATAATATTTACGAAATATTAAGGAAAATAAATAGAACTGATCTTTTTCTTACATACGATACGAGTCATTTTTATACTAACAACGGAAATGTAGAGGATTTATGGGAAAAATCTCATGAGATTATCAAAAATGTACATCTGGTTGATAATTTCACTAAAGAAACCGATACACACCCTCCTCTGGGCAGTGGAAAAGTCAAATTTAAAGAAATCTTAGAGATTATCAACAGTTACAACTATAAAGGAGCTCTAATTATAGAATTATCCTCTAATAAGAAATTACAAGAGAGCATCGATTATATTAACCGGTTTTTATAGACAAATTTCGCAGTGTGTAATTCTTTAAAACTTTTAACATAAAATACTTTTATAAATTTTATAATGAAAATTATTTCTTTACAAGTAAGTGAGGATTTACTTGATAGGTTTGAAAAAGTTCGAAATCAGAGCGGATTTAATTCAAAAAGCGAAGCATTAAGAGATTCAATAATAAAATTCATTGAAAACTATGAAAGTTTCGAAAACTTAGAAGGATATCGAATTATGACGATAAATCTTGTCTATCCATTTAAAGAACCTATTACGGATGAAATTTCTGAACTTTATCACAAATTTCACTCCATAATCAAGGCTGTTACCGATTGGAGAATTGCAGAAAAAAAAATTGAAATTGTTTTAGTAGTAGGAGAATTCGGAATTATTAAGGATCTTTACCAAGCGATTGTTAAGATCAAAGACATAATAAGCTCAATCCACGAAGTTATAATCGATTAATTAATTCACATTTAATCAAATCGAAGTGAAAAATCTACAAATTCGGTAGGTTTTTGCGTGAGCACGCTTGTACTTATTATATCGGGCTCGGAAATTAAATAATCAACTAAGTTATCTTGCGTAATATTTCCCGAAACTTCAATAGTGACACTTTCGCGTAAATCATGCTTTTTTAGTAAGTTAATCGCATCTTGTATGCTATCAGGATTCATATTATCTAACATTATTATATCTGCCCCGTTTTGTACAGCAATTAGAACATCCTCAACTTTTTCCACTTCAACTTCTATCTTTTTTGTGAAACTAACGTTGTTTTTCACATTTTTGAGGAGTTCTGCGACATTTCCGTTATAAAATTTTAAGTGTGTTGACTTTAAAAGCACCATATCATCTAAGTTAAATCGATGCGTATCTCCTTTTCCAAAATCTACGGCTTTTTTTTCAAATAATCGTAAACCAGGAAGAGTTTTTCTAGTACATGCTATTTTAACTATTTTTCCGGATTTTTCAATTATCTTAACAAATTTACGCGTTGTTGAGGTAATTGCGCTCATATGGCTCATAAGATTTAAACCCACTCTTTCGCCTAACAAGATATCCTTAGTTCTTCCACGTAATTCTACTATTACATCTCCATTTTGGATTTGATCGCCATCTTCTTTCTTGAGAGTAACATCAACTTCTAAAACATGAAATAATATCTCGATTTCTTCTATACCCGATAAATACCCGTCACTTTTAGCAATAATCTTGGCGGAAGAAATTGAATCCGTAGGGATTGATTTTGAACTAATATCAATAAACATACAATCTTCAAGCAAAAACTCTCTTATTTTTTTTTCAATTAAAATGCGATTAAAACTCATTTTTACCAGATTCTTTAAGCAGTATTATTATTATAGATTAAACACTAATTAAAATTATGCATAACATTGATAAAATATTTATTGAAACTAATGAAATTAAGCTTGAAGCTGAGTTTTTTCAGTTGAAAAAAATTGTTGTTTTAATTTGTCACCCACATCCTCAATTTTTCTGGGTTTGAAACCCTAAAAAGGGAAAATATGGGGGCAATATGTATAACAACATCGTATCTGGCGTTTTTAATATGTGTGTTCAAAATAAGATTTCGTGTTTGCGGTTTAATTTCAGGGGAGTAGGACGTTCGACAGGAAGTCATACTAGTGGAAAGGGCGAGTTAACCGATGTGAAAGCTTGTATTGATTTTTTAATAAACGATAAAAATATTGAAAAAATAATAATCTGTGGTTATTCCTACGGCGCTGCTATCGGGTGTTCTGTTGTAAATTTTTCTGAGAAAATAATTGGTTATTGTGCGATTTCTTTTCCTTGGGATTTTATGGGCTCAAAATATAAAAAATTTTCTCAAACTAAAAAACCAAAATTGTTTATTCAAGGGAATCGAGACACTATAGCACTCTATGAAAATTTTGAAAACCATTATAATTTCTATTTCGAACCAAAAAAGTATAAGATTATTAATGGAGCCGACCACTTTTACTCGGGATTTGAAGAAAATGTTGTACAAGAAGTAAGCGAATTCTACAATTTGATTACAAAATAAGGTATTATGAGATTTTTAATAGAACTTTTCCATTAAAATTATAATTATTAAACTTATCATTTCTAAGTTATAAAATAAGCCAAAAAAAAATTTATGATCTATAAGAAAAGAGAAGTATTAAAAAACTGATGTCCTTTAAATGGAAGATAATTTTTCTAAATCTGGTTTAGCATTTTCAACCGCCCAATCGAGGAGTTGGTCGTAATAAGATTCAATTTCATTAGATTCCGGATTTTTTGATAGTACCGCTAAAATGAATTGCGTTTTTTTATCTGACATAAGTATATTTCGACAAATAATAAAATCTTCTGAATATTTAATCTTTATACTTGAAAGCATAGATAAATTCATTTCCTCAGACGCGTTTGATGCAGCATCGCTTAATAATGAGCCCATTGCCGCAACAACCCGTTCATCAATGTCTTCTGATTTTTGCGATGCTAAAACTAGTCCTGCATTTGTAGCAAGAAGAGAAGCCCTAAAACTACCATTATCATTTAATTCTTTGAGAACTTGGTCAAGTCTGCTTACCATAAGAAATATTCACTAATTAAGTATTATTAAACAAAGTTATAAAAATTCTCGCTTAACTTTAATATTATAAATATTATGAACAATTTAGTATTTAATTTTACCTTATGTCTTTTTTATGTTTATTATAAAAGTAGATAAAATATTATCTTCATCAATCTTTAACGTTATTACGCTTGGTCTCGATATAGGTTTTTCAAAGCCTCTTTTTGGAATAGGTGCTTTAGGTTTTGTAGGACTTCCCGGATTAATTAATAAAGTATTGTACGGTGTACCTGTTATGAGTGGCTGATGTGTATGTCCAAAAATAAGGATGTGAAGGTTATTTCGCTTAAAAAAGTCTTCTAAATTATCAGGTTTCTTGTGAATTACGCCAATGTTATAATTTTCAACATGGAATTTAATAAATGTCTCTAATCCCGTTATTTCATCTAAATCGCTTTTTACACATCTGATTGGAGCGATTTTTTTCAAATCTTCTAAGAAAAAAGGTTCACATACATCTCCAGCATGTATGATTTCGTCAACGCCTTCGAAGACTTCTTTTAATTGATTAATTAAAGTTACAACTAGATTAGGTTCATCATCCTTTGTTATGTGAGTATCTGAAATAATCCCTAATTTTACCATTTTTCTTTTCGCTATAATATAATTACTCCAATAATAAAAATAATCAAACCGAATAAAAGATCCATCATTATCCTAAAAATTCTTTCTAAAGTATCCTCTCCAATCTCATTATCTTTTTTGAAATATGAAATAAATTCTTTAAAACCTGATGATAAACTTTCTTTGATTCGAGAGAACTGCCAAACAAACAAAAATATACTGATAATTAATAAAGGAACATAAACAATGAAGCTCATTAATGAATAATCGTTACCATGTATAAAATTCCAAATTGAATGGGCTGAAATAATATTATTTACTGCGTGAGCAAAAATTACTGGAAATATCCAACGTCTTCTTAAAACCAGCATCGCAAGAATAATTCCTACTAAAAAAGTCTGTAAAAACCATATAATAGGAAAAATTATTGGTAACCCGGTACTAGGTATCGTAAAAATATAACCAAAATGTCCTAAACCAAAAAAAAAAGAAGTTATAATTACAGCGGACATTTTTTTAAAGTAAACACTTCCTCTATTAGCTAAAAAACCTCTTGTTAATGTTTCCTCATATATAGCGACAGAAATTTGTATTATAATAACAGATAGAAGAAACACATAATAACTCTCCATAAAATAAGAGTTGTAAGAAAATTCCGCCGTAGGGTTTAAAGCTATGGACAAATAAGATAGCATATCAGGTAAAAATAAATATGTAAAAAAATCTAACGGTATAAAAATTAAAAAAAGTAATAATATTCCATATAAAAGCTGATATTTAAAATTCTTTTTTGTAATATTAAATAAAGTTAAAAAGTTCTTTGAAGGACTGATATCCTCTTCTAAGATTAATTTTTTTCCTTGAGGTGTCATTATAAAATTTGACAAATATAGAAATAAAGGAATCGCAACGATAATAATTGCCGCTCTCAATATAAAAAAAAGAGGTTCAAAAATTTCAGAATTAAAATCAATAAGGAAAGGTAGTAGAAAAGCAGGAATTAACATAAAAATAAAGATTCCAAGAAAAATAGTTAGAACTTCTAAGAAATAATATAATCGTTGAATAAATAATGTTTTTAAAGGGTTTTTAGGTCTTCTCATAATTTATCTATCTCTAACAACAAGTTCAATGAATAACAAATAATTAAATCGAAATATTTTAAATTTTATTATTTGAAGCATTCAAAAAAGAATTTAAGTCCTCTCTACTTGGAATCCCATTTCTTGCCCCTAATTCTTGTATACAATTTCCAGCTACAAAATTACCAATTTTTACATTATTTTTAAGGTGTTCAAATTTTAAATTTATATTTCGAACAAGCCCATAAATGAATCCCGCTGAAAATGCGTCACCAGCTCCAGTTGTATCAATTAAACTACTTAATTTTAACGGAGGTAGAAGTTCTACTCTATTGCTGGTTAGTAATAATGCTCCTTTTTTGCCTAATGTAGTAATAATAACTTGTATACCTAAATTAAATAGGGTACTCGATTTTTCTTGGATTAAATCTTCGTTTAAATCACATTCTTCTATATTAAAAAGGGTTGCATATTCATTTTGAGAAAGAATTAATATATCAATTTTCTCCAGCAATTTTTTAATGTTCTTTAAACCTTGGTCGATGATTAACATGCCAGGATTTAAAATAACGGGCACTTTGTTGTTTCTACCAATAATAGCGGCTTCGATAAACGGATCTAAATTTTTTAAGCTACTTAAGAAAATTATTTTTGTATTTATCATATCTTTTTCTAAAAGATCTTCCTTTGAAAGATAATTAGCGGCACCACTATGAGCATAAATTCTTCGGTCTCCTTTTTTATTTAAAGCAATATAAGCAGAACCAGTTCCATGGTGCTCAGAATATTTAATAAACTTAGTAGCAACATTTACTTCTTTGAAATCGTTAATTATTTTGTTGCCAAAAGTATCGTGACTCCCTATCTTTCCAATGAACGCTGTTGATAAACCAATTTTCGCACAAGCATAAGCAGTATTAGCGGCTGCTCCACCAGATAATAAAGTTAAGTTTGATACGAATACTTCATCATCTTCAGCAGGATGTCTTACTACTTGAGCGACCATATCAACAAGGGCGGCTCCTATACAAATTACATCAAAAATTTCAATCACTTTATATATTTTTTAAATGAATTTAATAGTAATTAAAAGATCCAAATTCTGATTTTATTTCTAGTTGGTTTTTGTTCTTATAAGACGATTTTTCACATTGTCCGATGATTTTTGATTCGATGTTGTATTTTTTAGCAATATCTATAATTTCTTTAGCAATTGACTCATCACAACAAATTTCCATTCTATGACCCATATTAAACACTTGATACATTTCTTTCCATAAAGTTTCTGAAGATTTTTTTATAATTTCAAATATTTCGGGAATTTTAAAAAGATTATTTTTAAGATAAGTTATACCCTTACCAAAATTGAGAATTTTCGTCTGGCCTCCTCCCGTGTTATGTATCATTCCGTGAATTTCCTCTCGATATTTTTTTATTATATCCAATAATAATGGAGCATAAGTTCTAGTCGGAGACAATAAAGCTTCTCCAACAGTCAAACTCAATCCTTTAATCTTATCGGTAAGTTTATAATTCCCAAAAAAGATAAATTGTTCATCAAGGTTTTGATCATAACATTCAGTAAATTTCTTATAATAAACATGAGATAGAACTCCATGTCTGGCTAGGGTTAATCCGTTACTTCCTATTCCGCTATTAAATTCGTCTTCATATGATGCTTGTCCATCACTAGCTAATCCAACTATGACATCTCCTGCCTTGATGTTTTCAGCATTAATAATATCTTCTCTTTTCATACTAGTAAAAACTGAGGCATCAACTAGTAGAGTTTTTACGATATCTCCCACATCAGCAGTTTCGCCTCCACACATAACGATATTTAGACCAAATTCAGACAACTTTTCGCTATATGTAAAATATTCTTTAATTATTGTACTAATTACTTCGCCAGAGATAATTCGTCTATTTCGACCGATATTATTAGATATAAAAAAATTTCCAGTAGCTCCAACGCACAACATATCATCAATATTCATAACAATAGCATCTCTTACAATCCCCCTAAAAACAGATATTTTGTCCGTTTCTTTATAGTACATATAAGCTAAGCTTGCTTTTGTTCCTGCTCCATCTGAATGAAATATTGAACAATAATCATCTCTCCTACCTACATCTTGTACTATTTTACAAAATGCTCCGGGGAATAATCCTTTATCAATCGATTGGATTGCTTTATGAACATCTTCCTTTTTTGAGGAAACTCCTAATTGAGAATATATATCTTTTTCGTCAGACATTTTTACAAATTATGCTTATTTTTCAGAAATTTTAATAAATTTTCTATAAGCTCAAGAGATTTTCCTATGTAGTTATGCGGATTTAACAAATCATCAATTTCATCTTTTGTAAAACTTTCCGTTATTTTTCCATTTTCTAACAAGATTTCTTTAATAAAACGATTTTCTTTTTTTGCTTTTATTGCTGCTTTTCTTAAAATTTCATGCCCTTCTTGTCTTCCGATACCTTTTTCAACTAAATTCAACATGATTTTTTCAGATAAACAAGCTCCCTTGGTAAGATTTAAATTTTCATCTATTCTTTCCTCATCAAATTCAACTTCTTGGATAATAGTTGTTAATTGCAATATCATAAAATCTAACAGTATGAAATTTTCAGGAAAAATTATCCTTTCATTAGCAGAATTCGTTAAATCTCTTTCATCTTCTAATATTATATTATCTAAAGCGGGTATAATATTGGATTTTAAAATCCTAGCTAAACTACAAATTCGTTCAGATTTATGGGGATTTCTCTTATGAGGCATCGTCGAGCTTCCTACTTGAGTCTTTTTGAAAGGTTCAAACATTTCAGCTATTTCATTTCTTTGGAGCACTCGAAATTGCCTTGCGACTTTAGCTAGTGATTGTCCGATCAACGCTGTTAAAAAGAGGACTTCAGCATGACGATCTCTCTGAATTATTTGGTTCGCGATTAAAGCTGGATTTAATCCAAGCTCTTTTGTTATGAAATTCTGAATTTCAATACCTTTCTCTCCGAAACTCGCCATATTTCCTACGGCACCCGACATTTTACCATATGATATTCGATTTAGAGTTTCTTTTAATCTATCTAAATGTCTATCTATTTCATATGCCCACACACCGAATCTCATCCCATATGTAGTTGGAATAGCGTGTTGTCCGTGGGTTCTTCCTATACAAACAAGCGATTTCTTATCCTGTATGATTTTTATTAGTTCTATTAAAAGCTTTTTTAAAGAATTAGTGATATATATTATAGCTTCTTTTAACTGTAATCCTGTTGCTGTATCTTCAATATCGTAACTTGTTGCCCCCAAATGGATGTATTTTCCAGCATTTCCTTCACATTGTTCTGATAAAGCCTTAACCATAGCCATTAAATCGTGATGAATTTCATTATCAATCTCTTTTACCCGATTTAATTTAACATAATTCAAATTAGCTTTCTTACATATCTCTTCTGCGGACTCTTGAGGAATATTGCCCCATTTAGCATGAGCTTTTGCTAGTACTGCCTCAACCTTTAACCAATTCTCTAATTTTTTTTCTTCTGTAAAAATTTCAGCTATTTTAGTTCGATAACGAGTTTCAATTGGATTAATAAATTTATGATCCATAGCTAACTTATTGATCTTTTATTTCTATAATAGAAATAATCTATGATCAATTATTATTCTTTTTTTAAATTTCTATTAAAAAGCGAATATCTACGAAAATTTAATTTATTATAACTTTTTATTTAAAAAATTTTGAAAATAAGATTTTAATTCTGATGACCTGTTCTCCTAGCGGCTATCTGTCCCACCTTTCTACCGGGAGGGGCATTTCTCGAGGTTGTTGTTGGTTTATGAGGACTTTGTTTTGCGCCTCCTCCGTAGGGGTGACTTGCTGCGTTCATTGTGACTCCGCGAACAACTGGCCATTTTTTAGCTTTAGATCTTACATAATGGAATTTATTACCGGCTTTTAAAAATGGCTTATCGGTTCTTCCGCCACCAGCAACAACTCCAACCGTACAAAGGCAATTTTCATTAAACCATTTATTTTTTTTTGATCGAAATAGCACTTCAATGTTTTTATCCGATTTATTCCTTATAATGGCGGCTACTCCAGATGCTCTCGCAAATTTACCACCATCTTGCGGAGTTCCCTCAATATTAAATACAAGAGTCCCTATGGGGATTCTTTTCAAAGGTAAGATATTTCCTACATTCACTTCTTGGCCATATCCCGTTTTAGACTGAATAAATTCCTGTTCTTCGTAAATTCCTTCTGGAGGGAGCCATAAGCTTTTTTCTCCATCTTCGTACAAAATTCTAGCTACTGGAGCTCCTCTACCTGGAGCGTGAACGAATTCAATCACTTTAAATTTTAACAATTTTTCATTTTTCTTGAAGGGACGATACTTTACCTTTCCTACATGTCGGTGACTTGGAGATCGAGCCCATAAATGGCCGTATCCTTTTCTTTGAGCTAAAATTCGCTTTCCCATAAAGATCACTTACTATATCGAATTAGTAATATCTAATTAATAAAAGTTTAAATTTTTTATTATTTTAGTTAGAATTTATTTAATTTTAAGATAAAACAAGAGGAATCAAATCATAATTTTTTATTTTTTAATAACTCGTCTATATTATAATTAAAAGCGATTGGAACTTCTCTATCGATAAACTCCCCAGCAATGTTAGTTAACAATAACTCTTTGATTTCTTTTAGATCGTTTGTTTGGCCTAGTACCCAACCTAATTTCACATACCCAACTTCTGGTAGGAGGTTTTTACCTGGAATAACGCCTAAATGTTGTAATTCTCTCCCAGTGGAATACACATTCATCCCTACAAAACCATGTAAAGTTTGTGTAGTCATAAGAATAGTAATTCCTTCTTGAATGGCTCTTTCAATAGCATTATAAACATCTGTGCTGACATGTCCAAGCCCTGTTCCAGCAAATACTATTCCTTTATAACCTTTATCTATATAAAATTCAATTTGTTCATTTTCCATTCCGGGATAAGAATAAATGAGAGCTACTTTCTTCTCAAAATTCGTATTGATAGTAGTTTCAGATCGACTTCGTTTTCTGTAATTATTTTTAAATGTTTTAATTTTCCTGTCCCTTACCATTCCTAACGGAATATCATCAATAGTACGAAATGTATCTCTTACTGAGGAATGCATTTTTCTTACTATTGTTCCTCTATGAATTAATCCATAATCATGTGAAGGAGAACCTAGCATAGTTACTACAACCTCAGCTATATCAAAAGTAGCTACAGTAGCAGCGTTTATCAGGTTTAAAGCAGCATCAGAAGAAGGGCGATCGGAGCTTCTTTGACTCCCTGTTAACACAACTGGAATAGACAAATCTTTTAACATGAAAGATAACGCGGCGCTAGTAAATGTCATAGTATCTGTTCCATGTCCTATAACTACTCCATCAAACCCAGAATCTACGGCATGTTTAACTTTTTCTGCTAATTTTTGCCAATATTCAAATTTCATATTTTCTGATAATATCTCAAAAACAATTTCGCAATCAAGATTACAAATTTCTGCCAATTCAGGTACGGAACTAAATAACTCACTTGGGGTAAAAGAAGGTATAACCGCCCCAGTCGTATAATCTAATCTTGAAGCAACCGTTCCTCCAGTTCCTAATAATTGAAGCTTAGGCAAATCTTTATTGTATGGAAATTCTTTTTCTGGAAGTTTGTAATTAGCTTCTCTTTTTCCAATTTTTTTTATATTTTGTATTTCAGAGACATTTATTCCA
>Ga0209986_10002203_pt1 | contig 18086 bp, 9 predicted proteins | sample BlataG_FD_183168 | JGI IMG/M metagenome (GOLD analysis project Ga0209986, IMG submission 183168) | Deep subsurface microbial communities from Black Sea to uncover new lineages of life (NeLLi) - Black_00105 metaG (SPAdes) (version 2) | ecosystem: Environmental > Aquatic > Marine > Oceanic >...
TCCTTAGCCTTAGCCTTAGCCTTGTGCTACAATCAAACAAATTTATCACATCTCTCTCAATAATATATATTTTTAATAAATTCGCGAAGTTATGTTATTTTCTTCTTTATTTTTGATCTGTAATAATTTTCCGAATAGAGTATAGTTTCATTTCCGGCATTGTATGTAACGATATCCGTATCATATATTGCAAAACCGGCTTCCCTGTTCTGAGAAACAGTAGATTGACCCGAAAAGTCTGACCCCCAGAAATCATTTGGCTCTACATCAGTATAACACCTGTTAATTTTCCTTATTTCATTAAATATATCCAAATTTGAATCATAATTGAAATTTCCGCCGATTTTTTTTGCCAGGTTTGTTATAATTCTCCAATTCTCTAACGTTCCTTTGTCATTAAATACCCTGGTCGCTTCCTGAACCCTTCGATCACAACTGGTATAAGTTCCATCTTGCCCGATGTATGCAGATGCAGGTAACACTACATCTGCCTTTTTAGCCGTTTCAGTATTGAACATATCCTGAACCATTAGGAAATCAAGGTCATCAAAATACTTTATATTATCCGGAATTGCGAGAGGATCCTCACCAAATATTAAAATTGCCTTTATCTGATTCCTTATTATCCTTTCCGCTATATTGACAGGCTTAAATATTTCTTCCATGTTTACTCCCCATTCCTTGCCAATACTCCTTATCCTTTGAATTTCATGAAATGTAACATACCCCGGCAAATATTCAGGAGTAACTCCCATGTCCAGCAAACCCGTAGAATTTGAATAATCCCTTAGAATAATTATGCCATTGTGCTTTTTGTTTATCCGGTTTGTCAATAGCAGGAAGTTGCCGATTGCCTTTAAATCATTAAATGACTTTTCCCGTCTGGAATCTATATTATAAATAAAAATAATGTTTGAGGCAGGGTTCTTTACCATATCCACCAACTGGTTATACCTTTCCCGAGGTAACCCTGTCAGGGTAGATACTATCTCAGCGTTGTACGCCGATACCATTTTTTTCAGTTCCGGGAAGTTTTTTATTTTCGACCCAAAGGATAAACCGTCATTTTCAATAATCTCCTTCAAAATACCATTCAATAAAACAGTGTTGGTTCCCTTCTTTGAATCTACCCATAAATCAGAGAATCTTGCCGGATTCAATTCTGATGAATTAACATAGATAAATGCTGCACCCTTCTTTTGAGCAGCCTTTATTTTAAGTTCCATTATCATATTGTCATCGGTCAGATTGGCATTTACAGCAAGAATGATGTCTGCCCCTGAAAGATCATCCATTGTTGTGGTTGAAACGGTTATACCAAGAGATTCATCAAGGCAATTCAATTCAGAATCACGGAAAAGGTTAGTAAAGCTCGAAATATTATTTGATTTAAGCCCAACCCTCGTAAATTTTTGAAGCAGATATAATTCTTCATTGGATAATTTCGGAGAACCGAAAACAGCAATTGAACCGGGTCCGTATTGTTTAATAATACGGTTTACCTTTTCTGCTGTATAATCGATTGCCTCTTCAATCCCTGTGTCCTTCCGGATACCGTTTTTTCTTATTACCGGTTTGATTATTCTGTTCCCGTCAAGAAGATATCGATGACCAAACCGGCCTTTAACGCACAGATATCCATTATTATGCGAATTCCTGATACTTGTAGTGCTGTTTGATACGAAAAAATAATTATCCCTGATTACTTTATAATTTATCCTGCAACCGATTGAGCAGAAATTACATATCGACTCGTAATTCTCTTTTTTATATTGACCCAAAGGCTTAAATGGAAATTTTTCTGCCATTGCTCCGGTCGGACATGTATCGATACAATTTCCACAAGATATGCAATTGGTTTGCAGAAGGGCTTTTTCCATGGCAGGTTTAACAATAGTCCTGAATCCCCGGTAAAGGAACCCAATCGCTGAAACTTTTAATATTTCGGAACAGGTTCTGACACAACGGCCACAATTTATGCATTTATTTGAGTCCAGAACAATAAACGGATGCCTGTCATCAATCTTGTATTTTCTTGTCTCTCCGGAATATTGTGATATATCTATGTTAAAGTTATCTGCAAGTTTTCTCAACGTGCAATCATAAAATTCAGAACAGCCACATTCCATACATCTCTTTGTTTCCAGCATTAACTGGTTTTCTGAGAAACCCAGTTCTACTTCCTCAAAGTTATTTTTCCTTTTTGACAAAGGAAGTTCCGGCATTTTTTCTTTGCCGACCTTTTTAATATGATCAAATTCATATTGGGATATCTCTCCCAGTTTGTGTTTGAAGCTTAAAAATTTCTCATTTTTCTTTTTAACAATACCTGTTCTTACGTATTCATCAATGCAGTAAGCCGCAATTTTCCCATGGGCAATTGAAGTAATGGCAGTTAGCGGACCTGTTACAACATCACCACCGGCAAATACACCAGGAATGGAAGTTTGCAAAGTGTCCTGATCTACCACAATGGTTCCCCACTTTTCCAGTTTACAGTCTTTGTCCTTACCGATAAATGATGTGTTTACCTGTTGTCCGATAGCTGCTATTAAAAAATCACAATTGATAATAAATTCTGAATCCGGTATTGGAACAGGCCTTGGTCTTTTTCCCGGATCAGCTTTTTCCAACCTCATCTTTATGCATTCCACACCTGTCAGCCTTCCTCCTTTTTCAATGATAGAAACAGGATTTGTCAGGAATTGGATTTCCACCCCTTCTTTTTCTGCTGCCTCAACTTCATCAGGGTGTGCAGGCATCTCCTTTATTGATCTTCGGTAAACAATAATTACTTTATCAGCCCCCCACCTGAGTGACGTCCTTGCACAATCAACGGCAGTATTTCCACCTCCCACAACAATTACAATACCTTTAAGTTTTGGCATTTTGTTGTTTTGTTTTTCCCTCAAAAAGTCAATCCCCTTAATTATTCCTTCCACTTCATCTTCTTTATCCAACATCAGGCTGGTAGCTTTATGGGCGCCTACAGCCAGAAATACTGATTTATATCCCTTGTTTTTCAAATCGTCAATTGAAAAATCCTTTCCTAATTCCATTCCGGTTTTAACATCAATTCCCAGATCCGTCATCCACTTAATTTCTGTATCAAGGATTTTTTTGGGAAGCCTGTATTCCGGAATGCCATATTTCAACATTCCCCCAAGCTCAGGAAATTTTTCGAAAATAGTGGCTGAATAACCTTCCAAAGTCAAATAATAAGCACATGTTAATCCTGAGGGCCCGCCACCAATAATTGCTATCTTTTTATGGTTAGGCTTTTTAATATCCGGTGTCCAAAGATGATTGTTGTCCTCATCTGCCAACCAGCGTTTCACAGCATTTATAGCCACAGGTTCGTCAACAGAATTCCTTCTACAGGCAATTTCACAATTCCTTACACAAATTCTGCCAAGTGATAAAGGAAAAGGATTGGTTTCTTTAATTAAACGAATGGCTTCCGTAAATTTTCCCGCGTAAGCCAGCGCTATATACTCATGAACATCAACTCCTGCGGGACAATTATCAATACATGGAGCAATGCAGTCAGCATAATGATTGGATAGCAAAAGTTCCAACGCTGTTTTCCTGACACTTTGAATTTTTTCATTATTTGTAACTATGACCAATCCCTCTTTTACAGGTGTGGAGCAGGCAGGAACCAGTTTATTCAATCCCTCAATTTCAACTACACAAAGAAAACAGGAACCATAAGGTTCAATTCGTTCATCATGGCAAAGAGTTGGGATCGTATCTATCTTATTCTCATTTACAGCTTCCAGAATTGTCTTTCCTTCAGCAGTAATAACCGTTCTACCATTAATTGTTATCCTTATTTTTTTCATGGCGTCTGATTCGCAGTCGGTTTACCCTGTTAATTAATAATGACGGCATCAAATTTGCACACGTCGTAGCAAATTCCGCATTTAATGCAAGTTTCCGAATGAATGGTATGTGGCTCTTTAGGTTTTCCGCTAATTGCATCAACCGGACACTTCTTTAAACACAACATGCATCCTGTACATTTGTCGGTGTCGATTTTGTAGTCAATCAAAGCCACACAACTATGGGCCGGACATCTTTTTTCCTTTATGTGAGCCTCATATTCCTCTCTAAAATATTTAATCGTTGTTAAAACAGGGTTGGGAGCGGTCTGCCCGAGTCCACACAGACTACTTATTTTTATTTTGTTAGCCAGGTCTTCCAACTGTTCAATGTCATTTTCCTTTCCCTCTCCTGCTGTTATTCTTTCCAATATCTCGAGCATCCGCTTTGTCCCGATCCTGCAAAATGTACATTTTCCACAAGACTCATTTTGCGTGAAATTGAGGAAGAATTTAGCCACATCAACCATACAAGTCGTTTCATCCAGAACGATCATTCCACCGGACCCCATAATGGCTCCGGTTTTTGTAATTTCATCATAATCAATGATCAGATCACCCATACTTGCAGGGATACATCCCCCTGACGGACCTCCCATCTGGACAGCCTTGAACTCTTTGTTATTTTTAATTCCACCACCGATATTAAAAACAATCTCATTAATCGTAACCCCCATTGGAACTTCTACCAAACCCGTATGGACCACTTTACCTGCCAGGGCAAAAACTTTTGTTCCCTTGCTCTTCTCTGTACCAAGCGATGCATATTTTTCATAGCCATTCAGGATGATCCATGGGACATTGGCAAATGTTTCTACATTGTTAATATTGGTTGGATAATCCCATAATCCTTTCCGGGCAGGAAAAGGGGGTCTGATCCGGGGTGAGCCTCGCTTCCCTTCAATCGACGCTATAAGTGCTGTTTCTTCACCACAAACAAATGCGCCGGCTCCTTCTTTTATCTTAATATTAAAACTGAAATCAGAACCAAAAATATTCTCTCCCAGGTATCCTTTTTCTTCACAATTCGTCAGTGCAGTTATCAGGGTTCTGACCGCCATGGGATATTCAGCCCGTATATAAATATAAGCCTCATTTGCGCCAATTGTATATCCTGAAATCATCATTCCTTCCAGCACAGAGTGAGGATCTCCCTCCAAAACACTCCTGTCCATGAAAGCACCGGGATCACCTTCATCTGCATTGCAGATAATATATTTTTTACTCCCCTTTGATCGATTAGCAATTTCCCATTTCAAGCCTGTTGGAAAACCCGCTCCTCCCCTGCCTCTAAGCCCTGATTTGGTAATAACGTCGATAACATCATCAGGAGAATAGTCCTTTAAAACTTTCTGAATTGCCTTATAACCACCCTGACTAATATATTCATCAATAGAGCCGGGGTCGATTACTCCACAATTTCTCAGGACAATTCTTTTTTGTTTGTCAAAAAAAGAATTATCCCTGAAGCTTCCATTGTCAGCCAATATCCATGCATCAACCGGATGGTTTTCAAGAATATGATTTTCAATAATTTTTTTTGCCTTGTCCGGAGTTACCTGAGCATATAACCAACTGCTACCGTTTTGGACGACTTCAACAAGAACCTCCTCATAACACATTCCCAAACAACCCGTTTTTTTAAGCTCTATTTGCAAATCATGCTTCTTGATTTCTTTCTCCAGTTCATCAAAAACCAGCTCTCCTCCGGCTGAAATGCCACATGTTGCCAGACCAACCTTTATTTCAGTCATAATGCGGTTTTAATATCCTTTATAATCGATTGTATTTTATTCGGACTAAGATTACCATAGGTTTTATCATTAACCATAATAACCGGTGCAAGGGAACAACATCCCAGACATGCAACGGATTGAAGTGTAAAGAGGCCATCGTCAGATGTTTCACCAACAGCAATTCCCAAATCATTCCGGAGCACCCTCAATATATTTTTTGCTCCGTTTACATGGCAGGCTGTACCCTCACAAATTCTGACAACATATTTTCCAAGGGGCTTTAAGCGAAATTGAGAGTAAAATGTAACTACCCCATAAATTTCTGCCGGCGGAATGTCGACAATTTCGCTTATGTATTCAATGGCGCTTTCAGGAATGTAACCATAATAATCCTGAGCAGACTGCAGCAGTGGAATTAAAATTCCCTTTTGGTCGCTTTTTGATAATAACTCTAACTTGAAATTTTTTCTTTCAAATTCAGAAACAGACACTTTTTCCAATGACATTTGGGAAAATATAAAAGTAAAAGGTTTTGCCTGCCAAAGGCATTTTCCCACAGGGATTCCTTCGGAGCTATGGAAAAATGCATCACCGTGTGGCAAACAAATATAATAAAGAGTTATATGTTAAATGTTATACGTTATACGTTATATGTTAAACATTATGTTTTATACCTTTTAATCGAATAATTTTTAACAAATAACGTATAACTTCCCAGTTACATTTCGAAAAGATTCAAAACCGGAAATTTCTTAACCCTTAATACACCATCCATTGGTACGATCTTATTCTCAATAAACTTATTTATCTCATTAAAACCGGTGCCATATACAAATAAAACCAGGTTGTATTTTCCGGTAGTATAGTCACAATAAACTACTTCTTCGCTTAGCCGGAGAACAGGATAAATATATTCAAGTTTTTCTCTTTCCACTTCAATTAAAATGTATGAACAAATTTTTCTGCCAAAATCTCTTTTAGCAGCTAATTTTCCCGGATCATCAGATTCTTCTGCTGCCTGAATAATATTTCTTATATTATCATCCAGAATAGGTATTCCAATCTCCATAAAATCAACATACTTTATCCCCTCTATATTTTTTTGGATTGTTTCACTTATTTTCTTGCAATCTCCTTTACTTTTGCCCTGTATTAATAAAGCAATATCATAATCTCCTTCGGTTGCATCACAATATAGAACGTCTTTCATGTAATACAGTTCCCTGTAGATATTAAGAAAAGCAGCTTCTTTTTCAAGCTTAATTAACATATATGCCGATACGGTTTCAACTTCTTTTTCTTCTATTACTGCTTCTTTGGGTTCCGGAATACTTTCCAATATTGTTGCTTCCTCAAAATATTCGACAAGGTCTTTTGCTTCCACCGGTTTTTCCAGTACGGCGCTGGCATGGACTTTTTTCATCTCATCCATATCCAGTTGATCAGCATAACCGGTGATATAAACTATGCAAATTTGCGGAAATTTTGACCTTATTATTTTACCCAGTTTTATACCATCAATATCCGGTAGTCTCACATCAAGCACAATAGAATCGAGCTTGATCTTGTTTTTCTCATACAGATCTAATTTTTTCAAAGCACTGATGGCATCTTCGCAGGGCTCCACATCGTAACCCATTTGTAATAACATTAAGGATAACGTCCTCCTAATGGCGGCTTCATCATCTACTAATAAAATTCTTTTTTCCATTTTTTATTTCTCCTTGATTCTTTTATGATTTTCTTTTATGATTCGTTTTACAAATCCAAAGCAATCATGATGCCAATGTTTATAATCATCTCTATTACAATTCTTTATGCAATTATTCACATATGCTCAAGATCGTGTCGATTGTATAATTTTTTAACACAGAATGACTATATTACTAATTCAGAGCAAGATAGAAGGTGTTAAATTTTTTAACAGTTCGGATATTTGGAAGGTAATAATCTGCAATCACTCAAAGTCTCTATAACTATACTATGATTTGTCAGCCAGGTTAGCCTAATTTTATAATTAGCGCTTGCAAGAACACGTAACCTACTTGTCTGACCACTAAAATGTTAAAATCTATTACTATATCTAATTATTAGCATAATATTACTATGCTGTCGGATGTTTCCATCCGACAGCTAATGATATGGCAAGATTTTAATTACTACAGTATTCAATGTCAGGTGGAAACCTGCCTGAGGCAGACAGGCACCTGACATCATGTAAAAATCCAATCATAAAGTTAAACAGCAGAAGTGGTTTAACGAGTATCAACACTAAATCCCGCTAAGAAAAGACTGGTTAACACAATTTAAATGCATAACTTTATATAATAAAAGTTATTAAACCCCAGGGCACTCCGTCGCTGAAGCTATGGAGCGTAAGTGACAAGCCCTGTACCCTAATTTCCGGAGCAAGCTCCGGGGGACCGTGTTTACGAGCTCGGCGAAGCCAATTAACCATAGCCTTCTCGCCTGCCTTTGCCGAAAGAAGCCTTTCGGCTTCTGCAGGCAGGTTCGCCGCATCGAAAGCGAAGGCGGATTAAATACGACTTTTCAATTCATGCCTGGCAAAATTCACATATTATTATTCTCTTTCATATTTTATTTTGGGTGTACTACACATTTCGGGAACCTTTATCCGCCGGAATCTTCTGAAGCTGGTATTGAAAAAATTTATATTACAAAACATACCTGGCATACCGGGATTATTTTCAGCAGAAAAGCAGCTAATTCATATCTTGCCGCACTAATAGAGGATTTTCCAAATGTGAATTACCTGGAAGTGGGATGGGGTGATTTGGATTTTTTTACTGCGGAAAAAGGAACAGTCGGATTGGCTTTAAAAGCAGTTTTATTGCCTACGAAATCAGTACTGCATGTTATGCCGCATAATAACCATCCATTCGGGTTTTTTGGTGAAGGTGAATTAATTGAACTATCTGTTTCAAAACAGGGATTTATCAACTTAATTCAACATATTAATAACAGTTTCGCATTAGACAGTGATTCTCTCAGCATAAAAGTCGAGGACGAAATTAATATAGGCGGCCGGTTTTATCTGTCTAAAGAAAAGTATCATGTTTTTAAAACTTGTAATGTATGGACTGCAAAAGCCATCAAAAAAACAGGATTCCCAATGGCTTCCACTTTTGCTCTAACTTCTAGAAATGTGATATCGCGAATTAAACGAAAAAAATAATATCGCTAATCTGTCAACCGTACTTTCGGTATCCGGAGTTTCGTGGATTGTGACATGGCTTTCATGGAATCCATTCGCTGAGACGGGTCCATTGTTCTTCCACCGGGTCTGCTTCCTCCTCCCGTTCTACCACTTCCTCCGGTCCGTCCTCCGGGCATTCTGCTACCTCCTCCTGACCTCATTCCGGGACTTCTGCCAGTCATATTCGGCATATCAATATGCCCGGTCTCAAAGCCAATGCTAAGAAGCCTGGTTGTATCGGTCAAATACGGACCAACATCAGTAATTATTTTATCCAATAAGATCCTGGCTTTATAGTAAAAGACACCCAATTGGTCCCTTGAAACAGAAAAATGCATTCCAGGCGTTCCTTCCGGATCGGCAAGTTCTCTTGCGCCCTTTTTTGTAAAACCGATGATTTCCATTACTTCATGTTTTCTCTGCAGATCAGGTCTTACCGGCCTTCTGATCTCACCCGGTATCCTCTCTCTGGTTATTTCCCTGTTATCTCTTTTTCTTCCCTGACCTATCGGATATTTTATACCATACATCTTTTTATTTTTACCAACGGTATCAATCCAAAGCGTTAACCCGGTCATGAAAATTTTATTCGTTAAGACTTTATCAGTTATTTTCAGATTCACGTAAAGGTACTTTTCATCGTTCCCGATACCATATTCCATTTTACTTTTTTCATCATAATTCATCGGAACAGACCATTCTTTAAATATGCCATCGATAACAGCAGGTCCTTCTACCCGGTTACTGGTATATATGGGTTTTTTGCTGCAAGCTGTCAGTAAAAGCAGAAGGAAAATAATATAATATTTCATGATTTTAGTTTTAATATTTCCTGGCATGATAATATTTATTAAGTTTAATGTTCCGGGTTCAAGGTTTCAGGTTTCTCAATCTTCAATAAACATAATGACGAACCACCCACCCGACCGAAGTCATTCGGGCAGGGAGCTTCGTCCTACTTCCCAGACTCTGCCCCGCCTTCGCATACTACGGCGGGCAGGCAGGGCAAGCGTCGCATTTCACGTGGCAAGCCTTCATATTTCATCCTTCCCCTTGCTCGTTTTTCCATTTCCAGCCGAATACAATAATCAAATTTTAACTTTTTTGGATGAAAATCAATTCTTTAGAAAGATATTCTTATAAAAACTTCTCCCGTTCCTGCAAATTGAATAAGCCGTAAAGAATAGATAAGATGGTTCCGGACAGGAGATAAAGGCGGTTGTTGACAGATATTTCCTCCCAGATCGTTTCATTCATATCCGAAGGAATGTCGAAGGGGTTTAGAAAGATATTCCATTCGCTTTGCGGTATAATATCGCTAAGGATCCATAAAGCCATTCCAATGATTATCATGATGACGGCGGTTCCGTTTCCGTTACGTACGAGGGTAGAAAACATAAAGCTTAAGCTGCCCAGGAAAAATATTGGAAACATTAGTTGAAGGGCTGTTTCAAAAACCCGTATTTGTACCAGTGCAAAAGAACCGAGATAACCTAGAAGAAGAAGAATGAAAAAAACAATAAGAAAAATCAAAACAAACCTCACTAACCAAACCTTGTACCGGTAATTTGGGATCCCGAAAATGATCTCCAGCATACGGGCATCCTTGTCGTTTTGAATGCCGAATGTTGTTGGATAGAATATCAATAAAATTCCCGGGAAAAACAGGATATCATAAATTGAACCTTCCGTAATATTTGAATTGGAGAATACGCTTACAATTGCAACAAAAATAAAAAAGGCAACGGAAGCTAACAGGAAATAGATGAATTTGCTGGCAAATACGATCTTCAGGTTGTAACGGACTAATTTGGCTGCAACATCCAATATGTTCATTAATGTATGTCTGAAATTTATACTCATTGCTTTGTTGTTATTCGATAGTCATTTGCTCACTGGCGCTCGCGTCATTCACTCGCTTCGCTCAACCACACCGTCTCGCAGTAACCCCATCTCCCAGTCTCCTTATCAATTCCAAATCCTCAATTTTTACTATTTACTATTCTCTCCCCATACTTCGAAATTACTCGCCATGCTTTCAGCATGCCTCATGAGACCGCTGCACTCAGTTCGGTGTTCCTTGTTCTCCCGCAGGGATGCCTTCGGCAGATATTCGTTATTCTCTTTCTTCATTTCAAGCCCATCCGGGCTGTATTTTAAATATGTGCACTCTTCCCAGCCACTAAAGTGACCGTCTATTATCTTTAAGTCCCTACCGGGACTATCAGGGTTTTCATGTCAAAAGTCAGAAGTCAAATGTATGAGGTCAAATGTTTGTGCGGGGATTCATTACTTTTTTTCATTTGACATCAATTCCTCAATATCTTTCATCCCTTCACAGACTCTGCCAGGTATTTCATACCCTGGCAGGTCTCTCATAGTCTCCCAGCTTGCCCTGTGAAATTCACTTCCGAAGGAATGCCTGTGGCAGAAGTGACGCGAAGCTATTTCACAGGGTCTCTCTGTCCCTTTCACAGACTCTGCCAGGTCTTCCAGACCCTGGCAGGTCTCTCCGTCTCCCAGTCTTCTCTTCGTCTCTCAGTCACTCAGTCTCCTCTTCTCCCCATGCTCTATGCCCCTTGCATCTAACCTACTAACTCACTAACTTACTAACTCAAAATCTTTCATCCTTCGTCATTCAAACTTCGTATTTCCAAAGCCTTCATCCTTCCCTATGCACCATGCTCCTTGCCCTTTTCATCCTTCATATTTCATATTTCTCCCAGTCTCCCCTTCTTCTTCTTAACCTTAACCTTATCTTTTATCTCTTCAGTAACCATAAATACGCATCTTCCAGTGATGGCCGGACTACTTTTGCCTGCTCAACGGGCTGGTCTTCTGAAAGACACCTTACCCTGATCTGATCCCCATCCCTCATGTGGTGTACAATGAGAAGATCCTTCTGCAGCGACTCAAAACGTTCGGTTGGAACATGAAACTGCCATACATGCCCCTCTGCAATATTTGTCATGTCAACCGGGTCGCCTAAATATTTTACCTTCCCCCGGTTGAGAACAGCTACCTTATTGCAGGAGCTGGAAATATCCTCAATGATGTGGGTGGAGAAGATAACAATACGTTCGCGACTTAGTTCTACCAATAAATTACGGAACCTTATCCTTTCACGGGGATCCAATCCTGCAGTAGGCTCGTCAACAACCAATATCCGTGGTAAATGCAACAATATTTGCGCAATTCCCATACGTTGTTTCATTCCGCCGGAGAACGATCCGATCTTTTTATGTTTATGTTCATCCATATGAACGGCACCGAGGGCATAATCAACTATTTTTTCTCTTTCGGTTTTATCCAAAAGATTTTTAAGTATCGCCTGATAATTCAGGAATTCATAAGCCGTCATATTTTCATATGTACCAAATTCCTGGGGAAGATAACCGATCAACCCCTGCAATTCTTCCCGTTTTTCACCGGCATCAATACCATTGATCCACACCTTACCATAGCTTTGTTCCAGGATGCCGCAAATAATACGCATAATAGTTGTTTTTCCAGCCCCATTCGGGCCGAGCAAGCCAAACATACCATTCCCTATTTCGAGAGAAACGCCGCTTAACGCTCTGAACGGAATTTTTTTCCTTCCAATAACCGGAATAGCCAGCACAAAATTGTAAAACCTTCTTCTTATGTCTTTGAACCTGCCCTCAAGCCGGTGAATATTGACCTCATCCTTAAACAAACGATTGGAGGTTGTATAGATCAACAGCGCCAAATACCAGACAAATCCTATGAATATAATAAGTACAATATTTCCCCATCTTTGCTGAAATACTACCAGGTTAAACAAAGGGAAACCCCAAACAAAGAGTGATATAAACAGTTTATTTAATTTACGAAGGGGTCTTTTACCTTTCTTTTCATACAGATTTTCAAGTAAGCTTCCGACCGGCTTCCAGATAAAGGAAAAATAAAAATAAACCAGGTGTGAAAGCACAAAAAGCCAGAATCCACTGTCTATATAAAAATAGACGAACCAAACCACAAAACCCAGCAGGGGTAATTGCCAGATTAACTGATCCAGATCAAACCAGCCGGAATAGCCGGTATCCTGTCCTGTACGTTGGGTTATTCGTTTCCCTGCCTTCCATTCCCTGATGAAGCGGCTGTCGCGATCATATATCTTTACCAGTCTTTGAATTTTAATATATATATCCTCATCTTCTCCAATCAGGCTGGTTGTTGCCTGCCTCAAACTTGTCATAATAAAATAGGTTAGTCCGGGGATAAGGATGATAATCAGAAAAAGGTCGATAAGCTGCCAGATAAGTGTATCGACTGTGTAATAAATTAACCCGCAGCCAATTGCAAATAAGATCAATTGTATGCTTTTTATTTTCCAGTTTAGTTGCCGGATCCAGGCAAGAGACGTCTCCAACCCGGAATTCAGCGTTGGAATAAACACAAGTGTAAGCAGGGTGCTGAGGGAAAGTCCTCCAATCACGGTAATGGCAAATGGAGCACCAATCGTACTTACATACTCTGCCTGTCCCATAGCAAGAGGAAACATAGCAACTATCGTGGTTATAGCTGTTATTAATATAGGACGAACCCTGGCCAGGCCTGCCGTCATTAATGCCCTGGAACGATTATAGCCATGCCTGCGTAATAATTTAGAGTAATCAATTAAAATTATCCCATTGTTAACCACCACGCCTAACAGGATTAAGAACCCTATCAGTGTGTTGGCATTTAACAGTGAGTTTCCTGTAAAGATTAAAGCTATAAATGAACCAATTGCTGCCAGTGGAATCGAGAACATCAACACTACCGGTGTGGAGAAGGACTCAAAAACAGAGGCAAGTATCATATATATGAGAATAAATGCAGCAGCAATCAGGAAATAAAAATCCCCAAGGTCAGATTCCTCATGAAGAACCTCTACGGCAACACCCGAAGGCAAATTCAAGCTCGCAACGATCTCATCAATCTCAAAACGGGATGTTTCGAGCAAATTTTTTGATTCATTTACTTCCGAAATAAAACGATAGTTCAGCTCAATCTGTTTTTCCTGGTTTACCCTGTTAATGTTTGACCTTCCGGTTGCATAAATAATATCGCTTAAATTGCCCAGTTCGTAAACTGCTCCTTCACTTCCTGATATCTGTAGCTGTCGCAGGTCATCCATATTTTTCCCGGCTTCCTTATCGCTGTTTCCGTTTTTAATAATTATATCGTATTCTTCGGTACCTTGACTGAATTTAACCGCGGAGGGAAATTCATTTTGAAAAGAATTCAGTTCGGAAGCAACAGCGGCTAAGGAAACGTTATACTGACTCATCAACCGGGTATCAAAATAAAGATGAATTTCAGGACGGTTATCGGAAACATTCAGATTAACCGATTGAATAGAGGACAATTCTTCAAGATAGTATTGAATATCTTCTGCCACGTTTCGCATCTTATCAAAGTCCTGTCCCTTAATGACCACTTTCTCCCTTTGAACGCCGATCCCCAGAAGTCTTTGAAATTCCACTCCGGAATTTGCCCCTGAACCTCCCCTGTAACTTTGACTTGACTGGGGTTGTTCAGCGCTGATTTCAGCAGAAGTAATATTTTTAACCCGTTCCTCAATATCACTTTTTATCTGAGCCAGATTCCTTTTTTTGATATCCTGATAATTTTCTTCCAGCAGGATAGTAATAATCGCTTCTTCTTCTTTTATTTCACTAATAACATCTTTCTTCTCCTCGATATTCTCCACCCGATTTTCAATTTCCGCAACCACTTTATCAGTCGATTCCAGTGTGGCACCTGTTGGCATGGTAACATAAAGGTTGAATTCGGGGGAATCCGCTTCCTCCAGTGTGTTTAGGCTCAGGGCAAATAAAATCAGTACCGTAGCAAAGAAAGCTACGATGGCTCCTATAATGGTCCTGGCAGGATACCGCATGCATGATTTAAGTAATAAGACATAGATCTGGATCAACCGGTTATGCAGTGATATCCTTTCAAAAACGAACAACTTTTTCCCTTTTTGTTTTACCATAAAAAAATGGGTCATCATGGGAATAAGGAGAAGTGCAACAAACAGGGAAACCAGCAATGTGGAAATAATAGAAACCCCGATATGATTACCCATCAGTTTGATAATGTAGTTTGAAGAAAAAACAAAAGGCAGGAAAACGGTAATTGTGGTAAGGGTTGCAGCAATAACAGGCCGGCTGACTTCCTTTGCCCCAAGTAGGACTGCTTCATCAGCACTTTTATTCTGCGAAGCATGTCTGTATATATTTTCAAGTACAACAATGCTGTTGTCAAGGAGCATCCCAATGACAAGAGCCATACCAATCAGGGTAAAGATATTGATGGAAATGTTAAAGGCATAAAAGAGATTAAAGGCCGTAAAAACAGAAATAGGTATGGCAAGTGCAATGGCAATTATCAGGCGAATATTTTTGAGGAACATCCACAAAATGATAATAGCAAGAATACCACCGATCAATGCCAGTTGAATGACCTTATTGATGTTGTTTTCCATCACCTCGGCTGTGTTGCTCTGAATAACGATCTCAGCATCTTTTGGTTTCAATTTCTTATTCAGGTCATCGATAGTTTCAATTGTTTTATGAGAAAGGTCAATCAGGTTAACCTGGGAATCATTAATGAGCAAAAGAGTAACGGCATCTTTCCCGTTTACGCGGCTATAGGAAGTTTCTTCCTTCAGTCCAAAATATATTTCAGCAATGTCTTTGAGCAACACAGGACCATTTACCGAGACAATCATATTTTCCAAATCACTGATATTGTTGTATTCAGCAGTAACATTTACAAAATATTGCTTATTTATTCCGGCTACCTGGCCTACAAAAGTTTTTTCTCTTCCATTGGCACTAATAATACTCCCTATCCGGGAAGGGGTGATCCCATGAGCTTTGCAAGCTTCTTCATCAAGGATGATCTCAACCGATTTCTCGCGTCCTCCATAAACCTCAACATTGGCAATTCCATCGATATTTTCAAGTTCCGGAGCAATGATCTGGTCGGTTATATTTCGTACACGGTCAATACCGCCTCCGCCACGAACCTGGAGTCCCATAAACTGATTAGCTATTTGGTCGAGATCAATTTTGCCTACATAAACCGTAAATTCTTCAGGCAGAGATAATTTCACAGCACTAATCTTTTCCTGGAGCTTCAAATAAGCATATTTGGTATTGATGTTTTGATTATAATAAATGAATATTGTACCTCTCCTCTGTGTGGCTGAGGATTCTATTTTTTCAATTCCTTCCAATGTACCAATGGCTCCTTCAAGGGGAATGACACCTTTATTTTCCATATAGGTTGGATCGACCTCAATCCGGCTGCTAACCTGAACGATCAGCATAGGTAATTCCGAGGAGGGTAATAGCTCTACCGGTAAGTTTTTGTATGAAATATACCCCAGCATGGTAAGCCCCAGAAAGAGCATACTGATCAGGGTCTTTCTATGGATGATAAATTTCATCATTTTTATAATTCTGACCACCCCCGTAGTCCCCCTCTCCCGTAGGGATGCCTTTGGCACTAACAACAGGATGTGGAAATCCCTCACATTTTAAAAAAGCACAGCTTCTCCCCTCTCCTGTTTATAGGTGAGGTCAATTATGTAATCTTCTCCTTTACCTGATCCAAAACATAATACACACAGGGAATCACGATTAAGGTTAAAATGGTGGAGGTTGCCAGCCCTCCGATAACAGCCAGGGCCATGGGTGAACGCAAGGCTGCACTTTCGCCTATTCCAAGGGTTAATGGAAATAAAGCAAGAATGGTTGTCAGACTTGTAATAATGATAGGGCGAATCCGATGATGCCCAGCCTGCACAATCGCTTCAATTCTCGACAAGCCTTCCCTTTTTAACTGATTAATTAAATCAACAAGAATAATGGAATCATTAACGGCAATTCCAATTAACATTATAATTCCGATGTAAGCCATAATGTTCAATGATCTTCCCAACAAGAAGAAGATCAGGACTGCTCCCACTCCGGCAAGCGGGATGGTCAGAAGTATGGTAAACGGATGAATAAGTGATTCAAACTGTGAGGCAAGTACCATATATACCAGAATAACAGACAGGATCATTGCAAAGGTTAAATTGCGCATCGATTCCTTTCTTTTTTCTTCTTCACCTGCCATTTGAATGAAATAATCAGGAGGTAAATATATTTGACTTATCTTTTCTTCCATTTGATGAACGATGTGATCAAAAGGCTTATCTTTTTTTACCTGGGAAGTAACACTGCCTATTCTGTTCTGGTTTTTGCGGTAGATCTCCCTGGGTGATACAATTGTGTTAATGCGTGCCAGATCACCAAGCCGGATGCTTTTATTACCGGATTTAATTTGTATATCTTCCAATTGATAGATACCGGTTTCAGGTAGTTTCACAGCAATATCTTTCATCTCCCCTTCGCTTTCAAATTCCCCGGCATCAGCTCCCATTAACTGGTCTTTAAGTTGTGAAATTATTTCATTCGCGCTAAGATCGAAGGTTCCTGCCTGTTGCCTGTCGATGATAACTTCAACTTCCGGTGTGCCTTCTTCAATGGAAGTTTTTACATTGTAAAGGTCTTCCATCTCCAGCATTTTTTCTTTTACCTGATTTGTAAGGTTTTCGATTTGGTCAAACTCTTCCCCTTTCACTTCCACAACAAAAGGTGCTTCTTCCGTACCCAGTGTTTGTTGGAGAGCGCTTTCACTCAGAATAAACCGAACTTCCATATCAGGAATGTCCTTCAGGATATTGCTTATTGCTGCAATAAAAGTACCTGAAGATTCCTGATATTCTTTTTTTAAGATAATTTTTATGGATGCCGTATTTTCATCTTCAAAAACCGATTCCTCATCCTTGCTTATGTCGGTAACAGGTCCTGCCTGACTGTACATTGTTTCCAGTTCATCGCCTATAAGTGTAACAATAATATTTTCAATTTTCTGAACGGTTTGTGAAGTACGTTCAAGGGTAGTCCCTTCCGGCAGCTTCATCTCAATGGAAAATTCATATGTTTCCGTTTTTGGTATATATTCACTGCCTACTACAGGGACCAGCATTACGGCCGTTCCAACCATGGCTACAGCCGATACAATGATCAGCCATTTTTTAGTCAGAAGTCTTGATAGAAACAACGGGTACCAGTTAAAGTGAACCGATTTGGTTTTCTTCTGCATTTGCCGTTTACCAAAGAAACGGGTAAAAAGTACGGGGATTACAAGAATGGCAACAAACAAGGATGATAATAATGAGAA
>Ga0209986_10002205_pt1 | contig 18076 bp, 16 predicted proteins | sample BlataG_FD_183168 | JGI IMG/M metagenome (GOLD analysis project Ga0209986, IMG submission 183168) | Deep subsurface microbial communities from Black Sea to uncover new lineages of life (NeLLi) - Black_00105 metaG (SPAdes) (version 2) | ecosystem: Environmental > Aquatic > Marine > Oceanic >...
GCAATTCGCGCTCTGTAATCGGTACGGTCGTGACATTAAATAAGTATATATACTTCTACTGCATTGTCAATTAGTTTCTATTTTCGAGGGCTGACCCCAATTGTTGCCTCGCAGTGCGCAGCTCTACATCATGGAAAAAGTCAAAGTAAATGAAAAATCGGGATTTTTTTCGATTTAGAAAGAATATATTCTAAAAAAGCGCATGTAAACATCTAGTGAGAAATACGCCAATAGTAAAAGGGTACTTCTCACTATAACTATACACACCTGGTTCAAGCTGCCTGAGTACTTCTTCCATATCCCGGATTTTATCGTCTATTAGACATCGGCCTTTAGGTGAGAGTTTTATGCCTTTAACTTCAGATATGAGCTTTTGTATATTATAATACTTTTCATGTGTAAATTTAATATATTTTTTCACATCGGTTTTCGTCATTGTTCCATTTTCAACAAATTTCTTGAAATCTTTTTTCTTCTCATCTTCAATCCAATTTTCAGAAATTAACCAAATGTGATTCATCAGCTTGTCGGTTAAGTGTTCCGCAGAGTAATCGGTTGGTGTTAAATTCTCAACCTGAGTTAGAAAGTCTTGATAGATGTTGCGCTTTTTAAGGAAAGCATGTGGGGTCAGACCTGGAAATTAGAAACTAACATCTTCGATGTTCGATTACGGTGATGACAGAACGATTACCGTGATACTGGATTCTTCGATCAAGCTTATCCACTGACTTAATCAGGGGACCGGAATGACAGTTTTTTTGTCATCGCGAGCTCTGCGTAGCCGAGCGTGGCGATCTCTGAGATTGCTTCGGGCTGTGCCCTCGCAATGACGACCATTGGAACTGGATTCCCCGATCAAGTCGGGGAATGACGAGGAGGAAAAGTACCTGGGGAATGACGAGGTAGCGGAAGTGGACTCATGCGTTGACAGGGCTTTTTTTAGGAATATAATACACTGAATAGATATTAGATGCTAGAAACAAGGCAGATTTTAGATGATAGGGACCAGCAAGAGAATCCACAATGGCCCTACGACAGATACTAGAGACAAGGCAGATTTTAGTATGAAAATTTTACTCCCTAGTGCTTAGTGTCTAGTTCATACTATCCGCTATGCGGATAAGCCGGGGTGATGGAATTGGTAGACATAGCGGACTTAAAATCCGCTTCTCAGCAATGGGAGTGCCGGTTCGAGTCCGGCCCTCGGCATTACGACAGATGTTAGATACTAGAAACAAGGCAGATATTAGATACTAGATATCAGAATTTAGTTGCTATTAGCGCTTCTTCTTCTCAAGATTCATCTTGAGCGATTGAAGCATTTTTTGAATTTCATTACAAGTTTCTATCCACGGGATTATTGTATCAGTTTTTAATAATCGACAATCTCGTATTTTATAAATCCAGTTTTCTGTTTCCGCTGCACTCTTTTGTGCTATTTCCAAATAATTGACATACTTTCTGGTACTACGAGAATTGAATCCTTCTGCTATATTGGCGCTAACACTACCACAGCTTCTGAATATCTGTTCGATAACTGTTTTAGCACCAACTTTTCGTGGGTAGTTATCAAATTTTATATACATAGCAATAAATAGGCTATGAGCTTTTTCCCAGACTATTAAGTCTGTGAAATGTTTCACTTTGTTACATGTTTATAGCATTTTATCTCCTCTTTATATTTATTTGGATGTTATTTTATGTAAGTTTTCACTAGAATCTAGTATCTAGAATCAAGTATCTATTATTTATAACAAACCTTTCTTTTTGTATTTTTTTATCCTATTGAGCAGGGTTTTGTAGGAGACTTTGAGTCGGCGGGCGGTCTCTGATTTGTTGCCGCCTGTCTCCTCGAGGGTCTTTTTAATGAGGACTGCTTCAGCTTTTTCCTGACCACGATTGCCAGCTTCTTTTAGACTCCTGGCGCGTTCAACCGACACATCTGCGCTCGTTGTACCTGGCAAAAGCACGTGCTTTGATTGTATAGTGTCTTTTGCAATAATCACGGCTCTTTCAATCGTATTTTCCAGCTCTCGGATATTGCCAGGCCAGTCATAATCTTGTAGCTTCTGATACGCATTGGCAGAGATTTTTTTTGCAGAATGCAATCTCCGGCTGAGGATGTAATCAACGAGAATTGGTATATCTTCTTTTCTTTCTCGCAAGTTCGGTATTATAATAGGAAAAACACTCAATCGATAATAGAGGTCTTCGCGAAACCTCTTTTCCTTAACGAGTTCCAGAAGGTCTTGGTTGCTGGCAGCTATTATTCTCACATCGACTTCTATTGAATAAGTACCGCCCAGCCTTTCAAAGGTTTTCTCCTGGAGGACACGGAGGATTTTTGCCTGCAGATTCAGGTCGAGATCGCCTATTTCATCGAGGAATACAGTTCCTTTATTGGCAAGCTCGAATTTACCCAATTTACGTGCTACAGCACCGGTAAACGCCCCCTTTTCAGAACCAAACAACTCATTTTCCAGAAGTTCACGAGGGATGGCAGCACAGTTGAGCGGCACAAAAGGTTTTTCTTTTCTCGAAGAAAGCATGTGGCAAGTACGGGCAAACAATTCTTTGCCAGTACCGGATTCGCCTAAGAGGAGCACTGTTGTATCAGTGGGCGCTGCTTTTTTGAGCAGCTCGGTTGTCTTTCTTATCGCCGAGCTTTTACCGATTATCGTAGGCAAACCGTGAATCTTTTCGGCCTCCTCCTTGAGAATGATATTCTCGTAAAGGCATCGTCGTTCTCCGATAATACGGGTCAGGAGACTGATGAGTTGTTCAATGTCAAAAGGTTTTGTCAGAAAATCACAAGCGCCGAGCTTGATGGCTTCAACTGCACGCTCGATCGTACCGAATGCAGTCATTATTATAAACTTTGTGTCGGTGTCAAATTTCTTGAGCTTACGCAGCAGATCCACGCCGTCTATATCTGGCAATCTGAGGTCGATGAGGGCAATGCCGAACTGTTCTTTTTTGAAAACCTGCAGAGCTTCGCGTCCTTTTCTTGCCAGGGTTGCTGATATGCCGGCATCTTCCAGACTGCTACGCAGCATTTCGCCGAAGCTTGCTTTGTCTTCAATGATTAGAACGTCAGGCATGGATTATTTTACCCCTCACCCCCGTATCAAGTACGGGGCAGGCTTTTTTCCTCTCCCCTTGGGGGAGAGGAAAGATAGATTGCCGCGTCGCCCTTCGACTACGCTCAGGACTCCTCGCAATGACAAAAGAAATCATGAGCTATTCTGGTTTATCTATAGTGTATTTCTGAACCATTTCCTTAAGTTGGTTTGATACGGTAACGAGTTCCTGGCTCGTCGCGGTAAATTCCTGGGCAGCAGCTGATTGCTCCTGAATTGAAGCAAGTATCTGTTCAGCAGCTGCAGAATTATCCTTTGATATGCTGTGCGAATTTCCTACCTGTTCTATTATGTTAATTATCTCTCCCTCTTCTTTTGAAATCATCTCATTGATGGTCTTGATCGCTGAGTTAAGCTCAATCACGTTGTCTGAAATTGCCTTCATAGCATCGGTGGTTGATCTTACTACGATACTCCCATCGCTGATTGCTCGGTTGACCTCTTCCGTGCTTGCCGTAACGGTCTTTACGGATTCCATCATTTCTTTAATAATTCTGCCGATCTCTGATGCTGATTCCTGCGAACTGTCGGCAAGTTTCTTTATTTCATCAGCAACAATTGAAAAACCACGACCGTATTCACCAGCTCGTGCCGCTTCAATGGAAGCATTAAGTGATAGTATATTAATCTTCCCAGCTATAGCGTCTATTGTATTAACTATCTTATTGATGGCTAATGAAATATCCTGAACCTTGGTCATAAGAGATGTCAGATAATCGTATCTTTTGCCGATCAAATCAATATTATTAATCACGACCTCGCTCTGACTGATCGCATTGGACGCGCTGTCTGACACACCGATCGAAAATTCTTCAATTTTTTTAACATTGCTCACAACTCCGAAACTCACCTCGCTGAGATTCTTTCCAGTGGTGATCGTCTTGTCGAGTTCATTGTACTGCTCATTAATACCTTCAGTCATCTTCTGGGCAGTATTGACTATCTCTGAGGAAGCACCTGCCATCTCATCCGCTGTCGAGGCAATCTGTTCGCCCATGTCGATCAGGCTATTGACTATGCGTTTAACAAACCTGATGAGCTCCGCCTCAGACTCAATAATTCGATTGAAACTCTTAGCAAGATACGAAAGCTCATCTTTCTCTTTATCCGTAACTCGAATGCTAAGGTCGCCTTCTGCAACCTTGGCGGAAGCAATACGCATCGCCTTTATCCTCTGCAATATCTTGTCAAAATCAGCGACCAAAATCAAACCGATAAAGGTCAGAAAAACCAGTTTCAGAATTTCCAAATTTATATCTAACCACGGATACTGTGCACTTGTTGCGAGAATCATCACGAGATAAGATAAGTCGACGAGGACAACGGCGAAAAGTCCGTTCTTCCTGCCTAAAAACACGGCGGGATGGATTATTATATAGAAGTAAATGAGGAAAAAAGGAACTCTGATAGATGGTTCAATATGACCGAGCGCGAAACTGAGGAGCAGTGTGGTAACAGCAGTTATTGAATAAGGCATGACAGGCGAGTATATGTTTCTTTTGCACAACGCGTAGATTACAAAACCAAAAACAAAAACCAGCAGCGTAATAATTGGTATGATAATAGGAACGACCAGGAATTTGAATAAAGATCCTAAGATAAAAATTATTTCAAGCAAAAGGCAAAACGCCATTGTCGAAACAGCACCTTTTAAAGAGAAATTCTTACCTTTTAAAATGTATTCTTGTTTTATGATATCCATCAAGACCTCCCGATGATCTCTTTCATCTTCTTCATAGCACAAAATTCTCCGCACATTGTACAGGTGAACTTAGATTTAGAACGAGACCGCCTGTAGATCTTGCCTGCCTTATCTTTATCCGCAAGCAAACTGAGCATCTTTTGCCAATCGAGCGAGTACCTTGCTTTTGACAATGCAAGGTCAACATCTTTTGCCCCAGCCACGCCTTTACCGATATCTCCAGCGTGCGCCGCCAACTTTGAAGCTATTACACCTTCCCTTACTTCCTCAACATTAGGCAACCCAAGATGTTCTGAAGGTGTAACATAGCACAGATAATCCGCGCCAAAATACGCCGCCATAGCGCCGCCAATGGCAGCGACAATGTGATCATAGCCAGCACCGATGTCCGTCACTAAAGGACCCAATACGTAGAATGGCGCACCATCACAGATATTTTTCTCCAATCGAATGTTCGCTTCAATTTCGTGGATAGGTATGTGGCCTGGCCCCTCAACCATAACTGAAACCCCTTGTTCTCTTGCCCATCGCACCAGTTCACCAATCACGATGAGTTCTCTTACCTGATATCTGTCAGTAGAATCGGCGATTGCTCCGGGTCTGAGACCGTCGCCAAGGCTCAGTGTTGCATTGTACTTTTTGGCTAACCCAAGAAGCCGGTCATAGTACTCGTAAAGCGGGTTTTCTTTTTTGTTATAAGCCATCCACTCGACCATCATGGAACCACCGCGACTAACCACGCCGCAGATCCTCTTTTTCTTCCGTAAACCTTCAATACTCTGATTTGTCACGCCGCAGTGCACCGTGATAAAATCGACGCCATCATCCAGATGCTTTTCAATAACTTCGAAGATTTCATTAACTGATGCATCCAGGAACGCTTTTTTTCTCGCGCGTGCTTCAATAGCGACCTGATATATGGGAACCGTGCCGATCGGTACTTTAGACGCCCTAATGATTGAACGTCTGATACGGTTGATATCCCCACCTGTGGAAAGGTCCATGACGGTATCAGCACCTGCCTTTATTGAAACTGCCAGTTTACGAAGTTCTAACCTCAAATCAGCAAGATCAGGAGATGTACCGATATTTGCGTTGACTTTGGTTCTCAGTCCTTTACCTATTGCGAGTGGTATAATACGGTGCTTGCGACTCTTTACAAGAACTATGTTGCCTTGCTTAATCCCACGCTTCAAAAACTGTATTGAAACGCCCTCTCTTTTGGCAACTGTTTGGAGCAAAGACGGCATTATATCTTCTCCACTGACACACCAACTGATGTTTTGGGCACAGCGACAGAAACGAATTTCAGGATAAAAGACATTGCCCTTTCTTCATCGGGCGCCTCAAATGTTAGCAGAAAATCAGGTTTGCCAAATAAAGTCAGAAACTCTCTTATTTTAATATCTTTTGGTATTTCGAGGTTTCTAATTATCTTATGCAACTCATCGACCCTACCAGGGATTACGTCAAGAGTGGAAACGAAAATCATGAACCTCCTTACGAATAATTATAACCCAAAATGTTTTCTTGTCAATGAGATGCTTAACATATGTCATTGCCTTCTTGAGCCATTTTTGAGCCCTCTCAAGCCTTCTCTTCTATACATACTTGATTTTTCTGATTATTCAACTACAATAATCTATGTATATTAAGCATTTAAAGGATTGTCCTAAATTTATTGCGGGTGATAATTCTCATTTGCGCGAAATACTAAATCCTAAAAAAGAGAACCTTTCCATTCATTATAGCCTTGCCTGGGCATATGTTAAACCTAATGAGAAAACACTCGTGCACGAACTCAAGGTGAGTGAAGTTTATTTCATACTCAAGGGTAAAGGCACGATGCATATAGATAATGAGAAACAAAACATTGGTAAAGGCGATACTATCTACATACCACTGAATGTGGCTCAGCTCATTGAGAACACTGGTGAAGAAAACCTTGAATTTCTATGCATTGTTGACCCGGCATGGACGCCTGATGCAGAAAAGATATTATGAGCTGAAATCGAAAATTCGCCCAGGAATGGATTTATCGCTTGTTTTTAAGAATAAACAGCACGAATAATAAAAATCAACATATATAATTAATTATGGTTCGTAGGATAGAAATGTCACGAAATATCATTGCTTTTAAGCCGTAACATTCAACAAACGCTGGCAGGTCAAATGTTCCAAATGTTCCAAATGTTCCAAACCTTTTATGCTGTGTTAGGCGAAGCAATTTATGTATATGCTGCCTCTTCATATTCTTTTAATAAATTCTCAATGAGTTCTTTAACAGAGATGATTTTATCTACGCGATAAGCATCAGCTCCTGCAAAAGCAAATCCTTCTTCAAGGTTTCCTTTTTGGGCATTGGTCAGTGCGAGCGCAATGCAGTATTGTACTTTTCTGAATTCACAAGTTTTCAAACATTTCCAAGGGCATTTAAATGGTTTTCTAATCCCCATAGAAACATCTTTAAGAAATTGATTTCTTATCGCTCTCCCCGGCATTCCAACAGGACTATTAATTGTAACAATATCTTCTTTTTTACACTTTATATATGCCTCTTTAAATTCTATAGAAGCATCACACTCATGAGTTGCAACAAATCTGGTTGCCATCTGCACTCCGTGAGCTCCTAACTGCATAACTTTGTAAATATCCTCACCAGTATATATGCCTCCCGCAGCGATTATTGGAATATTTTTACTGAACTGTTGCTCAAAGGGTTTTATTGCATTGACAACATCAGATAGTATCTTCTCCAGCGTATAACCAGGATTATTTATCTGTTCTTTCTTAAAACCGAGATGCCCACCTGCCAATGGACCTTCAACAACTACGGCATCGGGGATATAATTATAGTTTTTCGCCCAATACTTGAATATGATTTTCATAGCCCTTGCAGAAGATACTATGGGAACAAACTTAGTTGCAATCTCTCCCAATCTATCCGGTGGTAATGCTTTTGGTATCCTTAACAGAAGTCCTGCGCCAATGAAAACAAAATCCACCCCTTCGTCTACAGAAATCATAATAAGATCCTCACAATCTGTAAGAGCCACCATTATATTTACCCCAATAATCCCATCGGTCATTTTCTTTGCTTTTCTTATTTCTCTAGTCAACGCTTTCTTTTCCATCTCTTTAAAATTCCCGGCTTCGTCAGGTTCAAGCATACCGATACCAGAAGCACCAATAACTCCAATAGCGCCCAATTTTGCAACAGCTGAGGCTAAACCTGCTAAAGAAATGCCAATACTCATTCCTCCTTGAATGATTGGTATTTTAGCCTCATGTTCATCTATTCTTAATTTTGGCATCTTCATTAGAGGCAGCCGCCTAGGGGCGGTTTATTTCTAACGGGGTCCAAATATCGCGGTTCCTATCCTGACCATATTGCTTCCTTCTTCAATTGCAACTCTATATGAATTTGTCATTCCCATGGAAAGATATTTCATATCCACATTTGGCATATTAAGACCTCTGACTTTTTCAAATATCTCTCTTGTTCTTCTAAAATATGGTATAGAATCCTCGGGGTTTCCAAACCTGGGACCCATGGTCATCAAGCCTTCCACTCTTAAATGCTCAAACTTTGAGGCATCCCTGATTAATTTCTCCATGTATTCTTCAAATGGTTCATGTTCTTCTGGCTTCACTCCAGCCTTCGAATCCTCGCTACCAATATTTATTTCTACTAAAACAGGAATTACACTTCTACCTGCTCGCTTTGCTCTTTTATCTATAGCTTGGGCTTTTTCCAAAGAATCTATAGTTTGTATTACATCAAAAACTGAGAGGGCTTTATTTATCTTGTTTTTCTGCAAATGACCTATCATATGCCATCTGACAGTATCTGCCTTTTCACCTAATTCTTGCTTCATTTTTTCAGCTTCCTGAACATAATTTTCCCCTAAATCTCGCGCTCCTGCTTCTATAACTTCTACAATTTCCTCTGGTGTTCTTGTTTTTGATGCTACTACTATTAAAACACCCTCTGGAATTTCTTCCCTTATTTTTTGGTAGTTTTCAGTTATACTCATCTTTATTTATCTCCTTTATTTTTAACCCATAGAGAAATGTGTTCTGTAAACCCCATTAGAAGTCCCAGAATTACAAACGACTTTCTATTGAAAAACCGTCTCATCCCTTTTAGAAAAACTTCTAACGGGGTAAATACTAAAAACGAAATTATCCCGCTCAGCTTATGCATTTTTCCTCCCTACATAATTAAAATGCAATGAAGATATCATAATCACTGTAGGGATCGAGTTTACTCAACTGTATCATGACAACAACATGCGTTCCTTTGCAGAGTAAACTCTGCCACTACATTGTTTTAAACAACTGAATCAACAAACCTGCGCAAAACCCGCCGACATTAAAAAATATGTGAACGATTACTGCGGGAATAAGGCTCCCGGTTTTCTCGCGATGATAACCAGCAATAATCCCCAATATGAATGCGAACAATACGATATTGAACACTGCGCCACTGTTCATGCCCGTGGTCAATAGCGCCATGTGCATTAATGCAAAGAAAAGCGCACCTACTAATATGGGAAGACTAATGCGCAATTTGAATAAAAAGAATCCATGTTTGATCAAGGGTTTAAGCAACCCCTGGATTAATCCCCGGGTCAACACCTCTTCACAAATACTCGCATAGAACCAGATAAAAACCACTGTTTGAACAAATGAAAAGGCTTCTGTGGAAGCAGAATTCTCTATGAAGATGAATGAACCTATCAGAGCTCCGATAAATCCAATGCCTAAACTCAAAGGAATGATTCGTTTCAAGCTAACATGTTTTGTAATCTTAAACCCATAAGTATTGAGTTTCCCTTTACTCAAAATTAGCATTATGATGATCGAAACAGCCACCATGGTGGAATGAGTAATAAATCCTATTAACCAAGGTTTGACTTGCATTAGCTCAGGTGGACCGGAAAAGAAGACCAAAGCTGCAGATGTCATGATCAAAACAAAGAAGCCAAGCAATAGAACAATAATAACCTTGACTATGGCTGCGACAGCTTGATTCTTAAAAAAGACTGTCATCCCTTTTCTCCTTACATAAAAGAAGATGCTGTTCTCATTTTTCCCTTTTTCGTCGCAGCTGCCGTATGATACCTAACAAGAAATTTATTCTCGACACCTTTTGCATATAGTGTTTGTAGTCATCACCAAACTTCTCCAACTCATGTTTATCTGCCATCAAAATGTCCACATACAACAATGGTATTACAATAATACTCGTACCTGCAACTGACCAAGTCCTTTCATACATCCTCCTTTATTTTCTACTGGCACAAGGCAATTCACTTATTCCCTCATCCGGATGCCAGTGCGCCTACAACATACACACTTTGTTATGCGCACAGGATTCGGGGCGGCAATTACTCGTCGACCTATTATTTTTTCTTAGTTATTTACTCCCTTTTTTTAATTCCTCTGCACGATCATTTGCCTTCATTATAAGTTCCCTATAGTGCTCGAAATTCTCTGCTTCTAGTTTATCTGTATAAATCCCAAGTTCTTCAGATGTAACGCCAGACTTTTTGCATATATTTTCGATCTCCTCTACCATTTTAGCAAGATTCGCAGGATCACCTGCCTTTTTAGGATCACTCCCTATATATTTATGGTGTAGATATATTTGATATGCCATAAGTTCTACAGCCAAATCATCATTCATTTTTCCGGTTGACTTGACTTCCTGTGTAGCTTCAATCCCTTGTTCTGTATCAGGTACTCCTGCCTTTTCATCGCCGCCTCCACAGCTAACAGCAAGAAAGACTGCTACCACGAGGATCACTGTCATACTGACTAAATATTTTCCTTTCATACAATACCTCCTCTTATTTTTTGCGAATTCTTTTCTTGTACTCAGTGACTGTTTCTTTAAAAAGCATCTCAAGAATCCCCCACCTCCTTTCACCTTTCAGAAACAATCACCACTCTCTATGTAAATACGACTGGCACACTGTCAACGTAAACAAAAAGATATGTTATCATTATATACTTCGATGAATTACTGTCAAGCACCATCCATATCAAACACAGCAAGCCAAGATATGGCTAGGAACTATCTTTCTTCTGTGAACCCCAATCTATAGTGATACCCAAATAACGCAGTTTCAAATCCTTGAGTATATCTCTTGCTTTCCGTTGCTGGTGTATTGATCAATTATGCCTGTTTTTTCTACGAAACCATGGTATGAACATTGGCACTTCTCTCGTATAGTCTTCATACTGAACGCCAATCTTATCAATTAGTATCTTTTCTTCATATCGTGAAATGAAGTAATAAAATATAATAATGATAACCCATATACAGAATGCAATAATAGACAAAGAAATAATGATGAATCCGAAATACACTAATATGGAACCTAAATAGATTGGATGACGGACGATCGAAAACACACCAGACTTTATAATAACTAATTCTTCTCTTTGTTCACCAAAAATAATCTTGAGTCCATATCGAGCTAAATAAAACGAGAAAACAAAGAAAGGTAATGAGATAAGAACCCTTAGATAAGATGGGAGAAACTGAACCAAAGGAAGTGAAAAATGTAGAACGAACTTATCAGCAAGCAAACCTGTAATAAAAAATACAAGCAGTATAATCTGTCCAATATCACCGAGTTTATGCTCTCCACCAAGATCTTTCCGATGTTCATGGGTTTTCCGCTTATAACCTTTTCTTTCAGCCATTATTTGCTTGGGTCACTAACCCTACCCAAGAATAAAATATTTCCTGTTTCTCTTTCTTGTATTATGAATATGAATGGATGATCTGCTCGGAAAATCGGGATTCTCGGTCCTACCGATGTTATCCCCATAACAACACCAGTTGCTGCAGCAGCTTCGGTTCCTTCCTCATTTACTTCAACGAAAGCCTGATGAATTACATTTTGAATAAAAAGATCTCTTGTCCCATCCATCCCTGAAAAATCTGCGGTCGAACCGAATGCAGTAGGCATACCCATATCGCTCAAAGCCTTAGCCATGAAATATTTGGTCTTGAATTTGAATCTGGGGATAAAAATATCCACTCTTTGTTCATTAAGCATATTCTTCCATTCAGATAATTTTTCTAAGGTAATTGATTTTTCTATATTAGCAAAATTATTCCCTTTTGGAAGAATAATAAGCATCGACAGATCTTCACCATGATAAGGCATTTCCAAAATCTGTATTTCATCAGTTTCAACATAATTGAATTTTACACCATCACCAATCAACCTCATCATCGGAACTTTCACTGTATTTGAAGAATCAATCCTAAAATCCTCTTCTTTAGTATCTTTTTCATCGAATTGCTTAACCCAGGTACCTTTGAAATATATTGCGTTTGTAAGTACCAAACGTGTATAGGCATTAAGAACCCCTTGCGGAATCAAATCCTTAATTTTGTTATTTGTCTGATCTTCAACCCATTTGTTTATTATCTGACGAGATTTTTCACTTTCCCTAGTAAAATCAAGATTAGTCAATTTGCCACCATAATATTTTTCAACATTATTTGTGTATTCTTTTAAGAAACTGTAATCTTTTTGAGCCCAAAGAGCATTTGCCGTAGATAGTTTGTACTTCTTTTCTTTCTTATTTATTTCATTGAATATCCTTGCAAAGTTTGGTCTTCTTACATTAGCATCTTCGGGGATATGAAGAACCGATTGCATTTCTTCTGCAGTTTGTCCTTTCGCACCTTCGTAAGTCATGGTTAAAGCGATAGAGATACTATAAGGGGAAAAGAAAATATTGCTGTCTTTGCTTTCTTCATTGAATTGAGAATAAAGTTCAAAAGCAAGTTGATTATTGGCATTTACCACTGCATTGACTCCTTCTTTAGTTGCTCCTGTATCATCTACCTTTGATGTTTTCTTGGCAGATCCAGACGAAAAGATACAAGTAGTTATTATTGCTGCGAATATCGAAATTATTGTATTCATACTGTCATTATAACTATTCAACTTTCAGTGTCAACAGAAAGGATGGCTCTTCGAGCGGTTTTGTGATACTTACCTGTCGGTATTGGTCGCTGCCTCTCATAAAACGCAAAACCTTCGGCGTGACGGTTGGGGCTGCTACTCAGCGGCGTTTCACTATGTATGTAGTTGTCTGATTTATCAGACAATTCCCGATGAATCGGGTAACTACAATGACTCAGACAATTCCCGATGAATCGGGTAACTACCGATATGGCTTTGTAGTCATCCGATTTATCGAATACGACAGCAGATCAATGCCCGATTCACCCCGTTAGATAACTGTCTCCGTCGAAACTCCGCACTATTAAAACCACCATATATCTAACGGGGTAAATTGGGCGACTACAGTTATTTAATGAACCGGATAAACCAAATAAAAAAAATGAATCCCGATTTTACATGAATCTTTGATTCATCTGAAAAATCGAGGATCCTCGTAGATTTTATAAACAGAATATTGAAATCTACGGGACAAGATCAACCAGATATCTTGATTTTCTTGATTATTCGGCTAATATAAAATAATGAAAAAAGATGTTACGTTCATCGGAACTATTCATTCATCGTACAAAACCAGAGCTGATGCACCGCGCCAGGGGGATGATGAAATGTGTGAGATCGAGATATTCAAGGAATATGAGCAGGGGTTAAAAGACTTAGAAGGATTTTCCCATCTTCACATCTTTTACTGGCTGCACGAGTCAAAGGGTTTCACCTTATCAGTAAATACACCATGGGATGACAAACCACATGGATTATTCGCTACAAGGTCGCCGCACCGCATAAATCCTATCGCCTACGCGGCGGTTGAACTCGTCGAGAAAAAACAGAATATCCTCAAAGTAAAAGGGCTTGATGCAATCGAAGGAACACCTGTCTTGGATATAAAACCCTATATCCCAAAAATCGATGCAAAATCCGAAGCCCAAATTGGTTGGCTCTCAGAAAAAAACTTTTTAAAACCACGAATCTATGAATTTAAAACAGAAACCGAGTGGACAGAAAGGAAAAAAGGTATATGCAGAAGTTCAAGCAAGCCAGACATTGAAATTGGTTGTCCGCCTGAATTCGGTGGTGAAAAAGAATACTGGAGTCCCGAACATCTCTTTGTTGCCTCGATTGAGGTCTGCATAATGACTACCTTTATCTGGTTACTTGAGAAAAACAATTTGAGTATTCTTTCCTACAAAAGTAAAGCAAAAGGTAAGGCGCATATGGTCAAAACAGATTTTGTATTTGCAGAAGTGGAAATAGCACCTGTAATAGAAATTAGAAATGAAAAAAACAGAGTTAAAATCAACAATTTGATAATTGAAGCAAGTAATCAGTGTATGGTCTCAAAATCCTCAAAATGTAAAGTTATTCTGCATCCCTTGATACAAGTCAAAAACTGATTTGGCGATAACATATCTCCTCAATATATACCTTAAGAAACAAAAAAGTATCAGAATCGGTAAATTAGGGACCTTCAGATTCAAGAAGGGCAATTATGTCTATGTCGGTTCAGCAAAAAGAAATATGGCAAAGAGAATTGCAAGGCATTTAAGAAAGAAAAAGAAAAAATTCTGGCACATAGATTATTTACTCCAATATGCAGAAGTTAGGAAAGTGTGGACAAGTGACCGTCCGGAGGAAAGAATAGCTGAACTTCTGTCAGAAAAAATGGAAATACCAGTTTTAGGATTTGGTTCATCAGATGTAAAGAGCAAATCGCATTTATTTTATTATAAGAGGGCGCGGTAATCTCGGATGGTGAGATTGCTTCCTCCGTCCTTTCAGAGAAAGAGCGGAGTCGCAATGACAATTGATAATGTGTTTGCATGTTGACAGAAATTAAAAAAGGGTTATGATGATAATAATGCTAATATTATTGTTCCTTGTTTTACTCGAACCCGTAAATGTTATTGATCTAAATAAGAAATTTTATAGCATTGAAATTTACAAAAACACGGTTTATTGTGCACCATTTATTGGTAAAAGTATTTTCATGCTCGACGATTCACAAAATCTGAAACCGATTACATTTACTGACGATGTAAATTATCGAATTTATGACTTTTTTATTACCCCTTTTGCAATTTTCCTGAATAATGGCAGGTCGATTGAAAAATTTTATCTCGCATCCGGAGTAAAGGAAAATATTTTTTCGTCCACGGATATATCCTCTTTTAGCGTTACATCATCAGAAGAAGTTATTTTTTCAGAACGGCAGAAACATGAACTCATTTTTCTTGACTTCACTAATAATGTAAAATTCAAAAAAGTTGATTTGAACATCAATGATCTGTATTCAATTGAAGGCATTATCTACATACTTACAAAAAACAGTTTACTTATCTGTGACGAACACGGCAATTTAATTGATGAAAAGGAAATTCCGGAGAAATTTAACAGAATCGTAGTCGATAGTACAAGTGTAATACTCTTCTCGCCTTATGAAAAATATCTTTATAAATTAAATGAGGACTGGGACAAAATTGAACTTCCGCATGATATACTTGATATTACTCTTAACGATGAAATCATTGTAATACTGAGTGAAGATGGTACTACTCTATATATTTATAGTAAATCAGATTTCTGAACAAGATACAAGTTTGTTCGATTTAGACTCGGTTTATTACAAGTACCAGATACTTGAAACCGACACCGTATTGTCTGATACACTTTATGTACCAGTGATAGAAGACACCTCTATGGACATGTATGATAACTTAAGGATTAGCGGCATCAAGGATTTTTCATTTGATATGAATCAAGGCTTTAACCAAGGGCTACGAGTTCACATTGGAGGTGAGGTCCAAGGTGTGGGTATTGAAGGTGCCCTTTCAGATAAAACAACGCCATCCTCAACTATTCAAATTTCCGAAGTTGAGAAAATGAGTCTCAGAGTCTTCACCAAGAACTTTGAGGGAGGATTAGGCAATCTGACCCTCGATTTACCCTTTGGCATCAGGGATGAAATACAAGGCGCAAGGGTTGGAATACATACAAGCGATCAGGAAAATGCAGTGAATTTTTCTTATGCGGTAAACCGAGGGATGAGCAAGCGCATACGTTTCAGTGGAGAAGAGGGAAAACAAAGCCCTTACTTCCTTGAGCCACCCATAATAACCAATAGTGAAAGGGTGCACCTTGCCCAGGGTATTGGTCAACCTGAACTCTTAAAAGTAGATGAAGACTATAGTATTGATTACGAAAGAGGAATCTTATCGTTTACCAACAAGAATATCATCACAAATCATTCCCGTATCGAGGTTGAGTATAAGCAAGCCATTGATGATTATCCCAATATTTATGCCCAGAGCGATGGGAAAACAGAATTCAGGAACATTACATTTGCCGGTATATACCGCAGAAGGTACGATGAAAAAGAAAACCCGCTTACGTTCACAATGAGCGCTCAAGAAAAAGATAGCCTTCGCGCAGCAGGTGATACTTCAATAGTTTTTCACACCTATGCTGATTCTTCTGCCGAAGGTGATTATATCATCGATAATAACCACTTTGTCTATGTCGGCACTGGCAATGGTGAGTTCATCGTCACCTTCTTTTATGTCGGCGAAAACAATGGCGAATACATATATGACCCCACTATCAAAGCGTTTTCATACCAGGGTCCGGGTCTAGGCAATTACTCACCGACCAAACTCCTTCCTTTACCAGAAAAAGATGAATTCTATGGATTGGGGATTAATCTATTTGACGCTATTCAATTGAACGCCTATGGTTCAGTCTTTGACAAAAATACGTTCTCGACAATTGACGATAATGATAACTTTGGCATGGGTTTTCATATGCATCTCAAAAAGCAATTGAGTGTTTTCTCAGTTGACGGTGAATACATATCATATGATGAGCGGTTTTCCAAACCACAAGGCAAGGAAGAAATTGACTATCAATACCAATGGAATACAAACGAGCCTTTAGAAGAATTAGCCGACATTGTTCTTGGCATAAGTCCAAAGCCATTCTTTAAGGCTGCCGTGGGTTACGGCATACTCAACCGTACACACAAACGCAAATCAATTAGCCTCCACCCATTTTTCTTCAATTTCGGTTATCAAGCAATTGACAGTATTGACAAGTACTATGCGGGTCTTGCCAAGAAGCAAGGTAAATTTGTGCTCAAGTCTCAATATGAATACGAACAGGAAACACATCTTTTCAGTTATGATATACAATATTGGATAAGAAAAAATAGCCGCCTGGGTATCTCAGGGAATTTTGACCAGGATTCCACAAATAGAGGCATAACAACTGTCTTTGATATTGCAACCTCGCCTTTATCGATATCTTTAGGACACCGATTATTCAACGACACAACATTTTTCTTCGGCAATATCGGATTGAATATCCAGCACCAATACGGTGCGATAATCGGGAATCTTGAACAGACCCAGCGCTACTCGCAGAAACGGGATGAGAATTACCTGAAGGTCGATGATGGAACTGGCAACTATGTTTTCGACTCATTAACCGGCACCTATGTTGAAAAAGATGGCGGCGACTATATTAGAAAAATCTACCTGCTCCAGGAATTTGAACGCGTAGTCAACCGCAACTACAGTATTGAAGCATCCTATAGACAATCCATATTCGATTTAAGAAGCAGGTTCTACTATGCTGAGGAGAACGATTTTAAGAGTAATTTTGGTGAACTGCTCCTTACGCTCAGTGATGACCTGTATGAATTCGAACTCAATGTGCACCAGGACCTAACAGAAGATGCTCGCTTTGCGCTTTTTGAGATATCGAACCGCGAACGCCTGCTGTCTATTGCTCCCTCGTACAAAGCTTTGTCGGGTCGTGTCGAGGTGAAAGAAATACTTGAAAAACACAATACATTTATTAGTGAAAAAAGGGATTCTTATACCGGCAAAACAGCATGGCGAATTCTGTCTAACCCAATTCTGCGTCCTGAACTTGGATACTCCTATAGCAAAATTTTCTCAGATTATTTCGCCAACACAGATCTTCTGCTTAACGAACCAAGAGGGAATATGTTAATAGGCATACCATATAAAACAAAAGGTCGCTTCGAATTGAACGGTGAGCTCATCTACAGAAGATACAACCTCGAAACAGTCCCCTACTTCTTTACTGCTGCAGAGCCACCTGGTCTCACAAAGATAGTAATGGCAACAGCCAGCCTGGGTTTTGGCAAACACACAATGTTCAGCCTTGTTTATAGAATTGAATTTTCTCCAGAGGATGAGTTCCGCCAGAACCTGCGT
>Ga0209986_10002206_pt1 | contig 18064 bp, 9 predicted proteins | sample BlataG_FD_183168 | JGI IMG/M metagenome (GOLD analysis project Ga0209986, IMG submission 183168) | Deep subsurface microbial communities from Black Sea to uncover new lineages of life (NeLLi) - Black_00105 metaG (SPAdes) (version 2) | ecosystem: Environmental > Aquatic > Marine > Oceanic >...
CCTCTGCCATTTCAGCGTTCACTCCGCGGGTAGATGAACCGTTCGTCTGAAAAGCCAGTAAAAACGTTTCTTGTCGGGTCGTGTGTTGCTTGCAACCGGACCACATTCGATTGGCGCCAATTTGCGATATTGAAGAATCAAGACCAGTGGGACTTAATATTACGTGGATAACATATCAGAGTTATGAAAGCCACCCGGCTGTTCACCCGAGTCTATCTGTCGAGAATCCGGGAACGCTGTCCGGTGTGTGCGGAAGCGCCAGGCTGTCTGGAACTGACTGAGAAGGATGTTCAAGCTCTCATGCAGGCAGTTCAGGAAAAACCACGTTCAGTGCATGGCGCCTGATTGAACCAACCGATTGTTCTAGCTTCTTATGATTTCTAGACCTTGATCCCGAGTCGCTCCCAGTTAGGCTGGCTTTTCCTCTGCATATACTGTAAGTGCGTGCCTAGCCCAAACTCCTCGGGTTTATGTCCGAATGCCAGAGCAAGCAACTCAGTTACATGCATCACATCATAGACATACTCTTCACCGAAGTATTTCTGAATCTCAACCTGTCCCAAATCTAGCTGTAGCAAACAGAACGGACAGGGCGTCACAATGATGTCGGCTCCTCCTGCGTCCGCGAGGCTATCGAACTTCTGCTTGGTGAATTCCAGCGATACTTTGACATCAGCAGTCCTAACAGCCCCGCCAGCACCACAGCAGATTAGCTCGTCCTTGTAAGGCACGTACTCAGCCTCTGACACTTCACAGAGCTCTCTGAAAATGTGGGGCCTCTCAGACTCGTCCTTCTGCTTGATGAGCTTTGGTCTCATATCACGAATCCCTGGAAACATCTGGACTGCTAACTAGAATCACCTGTGAGCTTTGCCCTAATGTTGGCTTTTGTTTCTTCGTTCGGGATGAAGAAGTCAAGAATGGAATGAATTAGGGCTCTTTTGTCTGGCTCGGCAGAGAGGAGAGCATTGAACGCATTCCCATACTCCCAAACGAGCGTATCACCCTCATATACTTCATACTCACTGCGTTTCAATCCAAAAGCCTTCGCCAGTGCTGTCAGCATACAATTGATGTTATTGCGCTTCTTCACAAGCTCTGTAATTCCTTGGGCAACTACTGGTTCGTTTACTGCGTTTGTTTTGCCTACAAAGCTGATTACTCTGTAGAGTGACTTGTCAGCAAACTGGAGAAGGATGGCTGCAGCTCTTGCACTACACCGCTCCAGATTGGTTTCCATCATGAGGGGCGGCTTGATTGTCAGGATAAGCTGCTTTCTTACTAATTCATCTTGCTCATTCATTATCTCTAGCGGAATCGACAAAACTACATCTTCCCCATTCTCTATTTGTTCGCTGTAGGCATCTACGAGCAAAGATGGGCGATTTACGAGTTGTCTCGAAGCCATAAACTCATCGATGGAGAGGTCGCCCTGGCTCAAGGTTGCGGTCGTTTTCGCTTCAACAATCCTTAGCGTTTCACCGTCTGTCATAATGAGGTCAGGAGTGTGATGACCGGTGCGTGATAGGAATACAGGTTGTTGAACCCTAGATGATAGGAAGATGCCAACCTGTAATTCGGAAATCATGGATTCTAGTGGCATAGAAACATAGGAAACCGCCCTAGTTATGGGAATGCCAAGCATGTCTGTATGTGCAAGAGCTTCAGCATAGTTGATGCCTTTCGGAACCGCAGGCATTCCGAATTGAGGTGTGAAATGAAAGCCGGTAGTGATTCTCGCTGCCATAAGGACTTCCTCAGCCAACTCGATGTCAACAATGCTCTTCCAGTCTGAGGTGGTGTTTAACTTCTGGCGTAGTTGAACCATTATCTCACTCAGTTGCCCTTCGATTGAATCAAAGTTTTCCGCCGTGAAATACTTCCTAGAGAGTTCTGTCAACTGCTTAAGATCTGCTTCAGCGCGCGGAATCTGTTTCTTTATCTCGTCGGGCTTGAGAAATGACAGCCAGAACAGTACCTCCTCTGTTCTCCCTTTTCCTCGACCGCCAAAGCCTGGTTGATTGCCTGGGATATCCTCAAGAAGGATTGAAAGGGGTACACTCAGCACAATACTTCCGTTAGAGTCAATGAATTGAACCCCTTTTCTCACAAGGTCAATGGCAGGTTTCCAAGTGGAACCCCCGTCTGGTGTTCTAGCCTTCCTGAAACCCTCTAGATGCAGGTCCTCGAAGAACACGACCTTTGCTATCTTCCGCCCTTCTGCATATCTACTACTTATAGTATCGAAGACGTCTTCACCCACCCTAAATGGGCAGCGAAGTCGGAGCCACTCTCTATTGGGTTCCTCGCTCACAAAATCCCTAGTCCATATTGCCGTCCCATCTGCAATATCAATCCACTTCACATTATGGAGCCGCTCCCAGGTAGCGCGGCGTATATCCTCGGTTAGACCAGCGCTTGATGCAATACGATACAGCGCCCTTGAGAGCTTCGTGATGGCTTCGCCAGCACCTTCGTCATGCGACAAGGTCTGCAGGGCTTTCAACCATCCCTCCTCAACTAGCATCCTAAGATTGTCGAGAAAGGGCTCGATTTTCGAGAGTAGGTCATGGTCGATTGTGCCTTCAACCTCAATCAAGGGACTAGCCATGGCTCTTATGCGATCCCTTGGTGCAATGAACGGCCCTTGGTCAGACGCTATGCCTATATCGTTTAACTCCCTTAGTGCATTGCTTTCGAACGCGAATCTTCTAGGTGTATTTCTTAGAGCTTCCTGATTCGCCATGCCTAGTGCCTGACTTAGCATAAGCCCATACGATCTTATGAAAGGGTCACCTTCCATGATGTTTGAGAGGAGTTTCACCCTGGCCCCTTCTGAGGCAGAAACAACACTTCTCCATGTCGTCGTGTTTCCCATGAGAAGACTCTCAAGCATGTAGGCGACGTTAATGGTTGTTTGCAAAATCCTATTCGGATTCCTTTCTTGGTTCTCAAGAGGAAGTCCCTTTCTGTACTCCCTGGGCCGAGTATCCACTAGCTTCTTGAGATAGTCATGTTCTGCTTGAGTCCATTGGTCTGGGCCAAGGAAATCGTGAGCCATTTCTATGGACTTGGCGCTGAATTCAACGGCAGGAACTGAGGTTTTTCGGGCCATTAGCATTCTCAACATTCGCTCTGAGAACACGGCGATATCTACTGACCCCGTTTCTATGTTGACAACAAGTCCTATTGGTTGACCAACTGCCTTGGCGGCGGCTACATTCACCGTCGCAGTATTGATGGATTGCGGACCCTTGTATATGATTGGTTTCTCATCCTCAGAAAGGCTACCCAAGAACGATCCTCTACCAGGAATGAGAAGGTAGGCCAGCTTTCTGGTTGTGTCTGTCCGTACTAATGCTTTCAAGAACAGTAGAATCTGGGCGAAAACTTGGTCCTGAACCAAGCTCCACTTCAGGTCACTAATGACGTCATTACCCGGTTGAATCTCGGTTTCGGGTCCTGTAGCGGCACTGAACCACTTGATACCGCTCAGAACTGTATCATGGAGATAGTCAGTGAACAGCTGCTTCTCAAGTACTGCCCCATCCTGTTCGTCATACACCGAGGCTGGGTCAATATAGACATCAGACGACTCTGATGACGCGAAGAATCCCGGCAACTGCATTATGGTGTCAACAAATCTGTTAGGATGAGTCTGGTTTCCATCTAGATTCGTGATTCTGAACACTTCAGTAATCTGTTTGAGGAGATAGAGTGTGTTTCCAGTTCTGTCAGCTTTTCCGCGTCTTCCAGCGTCATAAGTCAACTTGGACGAAAACGCTCTGTCGTTGAGAATTCTCACAAAGTCCAGAATGGTATTCAACATTGGGTCTGTGGCACGCTCTGTGAAGACGATATCCAATTCAGCGAGGTTTACTGCAATATGACATTTTGTGGAAGGGGAACAGTCGAATTCCTTGTACTTCCGAAACAGAGACCCTAGAACCTCAGTTTTCCAGTAGTTCTTCACCCTTTGCCATAATTCCGGGTCTGCAAATGCCTCCTCTACGGTGGTTGCGCCCAAGCCGATATCTTTGGTTATCTGTTCAATGGTCGCTTCAAGTAGCAAGACTCTGAGGTCACCATTATCTTCTTGTACTTCAGCCGAGTTCATCTCGATAGTGGCCCTAGCTGTCGGGTCTTTCCTTAGTATCTCTATCAGTCGATCGTGGATTCCGCTGCCTGTACCTATTAGTTCGCGCGCTAGTGCAGTTTCGAAATCCAATGTAGCGATCTCCTGGGGCGCTAGTGTTTCGCTATCTAGCTTTGTTTCAACACTAGCGCTGTCAAGAAATTGTGGATGAAATCTAGGAATTGGATGATATCCCTCCTCCTTTTCTCTCAGAGCTTGACCCTTGTCGATTTCCACATCATGCTGTTCGCTAGGAGTCAAGTTAGACACTTCATCAGGTGCCTGCATAATCCCCACTGCACGCCTCTTACTGAGCACATGGTGACTATCATCCTGTGCGGTCACGACCTTCTCATCATATTCCTTCATGATTTCATTCTTCTCAGCCAATACGTCTACTAATCGGGGGCGGTCCTCATCTCTTAGCCAACGGACTGCCTTATCCACCGTGAGATTGAGCCTCTTAGCCAGCTCTTTGACTTCAGCGACCTTGAATCGTTCCATTCCTTGAATGATGAGAGTGGCAATCTTGTCCTGTCGCTTTGCTGCCATGACCTCAGTCCATGCTTTGACCTCGTTATAGTGTAATTCAAAATGAGGGTCACTCTTCAGCTCCGGAAACCGCTTCAGGGTCTCGTTGACCTCACTCATGTCATATGGCACATCACGATTTGCAATGGCTCGGAGTACATTCCCCCACCGTCGTTCTATCTCTTGGTGCCAGACCTGTTGGATGAGCTTTGGAAACGAGTAGTAATCATCATTCAACCACTTCTCGACAGTTTCTTGATCTACGTCCAGCTCGAGAGCGAGTTCCTCTACAGTAACTTCATCCAGAGTTCCAAGAAGAACGAGTTCACGAAGTTTCTGCCTGAACTTGACATACTCTATGGCGTCCTCATGCTTCTCCTCAAACTCCTCCTGCTCCCCAAGCTCGGGAAACGTGTTAAGAAGATTCTCAAGCCCTTCCTCTGATTCCAGCATGGCCTTTACAAGCTCGCGGTAGAGCTGCTTCATCTCCTCAGGAAGCTCATTGTACAACTCTATCAGCTTGCGCCTCCATCTCTGCTCCTCAGTTTCAGCAAAGAACCCAGTTTCATCAGCATAGACATTTGGATAGGGTGAATCAAGCATTCCCGTTGGCCGCTCGTCGTCAGATACCACCCGCTCGTCCACTTCTTCGTCCTCATCAAGCTCTTCTGTGTCAGGGGAGATATTCTCCTCCAAAACTTCTTGATATGATTCCAAGATGCTTTGTGTTGAGTCTGGTTCTTCGAGGTGTTCAGAGTCCGCTAATTCCTCGGTTTCTCCATCTTCCGCCCATTCTTGCATAAGCTCGGAGCCAGAGTCCTGTGTTGCCTCGCTTTCTATTTCATCAGACTCGTTGAGATGATATTCAGTCCGAGTGCCCTCAACCTCTTCTTCAGTCAGTTCTTCACATTCCACTCGCGCGCTGTGCAATTCGGTGCTCTCGGTTTGCGCTTCCTTCCGTTCTGCGGCTTCTGCCTTCTCATCGGATGACTCTGAAACCGTTTCCGATATTTGCTGTCTTGCTCGCGCGTCCTCGCTAGTTTCCGGAGCGCTCTCTTTCGAGGCGCGTTTCAATTCATGTTGCGCACTGCTTTCAGATGCTTCAGACTCAGTTTCATGCGCTATCTGTTTCTCAGCCTCGGGGGACTCCAAGTCTTCCTTCTGGTTGCCCTCCTCGACCGCGCGATTCTTTTCACCTTCCACATGCGAGTTGGATTCGGACTGAGGCTCCATCTCTGCATTGTGTTCCTTAGATTCGTCTATGGACTCCGTGGTTTCTGAACGCTCTTCGGTCTTCAATACCTGTACCGTGCCATCGCCAGACTCTGAATACGAGTAGGACTCAGCGGTTTCAGTCATCTCAGAGTCAGCTGCATCACCAGATACTTCCACTGACTCATCGGGTTGATCGGACGCAGAATCCCTCTCAAGCTCTTCCTCCACATCTTCTGCAAATCTCTCACGCCAGCGCTCTCTCACCTCGTCGCCATCGATGCCATATTTCTCAAAGTTCTCTAGGATGTCCTCCTCGAACTCATCAAGTCTGTCTTCGGCGCGCTCTACAGTTTCTCTGTCGTCTTCTAGCTCCCTTTCGACCTCATCCATTAGTCGCTCCGCTTCAGCCGTTTCTTTAGCTTCTTGTTCTCCCTCAAGGTCTCTCTCTATCTCATCCATCAGTTTCTCTGTTTCTGACCCACCCTCAAGTTCTCGTACTATATCATCCATTAGCTCGTCTGCATCGGTTGTTCGTCTTTCCTCGGACTCCAGCTCTCTCTCTATCTCATCCATCAAGTCGTTTGACTCGCTCTGCTCATGGTGTTCGCTGCTCTCTCCAGCTTCGTGACGTGACCTTCGCTCCCTGCTCTCATTCCCCCCCTCGTGGTCCCCTCTACCCAAGGTCAGTCCCTCTGTTAAGCGGTGACCCTCTCTCTCACACGCGCAGCAAGGTTGCTGAACAGCGTTCCATCGTCAGGAGCACCGAGTACATTCCTGACATGGGGGATGAACCACTCTGCCAGGGCTGATAGATCAGCGCCTTCAGGACTTGCTTTCTTCACAGCAGTGGCCATGAGGTCTACAAAAGAGGTAGAATCACTAATGGCTGCCTCTCTCAGTGACTCGTAGTAACATTTCGAGAATCTGTGGTTCTCCGCGAGATTGCTAAGGCGCGTCTTGGTATCAGGGTCCAACGTCCGCTCGGAGGATATGTGCACGGGTTCTCTCCGTACTTCCTTTGTTGACCCCTTTGCACCGGGTTTCGCACGTTCGATGCGGGCAATGATCTCACTGGGCAGCTCCTCAACTGACACAAGGTTTGGATGCTTCTCGTAAATTGGCATCATCGCATCGCGAATCATCTCGTTGGTCATTGGCTTCTTCGGAAGAGGGGCTTCAAGAAAGAAATCCAAGGGCATGATCTTGACACTCTGCGGCACGCCCTGCCCCTCCAGATGAACGACGGTCTCACCCTTCCGCATCTGTCTGAGGTGGTCCAACTGCTTCTCATCAACGCCTATGTGACCCCCTACTAGCCTTCTCTCATCCTCATCAGCCATGGCGTGGACTATCACATTGACGATCAATTTGTAGACAGCCTCCGCAAGACGCACGGGCAGCTGTTCAATTACCATGCATCCAAGACCGTTACCGCCACCCGTGGTGAACATGTCCACAATGCCCTCTGACATCACTTCATGTACGTTGGGACCATAGATATCCTGTCCAGTAGACCTCTTGAGTAGATAGCTGGCCTCCTCCAGCACCACGAGATTCGTTATCTTCTCGGTCGGGTGTGCCATCTTGTAGAGGTGAATACCTGCCAGCAGTATGCTCGTGAGCAATGCCATGTCAGACTCTGGAAGGTCCTCCATGATGATGATTACATCATTCTCCACCAGCTCCTCCCAGGTGATGCCTTCAGTCGTATTGTACATGTCCACTATGCCGTGGTTCCGCAGCATGCTGGACATACGACTGTACAGTGCACCGTAGAAGTTGCTCTTGAGCTCGTCACCGTACTGGATGTCGATGCATACCTCCTCCACAGCGTCCCAGAAGTCTTTCAGCAGAGGCGGTCTTCCGTGTATGTTCGTATCTTGGTTCCAGCCGCAGTTGCGGTAGATTGTATGAAAGATGTCATCGAAATGTATGCTCATCACTCGGTCGTTGGGGAGCCAGGCGGAGAATATCTTGACTAGCTCCGCTATCCACCTGGTAAGCTGCACTCCAGTGGGGGGTATGAAGATGTTCTTGCGAAACTGTGTACCGCCTGGATTTCCTGCTGTGAAGACCCAGGTCTCAGGCTTCATGTACGACAGCCGTACCCAGTCTCCGCCCTTCCGAGGAATGAGCATCAATGTCCGTATTCCACAGTTGATTGCCTGAGCCGCTATAGAGAGAGCTGTTGTTGTCTTTCCGGACCGTGTGTTTCCGTATATTCCAATGTGTGACTCGAACTGCTGGCGGCGGAACCATATGAACTTGCCAGCTATGGTGTCCCCGCTCTTCCGAATTGGATTCCCAAGAATCACCCCACCCCTCCTATTAGGATACGGCTGCTTCATTGCGTATCTGCTTCGTCCAGGTCCCTGAGATGGTTCTGCAGAAGCCTCGCCGGGGCTTATCGCACCCTCCAGTGGGACTGGAACAGGGGTCGTGGCTGTAGAGAAAGACTCACGTCTAGAAGTGACAATCCCTAGGTCACAACGGGGCATTGTAAGAAGCATTGAGGCCTCTTCTGGTACGAGAAGCGTTGAAACACCAACAGGCTTTCCATCTATGAGTTTCTGGAAGTCCTCGGTCCTCCTACTGGTTGTGACCTTGAGGTCTCGTTCAACATCTGCAGGGACCACTGCGCCCCTCAGAACCTCCATTAAAGTGTAAGCTTCCTGTGTCGCGTCCCTGCGGGAGTCATCCCAGCAGCCGACGATTACTTCCAGCTCGCATGCGTTCTCCGCTCTGTATCGCTGGACCTCTCGATCAAGTCGGTCGGCCTCGCTTGCAGCAGCCACATTGACAGTCGTCACAGACTCCTCAGAACCGCCTGAGAACAGCCCACTGCTCTTCTTGGAAACAGTCTTCGTTGCCTGTTGCGTCTTGTTCTGGTACTGCCTGCCTTTCCAGGCTCGTGTCAATGACCTAACGACTCCTTGAGGGGCAGGAGTCGCAAAGACCTGCATGATACCATCCTCAAGATGTTGGAATGACTCTGCAAAGACTGTAAGGGGGTCCACTCTCTGCCGTGTGTCTGCAACACTCAGGGGCTCACCGGTGAGATGGGCCAAGGTGCCAGTCATGCCAGTCTTCGCAGTTAAGCCAGTGAACCGGTTATGGCGCTTGAATCCGAATCTAGGCAGATTCCCTGCAAGGATCCTCTCAAGCAGGTCCATGTTGCGGGTAAGGTCAGCTGCTGTCAGACCAGCCGTGAGGAAGAACTCTCGCGTCCGACCTTCAATGCGCTCCAACCTTAGACCTAGCGGTGCTCTGCTGCCTGCCATGCCCCGGCCAAGTGTGTGGAATGGTTCGTAGAGCTCCCGTCTGTCGGTTGCAGGAGTACCAGCGATATAGTCCACAGGACATTCTACGACCTCGAATGCCCCAACCAGAATCTTGTCTGACTGTTTAGCAAGGGTGTTTCCGCTCAGGGAACGTGACCTCGAAGATATGCTTGGCTTCGAGTAGATACCTGATTCGCCTGAAGTCATACCTCGGAGCTTGTTGACTCGAGCTACGATGCCGTCGTACAAGAACACGATGGATACGACAGCCATGACCACCATGCCTGCCAGTGTTATGGGGTCGACAATCCTCAGTGCAACCTCGATTAGGGTTATCGGGATGCTGATGATGAGGACCGCGAAAGGCACTGCGACTCCAATCTTGCTCGACTGCTTCATGACTTGCATGCTGCGTCGGAAGACCAAGTCAAGCATTCCCACTCCAAAGCACAGCACCGAGATCCAGAAGCCAAGAGTTCGCAATAGGCTGGGCATCGCAGGATTCAGCCGTATTGGAATCGTAGCAATGAGGGCACAGATCATTGCTCCGAACACGACCACGATCAACATTGTGGCGTACTTCACAAGTGGCTTAATAAAAGAGAAAATCATTCAGTATCCTCCCTGACATCCAATCGAAATCCAAAGAAAGCAGCTCGAGGTTGCTGAGGATGGTGTTCCAGAGCATTCCCCGAAGGATGCGGCCTGGAATGATCTCTTTCATGGAGAAGTGGCATGCATTGCCATGAGTGAATCACCAGTATCTTGGTGAGTGAGTTGTTGGTGAGAGTCACGTTTAGCAGGACACCAAGGGTCACAAGCATCACGATTATCTCAGCCAGAGTTCCGGGCAAAATGGTCACCGAGAGCAAGCCAGCTGCGGCCACAGCTGCAAAGACTGCCACGATTCGATACGACATCAATTGGACCTCAACCTCCTTGAAGGTCTAATGTATAATAGAACTAAGATGCAGAATGAATATTGAATATGCCGAGAATAGTGACCACGGACTAATAGGACGCAAAATGCTTGAAGGAGGTCTATGGGCGCTTTAGAACTGTTAATCTCGTGTCATGGCGTAATAATGGGCGGATACCGAGGCCATTAGGCTATGTGGCTTGCTGAAATACGTCAGAGTACACGGTCTGAGCTGCAAACCATGCGAATTTGCGTTTCATGCGAATAAGAGGAGTTGCTTATCCTAGTAACGTGTCCTCAGTCAAACCAATGTCTACTCTTCGTCGCGTCAGTTTCGTTGCTATCAGACTTGCATATCGGTTATATCCAGAATGCAGCTGTCTTCATGAAGGAGAGAGCGAAGTAATGATGGATGCAAACCTTAACGACATTGAAAAGCATCTCCGCAAGAGCACCAAACAGGAGCTTGAGCAGCTGGATTTGGGTTATAACGAGTCGCTTAGACTCCTTGGCAGACGAATTTGCATGAACCGCGTGGCGTATTCATTCTTTTTCATGCTCCCTCCATGGCTAAGCGGGAACGGTAGCGGCGAGAAGAGCACCGAATTGCTTCATAGACATGGAGCTTACATTATCTATAAGACACAGGTGGATGATGACATGCAGGCCTCGTTTATGCTCGCCATGATGGGACACTACTCTGCGGCTGAAACAATCCTGAGGACTTGTCTGGAATTGCTCTGTCGCGGTGCGTTCTACGATGGGATTGCTAAGGCCAATCTGAGGAAAGAATGCAGACTGATCCATAGAAGGACTAGGAACGCGATTGATGGAGAGAAGAGGAGCATTTGGGGGCTATTCGATGAACTCCTCAGACATGACTCGGACCTATTCGATAGATTCGAGGAGAACTCAGGGGGAATTCTTGATAAGCTTTCACCATTCATGGATGGCAAACCATACAGAGCTATGTTCCCTAACTTCAGGGAAACCGTGGAGCAGCTCTCAGCCTGGGGTCACTTCAGACCAATCTCCGACCCAACCGATCTAGTCTATGAAGGGTATCGTCTGCTTTCACAACCGGTCCATGGAAGCATAGATAGTCTGGATATAGGTCGGAGGATGCTGAATGGAGGGGGCCTATTTGAGCAGCCAGAAGTGAACGGGCCACACCTAGAACACTATCTCACACATTTTGGCCAGTTGCTTGATGTTGGGCTTGTTCTCACATTGAACCTGATAGTATCGGACCCTGCAGTTCCGGACACCAAGACAACTCTATACAGAGTAATGTCACATGTGCTCTATGATGAGATTGAAACCCCCTATTTCAGACAACGCGTCACAGAATTGATGAGTGACCAGAGAGATTCAGCTTGATGGCCTGGGTAATGTCGAACATGTGCTCCGTCATCACACACCATCCTCTTGAACCTCCAGGCTGCATGCTTTCTGTGCTTCTTCAAGATGTCAGGTAAGTGGGCAACTGTTTTGAGGTTGCTCTTCCAGTCTAGATGCATTTAGCTGTTATCACTTAGTGTTTGGCTAATTCGCAGTGCATACTTGGATGTCTCTCTCAAAGAAGGTCCAAACCGGAGAATGATGTATTTCAACTAGACCAACGGATAGCGACATTCCAAGTCTGCGATACTGAGAATCTCGCATTCAGGAAGCAACTTGGAAGGCTTCAGCGATGAGAACCATTTACGAACGCTTTGTATCTGAAGCGGATTTCGCCGAGGTGTTATGAGCATGGGAACAAGATTCTTACCTTCGAGTTTGTGACAACGAATGAACTCCTTTGATGAGGTGAGAATGGTGACCCAGTCATGGACTTCCACGGCTTCTTGGTGGTTCCTCATTGTTCTACTGTAGAAATCCGAGTAAGGGGAGAGTAGTAGCTTGGAATATCTCTCCTGATCGAAGAAGAAGTCGTGAGCTTTGCATGATATTATGAATGCCGTTTCTTCATTCCAGGCAAGAGCGTCAATCTGTATTTTTTCTCGACTATAACGTTTGAAGGCGTCTTCAATATCCTTGTACGAAGTGTTTCGAACAGTAATTCCTCTGGGCTTCACCTCGAGCGATGTCTTACATTCGATGCGTTTCCTAACAAATACCTCAAACCCGTCACCGTATTTGGTGCCAAGGGACCCTCCTTCCTTGAATACGTCAGCTAGCCAAGCTACTTCGAATCCAGGTGCAGATGTCCATACGAAATAGATTGTTGCGCCATTGCGGCGAATCGGGAAAAATGGAGCCCGTGTGGGTAACTTCCCCTTACGATACTCGATTCCATTTAGTAAAGCGGTAATTTCTGACTCTCGGGCATCTGGGAACTCATTCTTGAGAGGTTCTGGTATTGCATCTTTTGGGAGAGTGGTGAATCGACCAAGATATTGAAACCAGGGGGGAGAAGACACAATCAGGGAATTGGGGCCTCCGTTCAATTCCATCAATGTCAGCAATTTGTAAATGAACTGCAGATGATTCAGCTTGAATCCGTATTTTTCCCTCATCATCATTGAAATCTCTGTTTCGAAATGTTCCATTGCGTTTGATGGATTACCAAAGAAGTGCTTCTCCCATTCCTTGTTGGCAACGGAATGTACCAGCCACTCATTACGAGCTTCTCGGTAATCTTTGGTTTCGAAAGCTGGATTGCCGTTTTCTTGGAATTCAACTACGAAATGCTCAGACAATTCACACTGAAGAAGCAGAGTCTTCATCTTGGATATCACCTCGAAATGCTTCCAGAGTGCTTGAGCGCTTCTCGTGAAATTATCCGGGTGGATCGTTCCCAATGCCATCATGCCAACCGTTGCTGCAGTGTGTTGTGGTTGAGTGAGTGGGATTGTGTCCAGTACGTCGTGCTTCATCAGAGTGTCTAACATCTGAACTAGATCATGCTTTAGAGTCAAGACTTTCTTGCTCAAAGCTGTTGGCAAGACTCTGCTGAGCGCAGTCTGGGAGGTAGAATCTGCTATTAGTCCCAAGATCAATGTTAGGAAGGCTTGCTCGATTCCGGAGATATCCTTGAGGAGATCTCTCTCAGTCAGCTCAATCTGCCGCTCTAGGTACTGTCTAACCTTCTTCTCATCAGTGAGTTGCTTTGAAGCGACCATATTATTGAACCTCAAGTTCAGATGTTTCGAGGCGCACTAGCTGTCGTTTGCCATAGATTGTCATCTGGTGATCCCATCCATTTGGCACATCCGTTCCCCCTCATTCTTGCCCGTTTCATCCTTTTCTCACCTATGCTCATAATTACCATTGAAGCATATCTCTACACTCAGCATGTGAAGCGACATAGAAGACATATGCAACGAAACCTTATGATCTATCACTGAATATGGGTATGCGGTGGTAAGGGTTCCAACAGGGGCTAGTTTTTCGTTACATGCCCTCAATTACGAAACTCCCCCCTCCTACCACGATTCCTCTGTTGGACCCTGCCACCCAACCTATGACCTCTTGTGATGTCTTCACGACGACCCTGTAGCAGGGTCAAGTGAGGGTGTTGGAAAACCATAAATGGGAATCCATAGTTGGAACCTTCAGCGACTACCAAGAATACAATGGGGAGAGTAGAGATGACTTCGGTTGCTGTATTTTGGGATATCGAGAATTGTGCGCCACCAAGCAAGATGAAAGGCACACTAGTTGAGAAGAAGTTGAGAGAAGCGATACGCGAGATGGGGCCCATTCGACAAATCTTCGCGTACGCTGAGCAGTCAGGTTTTCCGGAGGACCTCCGAATGGAACTTCAGAAATCAGGAATCCATCTGATTGATACTCCTCACGGTCGACATGGGAAGGATGTCGCAGACCAAATGATTATCACAGACATGTTCGTCTTCGCCATGGAGAACCCGGCACCACAGACAATTGTTATTGTGTCTGGAGATATTGACTTCGCATATCCTCTTGCGAAGCTCAGGCAGAGAGAGTACAAGATCGTACTTGTCATACCGCCGGTTGGGGCTAATCGTGTCCTCAGGATGCAAGCAGATATCGTTCTTGAATGGGCAGAAATCATGGGCACAAAAGCGGAGCCGGAGTTCGAATGGATCGAGCCACCTAGCCTGAAATACGACCCTCTCATTGCTATTCTCAGAGAACTGGAGCAAGAGGGAAACGACCAACCAGACATCCCGACGATTGGAGAGAGGTTGGACGCTAAGTTCCCTACATGGGCTGACACTACTGGATTCAAGAGCTACGTGTCTTACATCGAAGATGCGCGGCTGAATGGTTGGGTGAGCGCACAGACGATTGATGGTTCTGCAAGAATCACAGAAATCAAGAGAGAGGAAAGCCTCGATATTGTTGACCAGGAGCGTTTTTCGCCTCTTCTGGCAATACTTCGTGAAACAGCTAAGAAGGGAATACACGAACCTGAACTCGCGAGAATTGGGATTGAGCTGAGGGCAATGATGGAGGACCCACTTGAAGCGCTTGGAGTGGAACGACTCAAGGACTATGTGCTGGAAGCCCAAGAGGCTGGTCTTGTTCGGGTTCGACAGGATGGTCTTCAACATTACATCTCATTAGTAGATTGGGAGGCCACCAAGGAGTCGTCAGCAGAACAGGAGCAGACTCTCGCCCTACTTGAGAAATCACTCAACTCACTGGAGGAGGACCAGATAATGCCTTCAGAACGGGCTGTAATGGGAAGGATGAGAGAGCTCCAACCAAAGTGGAATGTCTTTCAGTCCTGTTTCAAGAGCATGAGTGCGCTTCTTACAATCGCACAGGAACGCCGAGGAATTGCCGTCCAGGGTTTGCAATCCCACAAGATAGTATTTCCAAAGTCAGGAGAATTTCATTACATCAACCCGAATGATGCAAGCCAAGACTCCTTCTCAGTGGATGAATGGCAGGCTCTCGAACAGTTCCTGCAAGGCCATCCTGATATAGTTACTCAGGGACGATACGGATTCGCCAAGCGCATCGTGGAAGAGAAACTGAAGGGTCTAAGCGGTCGGTCACTGGGCGAATTGATATTGATGACCCAACTGGCAATAAACAAAGGGTGGCTAGTCTTTCACTGGAATCGACTCAGTGTGGCTTCTGGTTCCAGTTAAGTAATTGTGGCTTTACCACTCCCCGCTGGCAGTCCCATAGCGAACAAGTCAATCATCGCCCCCTTTTGGATACTTAACCGGAGTTGTGAATGTTGTTCCCTTGCTCATCATGTTTCAATACCTAACCGGTCCCAGTTCGGCTGACTCTTGCGTTGCAGATACTGGAGATGCGTTGCCAATCCGAATTCTTTGGGACCGTGCCCGAACGCGAGAGCGAGAAGTTCAGAAACGTGAAGTACATCGAAGTTGAATTCAACCCCGAAGAGTTTTGAGATTTCAACTTGGCCAAGATCTAACTGTAGTAGACAGAACGGGCATGGGGTTACTATCATATCAGCACCCCCTGCAGCTATTATGGATTCGAATTTCTGCTTGGTGAAACGGAGGGAAACCTCTAGGTCTGCGGTTCTCACCGCACCTCCAGCCCCACAACATATCAATTCATCCTTATACGGAACGTAAGTGGCACCGGAGGTTTCGCACAATTCGCGAAATATGTGAGGCCGCTCGGAATTGTCTTTCTTCTTGATTGCGCTGGGTCTGAGCCAGTGGCAGCCCGGGTGCAATGCCATCCGCACGCCTTTCAACGGATGAGTGACACGTTTTCGAATCTTCGAAAGACCTGCTGTGTCATAGAGAGCATCAACGTAGTGGGTGACCTCAATGTTGCCTTTGAACTCGCGTCCAATCTCGGCAAGGTTCTCGTTGACTGCCTTTCTCAGTTCTTCATCATGCTTCAGCTCGTAATTTGAGTCCCATAGACTAGCGAAGCAACCGTTACACCCAGTAGTGATTGGATGACCACCCTTTTCGGCTATCGTGAGGTTTCGTGCCGCGATACTAGCCCAGGTGACTCTGTCAAATGAACCGAAGACTCCTGGAGCGGGGCAACATGTAGCCCCCACCATGTCGAGCAGGTCCATGTTAAGATCCTCGAAAACTAGGTTGGTAGCTTTTTCAACGCAAGGGTAACGATGTGGTGTGACGCATCCAAGGAAATGATAAAATGCAGGTCGCTTCTTCACCAAACCAGATCACTCCTTTTTCTGAGCCTTCTTCTCTTCAGCCTCTTTCTGGGCCTTCTTTTCTTCAGCCTTTTTCTTGGCCTTCTCCTTCTCAGCCTTCATGAATTCCTCGTAACCAATCAACTTCTCAAAGCCGCTCTTCGCTGTAATTTTCCTTATCTCCTCGATAGCCCATGGATTACCACTGGCATTTGGGGGTATTGGCTCGAGACCCACTGTTTTCCGAAGGTTCTGCCATGACTCCTTGTCCAGGGGAACGGCATGTGCTGCTTCGACCACTTTGGCTGCTACCTTCTGGTGCGGTCCCAACATGTATCCCTCTGCAACTGCGACATTGCGAATTGCCTTGATGACATCAGTCGGCATGACATCCTGAGGACACCTGTCAGTACAGGCATAGCAGGTAGTGCAGTACCAAAGATTCGGTGAAGAGATGACTTCCTCCTTCAGGCCTAAGAGAGCCTTTCTGATTATGCATCTCACCAAGTAATTCGTAAGGGCGCCTGCGGGACAGCTACCGCTGCACGTTCCACATTGGTAGCAGCTCTGAATGTTGGGACCTCCAGTCTTCTTGATTATCTCTATGAACTCGAGGTCAACATCATCAATGTCAATTGCAGGTCTCTCTTCAGTTGTGGTCACTGTAACGCACCGACTGCGCGCGGAGGCTTAAATCACAGCCTTAAATCCATTGCCAAACGAGCGCGACTATGAAGGCAAAGACTCATTCATATCATCTCCATACTAGGCAATGATGTTCTGTCCAAATCACGATACGAGACCAGTATCACATTCAATTGGATACTGTGCTGAGTGCTTAGAGGCTGACAGTTCACTAATGATAATAGCCCAGGAGTCACACAAAACAATCAGGAGAATCGATAAACTAGTCCATGCAATCCCTGCCACAGGGGAAGTCGTCTGCCCTGATTGTGGGAATCATTGCAGAATCGAAGAGAGCAAGCTGGGTTTCTGTCATCTCCGTGGTGTAGAGAATGGAGAAATTGTGGAGCGGTTCCCAGGACAAGCCATTGTATCGTGGTATTTCGATCCCCTTCCCACCAACTGTGTTGCTGACTGGGTCTGTCCAGTGACGCGGAGCTCATTGATTGTGGATTCGAAACGGCTCAATAACCTCGCGGTTTTCTACGGGTCCTGCAACTCCGACTGCCTGTTCTGTCAAAACGCGAGCTTCCGACAGATGATGGCTAAGGGCAGACCGCTGATGACACCCCAAGAACTTGCTTCTGCTGCCGACGAAAGAACAGCCTGTGTCTGCTACTTTGGAGGAGACCCGGCCTGTAATGCATCTCACTCCATAGAAACCTCAAGAATACTCAACGAAGAAAGAGGAATTCGGGTGTGTTATGAAACAAACGGCAACATCTCAAGCAAATGGCTCGAACGAATAGCAGAGGTTGTTCGAGAGAGCGGAGGCACGATCAAGTTTGACCTTAAGGCTGTCACACCTGAGGTGTATACTGCGCTTACCGGTGTTTCGAACAAGGTTGTCTTGAGGAACTTCGAGAGATTGGCTGCCGAGGGGAGAGAACGCGAAGGAGAGTTCCTCGTCGCGAGCATCCTGCTCGTTCCGGGGTATGTCGGGGTCTCTGAAGTGCGTAAGCTGTGCGGATTCATAGCGAACAGTGACCCAACAATTCCCACTGCGCTTCTTGGCTTCCACCCTCACCACGTCATGCGAGACCTGCCTTGCACCAGTAGAGAGCATGCTAAGGCTGCTCTTCAGACAGCAGAGGATGCCGGTCTTTCCAATGTAAGGGTGGGCAATGTTGCTCTTCTCTCCGATGCGAAGTACTCCTTCAACTGACAACCGTTCATTGTAAGTTGTACAGAGTTGGACACCGAAGTCT
>Ga0209986_10002207_pt1 | contig 18063 bp, 18 predicted proteins | sample BlataG_FD_183168 | JGI IMG/M metagenome (GOLD analysis project Ga0209986, IMG submission 183168) | Deep subsurface microbial communities from Black Sea to uncover new lineages of life (NeLLi) - Black_00105 metaG (SPAdes) (version 2) | ecosystem: Environmental > Aquatic > Marine > Oceanic >...
ACCCGTAGAACGGAAGGGACTCCATATATGTGGGCTTTCAAGATGAAGTCTCTGCAGTTCTACTCCAAGTCTCTTAAGTATTATTTTGAAATCTATGATAGAGCTGTCTTTACGGCCAGTGTCAATTTTGGCAAGAACACACAACTAAGTTCTCTCTGGCGACCATTGCCTGTTCCGTTTGAGATCTACAAACATAATCCCGACGTTCCGGTTCACGAGAGGAACTGTTAGACGCAGTCAAGGAACTCTTGGATGATCCTGGGGCCAAACGAACGGACTTATAGGGCTTGAAAAGCTCTGACAGGAGAGGCATTGTTAAAAAACACGGTAAAGAGGAGTTCAAGCAGTTTTTGGGGCGGCCTGATGGTGTTTTGGGTTTTTTCAGACCAAATTTCTTTTTTGATCAGGGGAAAGTCGATCAAAAACCGGCAAACAGGCATGTGGAACCTCCATCTGGGGGAGGTTGCCGCATAATTCAGGATTAAATCATAGACCTCTTTCATAGAAGGTTCGGCCACAGTCTGATCAAAGACATTTGAGGAGCCGGCCCTATTCAGGCAACCGCCTGACACCAGACCCAATAAGGCCAATCCAAACGAAGCGGGTGTCCTCATGGGGAAGAAAAGCCGACTGAAAAAGGAAAGAAAAGAGCAGGGCCTTGGAGGGGAATTGAATCGACACCCTATGGGGCAGGAGATTCTGTCGTTTTTCAAGAAACGACGTGTGGCAACGACTCAAGCTGCCGGGCTTTTACATGTCATATCGCTTATAGCCGGTTTTTTGATTCATCTTGCCATCATGAAGCACACCCAGTTACCGGTAATCAACCCTGAGAAAGACAAGGCAGACAAGGACCGGTTACACAAGCTTGGCAGGGCACTGGAGCATGAATGTCACCAGCTGGGCATCGTGGTCCAGGAGGTCATGGATGAATTGGTGTTGCCCATGGGCAAAAACCAGGCCCTCATGGAGCCAATGCTTCAGAGAATACACCAGATGCTTGATTCTCTCATTTCCTCGAAAGAATTTCGCCAAGGCACGGAAGCCCAGATGGATAACTCCGAGTTGTGGGGCGACAACCTCAAGCACTATGGAAAACAGAAAGAAGAATATTTCCAAGCTGTCAAGGAACTCTTTGCCCTGGTCTTGGCTATTTCCCGCGCTTCTGTTGAAGAAAAGTTGGAGGCAGTAGACCAAGAAAACAGGCTTGAGAAAATCAGAAAAACCTATGGGATTGAGCCTGACGAATTTCTGAAGCTTAGGCGACGGGCAACGGAGTTTTTCAGGATTGCCTTTGCCAAGTGTCTTAGCATGGTTTTTCAGCCCGTGAGGGATGACGTGGACAGCATGTTTTCTTCTCCCGCCTCAACGCCATTGTCATAGCCGCCATGCGTTACGGGTGTTTGAAAGTGCTTAATTCGGCAGTGTTAAGGGGTGTAAGTTTTGGGAGAAAAAGACCTGAACCCCAACAGGGAAAAGGGCAAGGAACGAGAACTGGCAAAGAAGCGTGAACGCTACATAGAACGGCTGGCCTCCGTGTACATGGAGATAATTTCCCAATAACCAAACAAACGAAGACTTGTAGCAAGTGTAAGAAAGAGAAGCCAGTTTCGATTGTCGATAACTGCAATCATGTTGTCCCGCAAACCGGCCCTCCTGTTTCTATCTCCATGTGAACTGAGTATCTTTTTGAAAAAAGGTAAGACTTTCACGTTCTGCAATAGCACCGCATTCCAGAAAGAGTGTAGATTTCGTCATTCTGCGACCAGAGGATCAGGATTCTCCGGGCATAACTCTCATTTGTAGATCCTCACTCAAAGAACCAGTTTTCCAGCCACAGTGTTCTGTCATAGATCTTTACTCCCGGTATAGCGAAAACCAGTTCTGAGCTCCGATTGATATTTTCAGTCCTTCCAGTGTTCTCGGTTCCCCAAAACCTCGGTGTGAGACCGCCCGGCGATACCAGTCCCCAATCTGGTCTGGACATGTACAAAAAAGGCTTCTCGACAAACGCGGTGGAGGCGTTCTCAACATTCAACAGATGTGTCAGGTGTTGACACCACCGTTGTTGTTTGGTCAAACAAGACCTGTAATAATCCCCGAATCATTGGGGCCATGGAAAGGAAGGCGATGGATTTCCTTTACGCCGGCTCTGGCCAACATGTCTGTAATCTGTTTTTCAGAATAGGCCTGACCATCTGGCGTGCCCAAGAGCATGTTAAGTGAAAAAAGCGCAGGAAAAAGAGGACCGTCCATTGTGTTCTCTAAAACAAAATCGTGGACGATGATCGTACCGCCCGGCTGAAGGGCTGAAACAACCTTTTCAATGATCCGTTGACACTCCTCAGGGCCTTCTCCGTGCAGAATATGAGAAAGCCAGGCTACGTCATAGGCGCCTTCAATGCCTTCTTCCAAATAATTGCCAGGCATGAAATCTATCCGGCCAGTAAGATCAAATTTTTCAATGATCTTTTCGGCAAAAGGTCTGGCGCCAGGAAGGTCGTAGACCGTGGCTTTGAGCTGCGGATTGTTCAGGCAAAAATGGATCGCATAGGTGCCCGGTCCAGCGCCCAGGTCGAGCAGATGACGTCGATTGGAAAGATCTATTTCAGTTACCAGGCGAGGAGCCAGCATCATGGCCAGGTTGAACATCCCCATAAGGAAGCTCTCACGCCATTCGTCGCTGCTGTAAGACGCTCTTGCCCTGACAGGCGTGCCGGCCTTAACGGCCTGATCCAGCCTGGACCATGAATCCATAAGATGATGATGGTGCATGATCATATGGCCAAGGTACCCTGGAGAGTCTTTTGAGAGGAAAGATCTGCTTTCCGGGGTGTTAGAGTATTTGTCACCTGCCTTTTCCAGAAGATTCATGGCCGCCAGGGCATCAAGAAGCCTTGTTACTCCTTTCTTATCTCCATTTAGCTTCTGCGCAATATCGCCGCTTGTAATCTGTTCCTTTCCGATTGCACTAAACACATCGAGCTTGACTGCGGCATGAAGCGTACAGGTTGGCCAGTACTGTCCGGATAATTGAAGTAGTCGACCCGGATTCCATTCCTCTCTGTTCATCAGCTCTGTTTCCTCTTTTGTTTTGAGTACGGTCTTCAGAAAAGATATGACATGTTATGCCAAGGGTATAAAAACATCAAGCCGTTCTTGCGCACCACGGTTCTCTCCGAGTTCTTGGCCTGCCGCTTGTATTTGTCTGGTACAAGGAGACGCCCTTCAGATTTGCAGTTTCCGTCTATCTTGTAGACCTATCACACCTCAAAGCGCAGGTGGCTGGGATTACCTGGCCTGTTTCTTGCTTTTGTAACATTAACATCAGCTCGATTTTTGTTTTGCCTAAACGGCATGATTTGTATATCATGCCAATCATTAAGGCCTTTTAGCATATACGTTTAGTTCGTTATCAACGAAATTCGTATTTTTTCTGACAGAAAATCAAAAGACAATCACGAAAGGACGTGATGCCTTCAAGTCGCAGCCGCAAAGCACGAAATGAAACCTCTTCATATGTGTCAATGACCAAGGTGACATTTCCTTTTTTCTTGTTTTCGTGTCCCTTCGCGTTTTGCAGCTTTCGCCTTGAGAACATCACGTGGTAAATCTCTTTCCTTTTTTGGTTCCGGCTTGTCTGGGCTAGACGATGACGCTATTAAAGACTGACTTACATATCCACACAAAAGAGGATCCTGAAGACCGTATCTCATACTCGGCCCTTGAGCTGATTGATCGCGCCTCGGCAAAAGGTTTTGACGTCCTTGCCATTACGAATCACCAGGAGCTGACTTATAGTCCAAGGCTTAAGTCCTATGCAGCCGAGCGTGGTATTGTGTTGATCCCCGGGGTTGAAGCCACCATCAGGGGCAAGCACGTGCTGCTGCTCAATATGCCCTTCGAAAATGGCCGCTTCAATAGCTTTGAGGACGTCCTAAAACATAAGGCCGCAGACAATTTGGTCATTGCTCCCCACCCCTTCTTTCCGAGTCCGACCTGCCTGAACGGACAACTCGAAGCCACCCCCCACTTGTTTGACGCAATTGAATACAGTCATTTCTACAATCACCGGATCAATTATAACAAACAGGCGCTCCGGTTTGCCCGTAAATACGGACTGCCTGTTGTGGGAAACTCAGATGCCCACATACCTGACCAATTTGGGTTGACTTATTCGCTGGTTGAGGCAAAAAAGGACCCTGATGACATTATCCGGGCCATAAAGGCCGGCCGGGTCAAGCCGGTTTCACGACCACTTCCATTCACGCAGCTAATAGGAATATTCATGCGCGTTGGCACAACAAAGCGTTTCACCTGGAAAAGGGCTCTGGAACTGCTGTGCACAGGCGCGGTATCTATTGGGGGCATCTTGGACGGGAGACTCTGATGCGCTATTACCCAGTGAACCTGGACGTCAGAAACAAGAGCTGTCTTGTTGTGGGTGGGGGTGATGTAGGTGAGCGGAAGGTAAAAACCCTCCTTGAGTGCGGGGCCAAGGTTACGGTCATAAGCCCCGAAGCCACAGAACGCCTTAAATCGCTCGCCTCAAAGGGCCTGGTTGACCTGAAGCTCCGTCACTATGAGCCATCTGACCTGGACGGTATTTTTCTTGTCATAGGCGCCACGGACAACGAGGAAACAAACCTGAGGATCAGTCAGGATGCCGCAGACAGAAGGATTCTGTGTAACATTGCTGACTGTCCGGAGGCCTGTACCTTTGTCCTGCCGGCTATTGTCCGCCAAGGAGCTTTGGTTATTGCCATTTCTACCTCAAACAAGAGCCCGGCCCTGGCCAAGAGAATACGGCAAACCCTGGAAAAGGAATTCGGGCCTGAATATGCAACATTGTTGAACCTGATTGGGACCATCCGTCAAAGGCTTCTGGCCGAGGCAAAGAGCCCGGAAGCCCATAAACTGCTGTTCGAACGGTTGTTTGACGAGGGACTCTTGGAAATGATCCGCGAGGATCGTGCTCAGGATGTGGACACACTACTCAAGAACGTGCTAGGCAAAGGATACACTAGACAAGAGTTGATGAAAACCGAATCCAATCCGGCTATTTTTCGAGAGGACGAGCCATGAGCCTTTTCTCTGCTTCGACAATGGCATGCTATATTGCAAGCTCCATCGGTTATCAGGGCTATATCCTGTTTCAAAAAAAATCTGTGTACCGGCTTGCAAATATTGTCCTTTTCATCGGATTCTTGTGTCACACAGGGGCCATCGCTCTGCAGTACTTTGAGGCCGGGCATATCCCGGTTCAGAACCTCCACGATGCACTATCAGCATTCGGATGGGCCGTTGCCGGTGTCTTTCTCATACTTCAAATCAAGTTTCATCTAATGGTTCTGGGAGCTCTTGTGGCTCCACTGGCCACGCTGTCCGTGGTGATCGCTGCCCTGCTGCCCAAGCCGCCTGTTGAACTTGCTCCACTATTTGCAAGCTTGTGGCGGACGTTTCATATTGGGAGCCTGGTTGTGGGAAATGCAGCCTTTGCCATCGCCTGCCTGGTCGGGATCCTCTACCTGATTCAGGAAAACACAATCAAAGACAAAAGGCGCGGGTTTTTCTTTCGCAGGCTGCCATCCCTCAAACTCCTTGATTCCGTGGGCTATGCAAGTCTTATTGTGGGATTTCCCATGCTCACTTTTGGGATCATTACAGGCGTTATCTATGCTCAGATGGTCCGGGGTCGCTTCTGGAGTTGGGACCCAAAAGAGATCTTTGCAGCCATAACCTGGCTCGTATATGCGGCCTTGCTCCATGAACGCCTGGCTGTTGGGTGGCGAGGAAGGCGGGCTGCCATTATGACCATTGTGGGATTTGTTATACTCATTTTTACGTTTTTCCTGTTCTTCTGGAGATGAATCTCTCACAGAGGGGTTATAACGCCCGTATGAAACTTCTCAATAAGTCAGGCCTGTTTTGGGGGATTTCTGGAGACTAGCCAAATGGCAGTAAAAAGGCATATTGTTGCAATAGGCCTTAATCATAAGACAGCCCCCGTGGAGGTGCGGGAACGCCTGGCCTTTTCCAGTGAAGACACCGCCCAAATTCTGGAGACCATGCACCAACACCACTGTGTGGACGAGATCGCCCTCTTTTCCACCTGCAACCGCGTGGAGTTTCTCCTGGCCACTCAAGATGTGCCCGAGGCCGTTGAGGCCCTAAAGGATTTCATGGCCGAATTCAAGGACACTCCGCGTCATACCTTTGAGCAAGCGCTTTATGTATACAACGGGGATGAAGCCGTGCGCCACATCTTTCGCGTGGCTTCAAGCCTCGATTCCATGGTCGTTGGCGAACCGCAGATCCTTGGGCAGATCAAGGACTCCTACGCGGATGCGTGTAATTACGGGACCTGCGGTGTGATTCTGAATCGCCTCATGCACAAGTCATTTTCGGTGGCAAAGCGGGTGCGCACGGAAACCGGTATTGGAGACCACGCCGTATCCATTAGCTATGCGGCTGTAGAGTTGGGTCGTAAGATCTTTGGCGAACTTGAAGGAAAAGCCGTCTTGCTCCTTGGCGCAGGCGAAATGGCGGAACTGGCCGTCGAGCACCTGGTCAATAATCGGGCCAGGCCCATCTTTGTGGCCAACCGGACGTTTGAGCGAGGTCTTGAACTTGCCGAGAGATTCAGGGGAACGGCCATCCGATTCGAAGAGATTCGCAACTATCTCAAAGAGGTGGACATCGTCATCAGTTCAACCGGGGCTCGCCAATATGTCCTGGTCCGGGATGATTTTAAGGGGCTCATGCGCGCCCGCAGAAACCGGCCCCTTTTTTTTATTGACATTGCCGTGCCACGGGATATAGACCCCGAGATCAACCGGATCAATAATGTATATGTTTACGATATTGATGATCTGAAAAGCGCCATTCAGGAAAACATAGAGGAGCGTCAGCAGGAGGCGCTCAGAGGGGAGCGGATTGTAGATGCCGCTGTCGTTCAGTTTCGGAGATGGTTCCGAGCCCTCGATGTGGTGCCCACCATTGTCGGCCTCAGAGATAAGATAGAGAAAATCCGCCAAAAAGAACTGAAAAAAACACTTGCCTGTCTCCATTCAGTATCCGAGGAGGACAGGGCTGCCATTGACCGGTTGACCGCAGCCCTTGTCAATAAGATCTTGCACGACCCCACTACCTTCTTGAAACAAGGCGGGCACAAGGACAAGCAATCCTTTCATGTGGACATCACCCGCAGGCTCTTCAACCTCGATGAGTCGAATGAAAAGGAGCCGGAACCGGAGGGGTAAAGCGATATGACAAAACAACTAGGACCGACAACCAATGACCAATGACTAATAGGAGTTACGCATTGAAGAAAAAATTAGCTTTTCTTTTTCCCGGACAGGGCTCCCAAGTGGTTGGGATGGGCCTTGACATGTATCAGGAATATGATTTCGTCCGTGAGATCTTCGACATGGTGGACGAAGTGACAAAGAGCCGCATATCAAAACTCTGTTTTAAGGGCCCCATGGAAGACCTCACCATGACCGTGAACCTTCAGCCAGCAGTTACAGCAGTGAACATGGCCTGCCTGGCTGCGCTCCAAAAGGAAGGGATCGAGCCTGACCTGACCGCCGGCCACAGCCTTGGAGAGTACAGCGCTCTTAAGGCCGCTGGAGTAACTAGCGGTGAAGACACGTGCAAGCTGGTCTTTAAGAGGGGCCGCCTAATGCATCGCGAGGCGACCAAACACAAGGGGGCCATGCATGCCATAGTAAAGCTTGATATCGATACGGTGCGTCAAATTGTTGACGAGGCGCAGGAAAAAGGAATCGTGGCCGTTGCCAATCACAACACGGCACAGCAGATCGTCATCACCGGAGCGCCCGATGCCGTGGAATACGCGTCCGAACTGGCTGCGGCCCAAGGAGGAAAAGGGATTCCTCTGAAAGTAAGCGGGGCATGGCACAGCGAGTTGATACGCGGAGCTGAGGAGGATTTCAATGCCTTCTTGGAAGAGATGCCATTTGATGCTCCCAACACGCCGGTACTGTTCAATGTAACGGCAGATTACGAATCAGATCCTAATAGGATCAAGGAGATCATGTCTTGCCAGCTTTGCAGCCCTGTTCGATGGTACGAGTCAATGTGCAAAATGCAAGATGAGAACATCGAAACTTTCGTTGAGGTTGGGCCAAAAAAGGTGTTAAGCGGGCTCCTTCGCAAAATCGTTCCGGATACTTACCCGCATGAGGTGCACAATGTAGACGGCATGAAGGGATTAGAGAGCTTTCTCAAGGCTGTGACTTAGAAGTAAAATCTTTCATTCCTGGAGCACTCTTATGACAAATGAGAAAAAGCCGGCAGACGCCTACAGGGATTTCTTGGAAGACATCGGTGATTTCTCTTCTGAGACAACGGAAGAAGTGCGGCCTTTAGAAAAAGGCGCTAAAGAGGAAGATCAACCTGCTTCTGTTGGCCAGCGGGTGCGCATGGTTCGCAATGAAAAAGGCATGACCACTGAAGATGTGGGGCAGAGGACAGGCTTAAGCACGAAATATCTGGAACGAATTGAGGCAGACGAGCTTTCCCCTCCGTTGGGTGTATTGATTAAGATTGCCAAGGCTCTTGACATGAAGCTGGGCCGGTTTATCTCAACTGGTGAAGTGAAGCCCTTCACCGTGGTCCGAAAGGATGAACGACGAATCGTTTCCCGCTATACTTCCGCCCAGGGGGATCAATATGGCTACACCTATGAATCCCTGGCGCCGGACAAGAAAGATCGCCACATGGAACCCTTTATGGTGACCCTTGTGCCGTCCAAGGCAAAAAAAGAGCTCTCTGAGCATGAAGGACAGGAGTTCATCTATGTCCTGCAAGGGGCCATGGAGGTCATCCTGGAAGATTACACGGACGTGCTTAACGCTGGTGACAGCATATACTACGATTCCACCATTCCTCACCTGGTCCGGTGTCATGGGGACAAGGAAACCGTTATCCTGGCCGTGCTTTATACTAAGAACGGGTGAGTTCTCAATCTCTTCTCTCCAGCAAGACCTCAATATCTTTGAAGTGTTCAGCATAATAGGCCGCTAAGAGATCCCTGTTCTTGTAAGCCACAAGAGGAATTCCTGCCGCCTTTGCGGCCAATTCGTCAATTTCCGAATCCCCGATATAAATGGCCTCGTGCGTGGACAGACCGAAATGGCTCAAAACCTTGAGGAGAGACTCAGGATCAGGCTTGGGGCGCTTGACGTCAAGACTTGATACGACCAGATCAAAATATTCCTCCAGCCCATGCTGCACCAAAACCTGATTCATGGTGTCTGACCGATTCGTGGCGATAGCTGTCTTATACGTGGGTCGCAGGCACTCCAGAAAGGATTTCAGGTAGGGCTCCATCTGCATCCTGGAAATAAACGGCAGATAAGTGAGCTTTTGTCTGTAGGCCATGGCCTGTTCCAACCTGGCATCATCGCTGAAAAGGTGGGCTATGGATTGGTTGGCTGTGTTCATATGAATATACCTGGACTGCTCGGTGTCCATCATAGGCCTTCCGAAGTGGGCGAGTATATGATTATAGTACGCCTCATTAGCTTCCTTTGAGTCAAACATCACTCCATCACAATCAAAAATGACGACCTTGAGATCTTCCATCAATCGCTTTTTCGTATCCATGTTCTAGAAAAATCTCCTGGCAAGTTGTGAAAGGTTCTGGTAAATGTTCACTGATCCGAAAATAGTAAGATCCCTGTTCTCCTGTCAATGCCTGAATGTACTAACAGCCAACAATAGTCTGGGAGGCGCCATGAAGGTTCGAACAAAAGTCTGGATCGATGATGATCATGACAATGTCATCTTCGGAAGTGGCAGGGTACGCATGCTTGAGACGGTTGATCGCCTGGGCTCCATGAATATGGCGGCCAAAGAGTTGAAGATGTCTTATCGTGCCCTGTGGGGGCGGATCAAATCTACTGAAGAGCGTATAGGGTCAAGAATCCTGGCCACAAAGCCGGGCGGTGGAAAGGGGCGAGGCTCCGTCCTGACTCCCACCGGTAGAAAGCTCCTCGAAAACTACAAACAATTGAACGAGAGCATTATCAAGATCAGTGACAACGAATTTAAGAAGATTTTCGGAGACGGACGCACCCATGGAAAGTAAGAGAAATATCTACCTCCAAATGAAATCGATTGAGGAGGCCAGGCGGCTCTTTTTTGATCGTATCTCTTTTGACGAACAACTGCAAAGAGAGACGATTCCTGTTCAAGAGTCAAGTGGCCGTATTACAGCAGAGCCGGTCTTTGCAAGATTCTCCGCACCCAGTTTTCATGCGGCAGCCATGGATGGCATAGCGGTCCGCGCAGAGACGACATTTGGAACTACTGTTGATCGACCCAAAGAGCTTCGTATCGGAGAAGACGCTTTTCTTGTCAATACCGGCCATGCCATGCCGGAAGGCACAGACGCGGTCATTATGATAGAACACGTATTGACAGTGGATGAGATGACGGTTCAGATTGAATCAAGCGCCTATCCCTGGCAATACGTACGAAAAGTGGGAGAAGACATCGTTGCCACAGAGCTCATGCTCCCCCAGAATCACCTGATTACGCCATACGAGGTCGGGGCTCTTCTAAACGGAGGGATTTTCAATGTGGCGGTCAAACAGAAACCGCAAGTACTCATTATTCCTACAGGATCGGAATTGATAGCCCCTCAGGATCTTGGCACCGAGAACCTTGCTCCAGGCCGGGTTATTGAGAGCAATTCCGCCGTCCTGGGGGCCCTGATTGACGAGTGCGGCGGCAAGCACCTCACTCATCCCATAGTGCCTGACGTCTTTGATAAGATCCTTGACTCTGTGCGCAGAGCCGTTAAGAGCGATGCCCAGGTCGTCATTATCAGCGCAGGATCTTCGGCAGGTTCTGAAGATTACACGGCAGGCGTTATTCGCGAACTTGGAGAAGTGCTTGTTCATGGCATCACCATGATGCCCGGAAAGCCGACTGTGCTGGGCATCATTAACAATAAGCCGGTCATGGGAAACCCAGGATACACTGTCTCGGCTATTATGGCTTTCGAGAAATTCCTCAGGCCACTGATCTATCGAATGCTTGGCGCCAGGCAGCCGGAACGCCTTAAGGTAAAAGTCCGCACGGCTCGAAAGATGGCATCAAAACTCGGTCTTGACGAATTTGTGCGAGTAAAGCTCGGCAGGGTCGAAAATACCCTTGTGGCTTCCGCTCTTCCGAGGGGCGCTGGTTCTGTGACGACTTTGACGGAGGCCGACGGGATTATTGAAATCCCGGGCCACGTGGAAGGGATACAGGCCGGCGAGATGGCAGAGGCCGAACTTTTAAAGGACTTGACAGAGATCGAGAACACGGTCGTGGTAGTGGGAAGTCATGACAATACTCTGGATGTTCTGGCGAACCAGATGAGGGTGCATGACTGCCGTTTCGGCCTGTCTTCAAGTAACGTTGGAAGCCTCGGAGGGTTGATAACACTACGGAAAGGATATTGCCATACGGCAGGCTGCCACCTTCTTGATACGGAAACAGGAACTTATAATGTCTCTTATATCAAGCGTTACCTCCCTGACCTGCGAGTCAAGCTTATCAACCTGGTGTATCGCGACCAGGGCCTGATAGTGCCGCGAGGCAACCCAAAGGGGATAACGGGAATAGAGGACCTGGCCAGAGCCGATATCACCTTTGTCAATCGACAGGCAGGATCAGGGACCCGTATTCTGCTGGACTATCGGCTCGAATCTCTTAACATCACCCCCGGGACGATTACAGGGTACGACCAGGAGGAATTCACCCACATGTCTGTGGCCGTAGCCGTCCTGAGCGGCGTGGCAGACGCAGGCTTGGGCATATATGCAGCTGCCAGGGCCTTAAACCTCGACTTCATCCCTGTGGTGACAGAAGAGTATGACCTGGTCATCCCGGAGGCGTTTTTTGAAGATGAAAAGATCCGGCTGATGCTAGAGGTCATACGATCAGAGGCCTTCAAAGGACTTGTGGGCCAAATGGGGGGATATGATACTTCCAAGACAGGCACAGTGATCGCGACTCTTTGAATATGGCGTAGGCCCTATGAAAACAGCATTTCTCTACACCGAAAGATATTTTGACTATAATTACGGGACCAGTCATCCCCTTAAGATCGAACGCCTTCAACTAACGTATGACCTTTGCAGGGCCTATGATCTTTTTCAGCTTCCCGATGCGGAGCTGGTTGAAACCAGGCCTGCCTCTGAGTCCCAGATACTCCGTTTTCACACACGCGAGTATGTAGAGGTTTTGAAACAAGCCGATCGTGGTGAGATCAGCAGCGATTTTGCGCACGGCATGGGTCCAGGAGACAATCCCATTTTTCCCGGTCTCTGGGAATGGTCCCGGCTTCATGCGGGCGGTTCCCTTCAGTGTGCTCAACTCGTGTCAGAGGCAACGGTGCGCATTGCCTTTAACATAGCCGGGGGACTCCATCATGCCGGCGCCAGCCGGGCTTCGGGTTTCTGCTATGTCAATGACCCGGTCCTGGCCATCTATCACTTTGTAGATCAGGAAAAACGGGTAATGTATCTCGATATAGACGCCCACCACGGCGACGGCGTGCAGTGGGCATTCTATGAAGATCCCAGGGTGCTCACGATCTCTTTTCATCAGGACGGGCGAACCCTTTTTCCGGGCACAGGTCGACTCAATGAAATAGGTCAAGGCAAAGGCATGGGTTACTCGGTAAATATTCCTATGCTTCCTGGCACGGACGATCAAGTATTCCTGGAAGGCTTCAACTCAGTGGTTCCCAGGCTGATGGAAGAGTTCAAACCGGATGTGGTGGTCTCTCAGCTCGGTGTAGACACGTTCAAGGACGACCCTCTGGCGGCCCTGGAACTCACAACCCACGGATTCGGCAAGGTCATTGCCTACCTGACCGAGCAGGCCCCTGCCTGGGTCGCCCTGGGGGGAGGGGGCTACAACCCGTCTAACGTGGCCCGGGCCTGGACTCTGGCATGGGCCATAATGAATGGGCTCGACCTTCCTGATGATATCCCGGAGGCTGTGGCAGGATCTCTGTCCACATGTCAAGGGACAAAACTCAGAGACCCTGAGCACAGGAGCTCGTGGAGGCAGCAGTGCAGCCAACACATGGAGGCCTGTGTGAAGTATTTGGAAAAGCATGTCTTTCCAAAGATCGCATCGTGAGCTGTTTGTGAACATCCGCGTCCAAAGGACGCTAATTTCTGAATCAAATTTGAACGGTGGGTCGGCTTAGGGCGAGCCCTTAGAGTTTTTACTGAGACAGCGCCGCTTGAATCGTGTCTTTGTCCGGGACGTCTTGATCCCATGTGTGCAGCACGTGCTGGTCGCGCACCAACATGTAACGGGGGATGTCGCCGCTGCCGAGCAAGCGCCAAAAGACATTTTCACTGATCTGGCCAACCGGAAACATTGGTTGAAATTCTTCAACGAATACCAGGCGCTCCGATTCGCCGTTTGTGCAAAGGGCGATGACGTTCTGGAGATCAGTTTCCTCGGCCAACATGTTTAGCTGCGGCACGGCCTCCTGACAGTGCAGACAGTCAGTGCCCATGAGGATAATGAGGTATGTCCCGTAGTTCAAATCGATGTAGTCCAAACCCTGAATATGCACGTCCCAGAGCTTGACCGGCCCGGTCTTCGAGTCGGACCCGAAGATCCCTGAAACGGAAAAGCCAAAAATCACCGGTAGGGCCAGTCCCACCAGGCAAACGGTGGTAACAGCCCAGGCCTTGCCACCGGTCTGAGCCACCTGCGCATGCCCATGACCAACCCAGGCCAGCACTGCTGCGGCCAGAAGGATGAGGTTCCCGAGCGCTGCCTCTCCCGGTGTGTGCTTCAACCAAGCGCCGAAACACCCACAATGTTGTGTGGCATCAGTAAACCAGGCAAAAGCAGTTGCCCCCACAAAAATCAGCAATAGGATTGCTGTCAACAAGAGCATTAATCTCGGGCGATAATGAACCAACAATCCCACCCCGAGCGCGAATTCCAGGGCAATCAAAACCCACGCGCTAAAAACCACAACGTGGCGGCTGGATATAATACCGTACGCCGTGATCTGCCTGATAAACAGCTCCATATCAATTGCTTTCAACAAGACGGCCGTCAACAAAATCAAGCCCAATGCCGCAGCCAGCACGCGAGGTATCGATAAAGGCCAGTCACGAGGCTTGTGCAGTCCTTGCTTTGACATAATCTCATTTTTAGACATGTGGTCTACTTCGGCTCAGGCCGTTTCTTCAGCTCAAAAGCCAGTTGAAAAAACAAGATCAGGAAATTATTATAAAATATACAACAATTCGGCTCGAGGTGCAACAAGCAAAGCTGATCTGAATGAATAGTAAAGAATGTGGAGGGGTTGTTAGCCGAACGCGGGAAAAAGACAAGGCCATGGCCATCATTCGTCTAGACGATGAGGCTCCTGCCGAAGCCCTCGACACCCTTAGAAGCCATCCCGACATCCTGTCGGCTCAACAGTTCAGGCTGTAGATCGGCTTTCTCAACGTCAGCGTGATTGGAAAACACTTAGAGCAAAGGGGCACGAAGGCTTTTTCTTCCAGTTTATTCAGAAGTTACAACTTCTGTAGGCACTGCTCAGCAGCAATCGCAATCGGTTCAAGGCTCGGCTCAGAGGAACAATCTGGGTGGCCTGCACACATGAATGTCGTCAAATCAGCAATCGTCTTTCCACCGAGAATCAGGGCACTTAGCGTATCGATTTCCTTTGCGGGAGCCTGGCTGTCGCTTAGGATTTGTCCGCCGATCAACCTTTGGGTGTCCTTCTGAAAAACAAGCTTGACGGTCCAGGGCTTGGTCCCTTGGATCATACCGTGCTTGCTCCTCGAATCGACGGTGGCACTGACGGTCTCAAGCCCCTCAACATCCTGTGCCTGTGCTTCAGTCAGGCCCGTTGCCGCAACGGTCTTGTCGAATAGCTTCACCGCCATGGCGTTTAACACACCCGGAAATTCGATCCCATGTCCGGCCAGTCTCTTGGCCGCAAGGCGTCCCTGTATGACAGCAGCCCCACGGAGTTGGCCCGGAGCCGCTTTCTTTGTGACAAAGTGTTCCTTGTCAACACAATCTCCTGCTGCAAGGATATCAGGATTTGAGGTCTCCAAGAACCTGTTTACCTTAATGCCGAATCTGCCTATTTCCAGTCCGATATCCTTTGCCAATTCCAGATTTGCCCTGGCGCCTACGGAGACTACGACCATGTCCGCGTCAAGCCTTTCGCCGGTGGCAAGCTCCACCCCTGAAACGCTGCCGTCTTGGCCCAGGATCTTCATCACCTCGTGGGCCATTTTCATTTCAAGGCCTTTTTCAACAAGATATTCTCGTAGCCTAACCGCCAGCTCGGTGTCCAACATGAACGGCAAGGCGTGGGCCCGACGTCCAATCACCGTTATGTCATAATAATCTGGCCTGGAAGCTGAAAGAAGCGTAGCCGTCTCAAGACTGATAAAACCCGCTCCTATGAATACCAGTTTCTTGGCCTTTCTATCTTCCAGGAAATCCCTTATCTTTTCTGCGTCCGGTACCGCCCTGAGGGTAAATACTCCGTGGAGATCACGTCCTTCAATCACAGGCACCACCTGGCTTGCCCCTACTGCCAGGAGCATCTTGTCATAGGGAATCTCACGACCATCCGATAGTGTCACCATCTTTTTATTCGTATCCACCTGGGTTGCCCGGGCTTTGATCAGGTTGATCCCCGCATTGGCAAACATCTGGTCGGGGTTTGTGATAGAATCTGCCGTGGCCAGACCGGCCACCACATGCGGGAGGGCTCATCTCACAATAAATCGCTCTTCCTCGCTAACAATGGTCACATCTACGCCTGGCATTAGCTTCCTGCTAAGCATAGCAGCAGGCCCTCCCGTCCCACCACGGCCGATAATGACCAATTTTTCACCTTTTTCCATCATTGTCCTCCTTCCTGTGGCTCCAGAATGGACATCGGCATCTTCTGGTCCCGTGCTTTCTTATTATAGACATATACTCATAACACGCGGAAAAATACACTTTCCATGAATATTGTCAAGAGGTTTCAATCTGTGCGGTCATGGATAGATTCAACGCTTTCATATTAAAGCAGTCCCGATGTCTATGCCAACCGCACAGCTTCAAAGGTTTTGTGCGATTTCATATGATCCGCGCTCCTGAATAGCGGTCTCTAAAAGCGTCATCAAGGCCCTCTCGATCCACCTTAACTGCAAGCGGCAGATAATCGAGAATGTCCTGGGCTGTTATCCCATCTTCACCTTTGTCCCGAGCTGCCAAATCCCCTGAAAATCCATGAATGAAAACCCCCTTTCTTACGGCATCTTCCACAGATAGCCCCAGACCGAACATTGCGGCAATTGCCCCCGTCAGGACATCGCCCGACCCTGCTGTTGCCATCCCTGAGTTCCCGCTCAAGTTGATAAAAACCCTTTCATCAGGATATCCTATGAGCGAATGGGCGCCTTTTAAGACAATCACGGAATTCAATTCCATGGCAGTCCGTTGCAGGACGTCGATTCTGTTGGCATCTATTTCCTGGACCTTCATTTTCGTGATTCTGGACATCTCCCCCAGATGAGGCGTAAGAATTGTCTCTGCCTCCCTTTTCTTTATGATTTGCAAATCCTCACATAGCGCCGTAATGCCGTCACCGTCCACAAGCAAAGGTTTATTGATTTCTCTGGCCAATTCCCTGACCAGTTGTTGGGTTTCCTCCTCCAGAGATAAGCCAGGACCCAAAACAACCATATCCATTTTGTCTGACAGTTCCAGTAATGAGCCCTTATTTTCAAGTGAGATGCTCCCTGATCCTGTTTCTTTCTGAGGAACAAAGACTATCTCGCTTCCCTTATTTGCAATAAAAGGCGACATGGATTCAGGCGCAGCTAGCCGGGAATAGCCGCCCCCTGCTTTCAAGAAAGATAGCGCCGCAAAAAACGGGGCCCCGAAGTAGCTTGAAGCGCCGGCTATGAATAAGACCTCGCCAAAATCTCCCTTGTGCCCATCTTTATCCCTGGGGGGGATATGGACCGTATGGTTGATCTCCACTTTCATGGAATCCGTGTCATACATGGACGGGGGAAAAGATATATGTGTGACGTACAATCTTCCGCACAGGTCACATCCTGGAAAAAGCATATTGCCCAGCTTGGCAAGACCAAAGGCTACGGTGTAATCGGCCCTTACGGCTATGCCCATTATCTTGCCCGTATCGCCATGGACACCAGAGGGGATGTCCACGCTGAAGGTTGTTTTCCCGCTTTCATTTACCAGTTTGATCACATCACGATAGAGCCCCCCAACATCCCGTGTCAGGCCTGTGCCAAAAATTGCGTCCACAATAGCGTCGCAATGGAAAACATCCGTCTTGATCGATTCCGTGGATTCAATCTGCCGCACTTCAATCGGCAGCCGACATGCAATGTCGAGGTTGACTCTTGCCGCGCCTTTAAACCTGTTCTTGTCGCCCAGGATGAAAACCTTAACCGATCCTCCGTTTGAGTGGATTTTTCTCGCAACAACAAAACCGTCACCACCGTTGTTGCCGACACCGCAGAAGACAACAAACTTCTTGTCTCTTATGCCTAATTCCTTCAACAGAGTGAAGTAAACGGCCTCACCGGCGTTTTCCATCAAAAGCTCTTCAATGATGCCGAATTTTTCAATGGCAGTCCTATCCAGCGCCTTCATCTCGGAAACCCTGCTGATCTTCATCTCTTACCTCCAGAAAAGTCACAAAGCATTGTGAGTGGAACCGACCAAAAAAATACGGGGTTTGCAGCCAGCAGACTAACTGTGTTGCTTCCTTGTTGTCCAACCATTTTTTTGAATTTTCGTAGCATTATAGCTTTTGTCGTTTGTTACAAGGCAGAAAAGGCGAGATTTGAGGCGGGGAGGGGCATAAGCGCTAAGTTGTTTTGTAAACGTTCACAGGTTACATTCATGCCGTACGGAATTGTTTTGAAAGATGAACGTCGAACATCGAACATCGAACGTCCAACGTCGAATGAAAAACGAATATCCAATACCGATTCAGCCGTCGTAGCTAAA
>Ga0209986_10002208_pt1 | contig 18059 bp, 8 predicted proteins | sample BlataG_FD_183168 | JGI IMG/M metagenome (GOLD analysis project Ga0209986, IMG submission 183168) | Deep subsurface microbial communities from Black Sea to uncover new lineages of life (NeLLi) - Black_00105 metaG (SPAdes) (version 2) | ecosystem: Environmental > Aquatic > Marine > Oceanic >...
AGCCGCATGCGGCGGCACTCGGAATAGGCATGCAGCTGACCAACATCGCCCGCGACGTGGCCGAAGACTGGCGGCGGGACCGCTGTTACCTGCCGCTGTCGTGGACCGACGGTTTACGGCCGCACGGGCCCCCGCCCGATCCTGACCGGGTGCGACTGGGGGTGCAGCGGCTGCTCAACCTGGCCGATGACTTTTATGCTGCCGGTGAACTGGGGATCGATGCCCTCGACACTGACGCCCGCCTGGCGGTACGGGCGGCCGCCCGGATCTACCATGCGATCGGGATAAAAATCAGAAAACGCGGTTTCCAGGTGCTCGACACGCGGGTCTACGTCTCGGCGCTTGAAAAACTCAAGCTGTTTGGCGGAGCACTTCTGCCGTCCTCCCTGCGGCCGAGCCATGCCGCTGTGAATGGTTCGCCACAATCTGCTCTGATAACTGCAGAACAAATGCTACGCGAACACGGAGTTACGCCATGAAGCGGGATGCCTGGAGCCTGGTGTTCACTGGTCTGTCGCTCACCTGCGTCACCTCGACCACGCTGTTCGTGCTGGTGGCCATCAACCCCAAAGACGCAACCTACGGCTCGACGCCGCTGATCTACGCCGGCTGCTCGGCAGCCTTGGCGGTCGCCTTCAACCGGGCTGCAGCCTGGGCCTCGCGTCGAGCCAATTCAGCCTGACGGGCGGAATTGGCTCGACCTATCTTTTTGTGATGAGCAACTGCAATCGGGGACACAATTTCAGGGCCTTTTTCTGATTCAGCGCTGATTGTCTCGGTGGGACCGACGGTATTTCGTTGGCGTCGTTCCCTCTACTCGACGAAAAACTGCTGTCATGTATTCGCTGTGCTCGAACCCTGCACGCCGCGCGATCATAGTGATCGGAAGCCTCGTCGTAGCAAGTAATTGCTTTACATAATTAAGACGTACTCGTTGAATTTCTTCGTGGGGCGTCCGTCCGACCAGCTTCTTAAAGCGATAGTCCATGCTTCGCCGTGAAAGGGAGCACGTTTGCAAAACGTCTGAAACGCTGATGCGATGGCGAAAGTTTCTTCGGATGTACTGTAGCGCACTCGCGACTTCGACGTCCTCAATAGCGATTGTGTCGGTAGATTCTCGCGTGATCACGCCGAGTGGCTTCACGACGATTGGCACTTCAACAGCATTCTCATAGCCACCGTCACCTGCCCCGTTGTCATCGACCTGTCGCGTCGACCTGTGTTGAACTTCAGAAACTGCTCGCTGTTGTCGCAGAACCATTAGTCTGTCGAGCAATTGAGCTGCACTATAGCCAGCAGAATAAGTGTCTTGGGCGATACTGCTCAGCGGTGGCTTAGCCAGATTGCACACGAGTGCATCGTCGTCAACGCCCAAGACCGCCGCACTTTCAGGCACGGGTAGGCCTATCTCATGACAGGCCTCAAGTATCTGCCTTGCTAAGAAGTCATAGCAAGCGAAAATTCCCACCGGGCGCGGAAGCGTGGCAAGCCATTTTTTTAACCGCTCCTTTTCCTGACCCCAATCGAAGCTTGGGGCATAACGGTGCACCGATTTGAATTCAAAAAACCGTTGGCCGTTCCCAGCAGTGATCGCCGCGAATCGGTCACGGCGAAGTTCCGACCATGCAAACCCCGGGTCCCCACAGAAAGCGAGGTTTTGAAACCGTCTTTCAGTGAAATGACTTGCCGCAAGCGCGGCAATGCCCGCGTCATCCGTTTGGCTCCAGGGAATGCCCGCGAGATATCTCGTTTCGCTGAGGTCTATTACGGGAACATCAAGATGCCGAAGATGATCTGCAAAGGCCCTGGTCTCGATCCGGGCAATTACACCGTCACCCTCCCACGTTCTGAGCCATTGGGGCGGCAGTCCGGCACGTTCAGGTTCCCCAGTGACGACGGACCAATGGCCGTGCTCACGCACATACGCGGTAATCCCTTCAAGCAATCCGCGGGCGTAACCGCTCGAGCTTTCCAAAAGAAGGGCTACGTCAGACCGCTGCAAAAACATGTAAAATATCTCCGGCAGAATAGAGGCTTTTCGCACCACCAGAGCGTTCCGTTCAGGAAGCCATTTTTAGCACGCAAAAACTCCAAAATTGACGACAAGGCTTCATCCGAGAAAAAATTTCTTGCAAAATATCGCAATTGGGGAGTCGCTACTGTAGACTGGAGGAGGGTTTGTTTTTTTCTCTTGAATCTTGGGTAATCATTTTTCGCTGAAATTAGAGGTTTTTCCATGAACACATTGCGCTTCAAAAGCCGAGGCTTCACGCTTATTGAGTTACTTGTTGTCATCGCCATCATTGGCGTTCTCGTCGGCTTGCTCTTGCCGGCCGTCCAGCAAGCTCGGGAGGCCGCACGACGGAATTCCTGTGGCAACAACCTCAAACAGATGGGGCTTGCAATCCACAACTATGCATCAACAAATGCAAAGGGTGCGGATGCACGTTTTCCTGCGATGAGTACGATTTATACGGATGGGACGAAGAACTCCGACATGAGCAACATGGGAAGTGATGGCCCTAGGACGAACCAGTGTTATTCGTGGCTCGTCTTCATCTTGCCATTCGCCGAAGAAAACACCGTGTACCAGGAGATCGAAACGCGTTCAACAAATTCTGGATCTCAAGACAGGTTCTCGGCACCATTCCAGACCGCTGCGCGGGATTACGCACGAACAACAAATCTAAATTTCGCGATATGTCCGTCTTGGGACAGTGGTGTTGCGACCTCGCTGCAGCAATCTTCGACCGGTGTCCAGACGACATTGTCAGCCCCAGAAGCCTATGCCTCACGCAATGGAAGATTGACTCCTGGAGGAGCTACCAATTATCGCATGAATTTGGGTCGTCGGTACTGGCAGGCCGCTATGGTTGGACACTCCGATAACAAGGGGACCAACTGGAGAAATGTGCGTCTTGGCATGAGCGGTGGCGCTTACCTCGGTACGCCTGTTGACAAGGGCTTAGTCGGGTTCGGTGAATTTAAGGACGGTCTCTCCTCAACGATCTGCCTTGTCGAGAATGCGACTGCCGCTGAGTGGACGCAGTACGCTCACGGCTTCGCGACATGGTTGTCAGGCGACGACGCTCAAGCACAGGCAATGCGTCACTTTCGGTTGAGCGATGCAACTTGGAAAAGAAATTATCACGGCGGAAGTTCAGCCCACACGGGCGATCTCTTCGGCGTACTCATGTGTGACGGTTCGACCAAGTTTCTGAGCGGATCAGTAGACCAGAATGCCTACATCGCATCAGTGTGCCGTAACGACGGCAGTACGGTGAAACTCGATTAGAAGTAATTTCCTAGAAAGAGCATTTCTTGGTCATACGTTTCACAGACTGACATCACCGCTTGACTGAACTAGTCGAGTTCAGTCAAGCGGTGGTTTGCGAAATAGATGCTGGCTCTGTCCTTGCCCTAACGTCTCCCAGATTTTGCCCTAAGGAAGGTATACGATCTAATGAACAAAACTTACATCGGTGGATTTTTGTGTTTGCTTGGTCTTTTCGTTGGATGCTCGGGTGTCACCCGCGTCAGTGTTCAAGGCTCTCCGGAAGTAATAGAAAAGCGGCTCGAAATCGTTTCACTTCTTGAGCAAGTGCACTCTCTTGAGGAAACAAACGCTTTTGGTCCCGCTATTATCGCCCAACTCAAAGAAGCGGAGTCTTATATCTCAGGGGATCCCGCTGATGTTGAGAAATTCAAGTCTCTGCTGGCCGAACTGGAGACACTCAAAAAATCGGACGTTGAAAAAATCAAGTCAACAGCGGCAGCAATGGCCGGTTGTATCGACATCCCCGAAGGTTTTCAAACTAGCTTTGTTCGCGAAAACAGAAAGAAATAACTCTGTAAGCTTATTGTCTCGCTACTGCCCTCGCTCATGAATAGATCGGGCATTAGATCGGGCAAAACGCCTTCAGGAACGGCGTCGGCGATTGCCTGAAAAAACTGGGCCAAAACGACACATCGTCGATTGGCTCGACTAAAAGAGCCGTTATTCGAAGAGATTGCCTGATTCCAGGGGAGATGACCTGCCCCCTTGGATTGCCTGCTTCCAGAGCTAAGAGGCAGGAAAGGTTCGTCCTCAGCATCCGGCAGAGTGACTAAATTGTGGCGAGAATCCGACGTAGATGATCAAGAATCCGATTATTCGGGGTTTTAACCCAGACCCTTCCATTTGTCTCGCCGGAAGTGATTTCTACATCGCGACATCGACTTTTGAGTGGTATCCCGGAGTTCAGATTTACCATTCAAGGGACTTGGTGCACTGGCGACTGCTCACGCATGCCCTGAATGATCCCCGACTTTTGAGCCTGAGAGGAGTTCCCAGTTCAGGTGGGGTTTGGGCACCAGCGCTGAGCCACGATAACGGAACTTTTTATCTCTGTTACACAATTGTCCAACAACATGAGTCTGTCACCAAGGACACACCGAACTATCTCACGACGGCAGACAGCATTGAGGGCCCCTGGTCGACACCATCGTTTATGAACGCCTCGGGATTTGATCCTTCACTTTTTCATGATGACGACGGCAGAAAATTCTGGCTGAATATGGTCTGGGACCATCGTCCGGGTCGCCATCCGTTTTACGGGATATCCATTCAAGAGTGGGATGCCGAACAAGGACGGCTGCTTGGGGAGCCGAAAATTATTTTCAAGGGAAGTCCACTGGGCTATACCGAAGGGCCGCACCTGTATAAACGCAACGGGTGGTACTATCTGCTCACCGCAGAAGGAGGAACCGGATACGATCACGCAGTCACGGTCGCGCGTTCTCGGGATGTGGCGGGCCCCTATGAAATGCATCCGCGTAATCCCATCCTGACGTCAAAGGGACTCCCTGAAAGTCGCCTGCAAAAAGCCGGCCACGGCAGCCTCGTCAGCACGACCACCGGAGAGTGGTATCTTGCCCATTTGTGCAGCCGCCCATTGCCGGGATCAGGCCGCTGCAATCTCGGAAGAGAAACCGCAATCCAGCGTATCGAATGGCAGGAAGACGAATGGCCAGATTTGTCACATGGCAACAATCATCCGCTGCAAATGGTTGAGTCACCGAATTTACCTGAACACCACTGGCCGTCACAGCCTCAACGGGTTCCCTTTGAGTCTATCCATTACGCGATCCCGCGGGGACCGACAAGTAAGGTGGTGCGTCATCCTGATTTTCTAGAACTCAAAGGAGCAGGGTCTCTCGAGTCGTGTTTTGAGCAGGCAATGCTCGCAAGGCGTCTTGATTGTCACGAATTGACTGCCACAACATGCCTGCATTTTGAACCCAAAAGCTTTCAGCAGCAGGCGGGTTTAGCTGCGTACTACAACAATCATCTCTTTCATTATCTGTACCTATCTCGTGACGAAGACCTGGGCCCTTGTCTGCAGATCCACTCGTGTGACGACGGTGCTTCAACATTTCCCCTGGGCCCAAACATTGTAGCGACGCCACACTCTAAACTTTTTCTCAGACTTGTAATCGCAGGCAAAGACCTTCAGTTTTGCTGGTCCCCTGACGGAATCGATTTTCAGGCGATTGGTCCTGTACTCGACGCATCTATTCTCTCAGATGATTACGGAAAGTATTGGGGATTTACAGGGACTTTTATAGCGCTTGCCTGCCAGGATCTAACCGGAGCAGGGTTGTCCGCAAAATTCGATTTTCTGGAATTTACAGAACCCGCCAATGAGACCCTGCCATGCAACAGTGCTACCTGAAGCCAATTGAGAAGATCGGTTACGGTTTAGGCGACTTTGGATCGAATGTTGTCTTTCAATCGATACTCATTCTGCTTCCAGCATTCTACACAGATGTCTTTGGTCTCACGCCAGCAACAATGGGGACCATGTTTCTTGTCGTCCGGTTACTTGACACGGTGACTGACCCGTTGATGGGCCTGATTGCCGACAACACCCGCACACGATGGGGAAAATATCGACCCTATCTGGTCTGGTTTGCCATTCCTTTTGCGGCACTCTTCGTGCTGACCTACACAACACCAGACTTCAGCGATTCCGGCAAGGTTCTTTACGCCTACATCACCTACGCTCTGCTTATGCTGCTCTACACAATAATAAACATACCATATTGTGCTCTCGGCGGTGTGCTTACCCCGAACTCGCAGGAACGCGTCTCAGCCAACTCTTACCGTTTTTTCCTTGCCACACTTGCTGGCGTGCTTATTACCCTATTTGCACCACCGCTGATCGAGTACTTCGGATCGGGAAATGACAGGCTCGGGTACCCTTGGGCCGTCGGTATCTTTGGTCTGCTAGCCGTCATGGCATTCTTCGCGTGTTTTGCACTCACGACTGAGAGAGTCACGCAAACCACTGAAGGCAAAGGTTCATTCCGAGAGGACGTGAAGACTCTTTTTCGGAATGATCAATGGATTCTCGTTTCTGTAATGTTCTTCATTCTTCTCATTCCAATCGTTCTGAGAGGTGGGTCTGCGATTTACTACATTAGGTGGGTAGTTGACCGCCCCGATCTAACGGCTGCGTTTCTCACTGCCGGGACTATAGCGCAGATGATTGGGGCTGCTTTCGCCTCTCGTGCAAGCCAAGCTCTCGATAATAAGCTTGCCTACGTTTTGGTGCAGGTGATGATTGTTGCTGGCTCATTTGGCCTCTATCTCATACCTTCTCACCAAATTTATCTCGTGTTTGCCGCCTTCATTTTTGTTAACTTTTTCGTGCAGATGGGGGCTCCGCTTCTTTTCTCCATGGCAGCCGACACTGTCGACTACGGCGAGCTTCTTACCGGACGGCGAGTTACGGGCCTAGCCTTCTCTGGAGCGTTGTTCGCCTTAAAGCTTGGCGTCGCCGCAGGGGGCTGGCTCATCGGTGAAATTTTAGCCGGGTCCGGATATTCAGGAGCCGCTGAAAGTCAGACTCCCGAGGCGATCCATGGGATACTATTGTCGGTCTCAATTTTACCGGCACTTGGTCATTTTGCCCTGATCCCGATCGTTGCCTTCTACAAACTATCCCATCAACGCTGCCGAGAAATCAGAGATGCACTTGACTCCAAATCGATATAACACCTGCCAAAGCCAGCAGACTGCCACGAGACAGGCCGAAAACAGCGACCCGTTGCAAACCAGGTTCGAGACAGAGGCAACGGTAGAAGGGCGGAGTGCATTTTCTGTCGATCGCGGTGTCAGACCGCTGCTGTTGGCTGGACTCGCTTTCGCGCTCGGGACTACGGTCGCTACGGGGGTAGTGCAGGCGGCACCGATCGTTGGAAAATTTGCACCTCCCGAAGGCAGCGTGTTGGTATTTGCGGGCCAAGACAATGAATCGGTCGGCGGTACCGAGAAATGGAACGACGGTTACGTCAACAACGTCCAGGTTCCTGCGGGTATCACTCACTATGTTTACTTCTCAGAGGGGTGGACAAACAAATTCGGAAAAACGTTTGCAAAGGGATCGGTTGCGGGGCTCCATGCAGAAACGGAATGGGCAGCGGGGCCCATGCACCTTAAAGCGTATGTTGATTCACCGCTTCTCCAGCAGTGCATCATGCACGTGTCGATTTCGATGGAGGGGAATTGTGAGGATCAGGTGGCAGATGGTTCATTCGATCACCTCATCGGCGAGTTCGTCAGGTTCATTGGCGATCACCCGGATCGACTCTTTTTTATTCGGATCGGCTACGAGTTCGATGGGTCTTGGAATGGCTACGATCCAGCAAATTTCAAGAAAGCGTTCCGTCGTATTGTAAATACTTTACGGGAGGCACATCTTAAGAACTTTGTTATAGTCTTTGCCTCTTCGAGTTCGGTCACCGCTCAGCAGTTTGAGGAATACGACCCAGGTGATCAATACTACGACTGGATAGGGTATTCGTGGTGGGGTGGTGACAAAGACGGTCTTCCTGCACTGGAATATGCGAGGAAAGTTCGAAAACCTGTCTTTGTGGCAGAAGCCACGCCACGTGGGCATTTTTTTAATAAAGAGGACCCTGAGACCGTTTGGGATGCTTGGTTTACGAAGTTTTTTCACCACATCGAAAAAAATATCGACGTCATTCGCGCTGTGTCATACATCAACGCTGATTGGGACAGCCAGGAGATGTGGGACGGCTGGGGCCAGACGCGGATCGAAACCTCGCCACTCATCAAGCGGCGTTGGCTCGCGAAGATGGCAGATCCGATGTACATCAATGCAATCGATAAGCCAGTCCAGATCGTTGGGTTTCGGCCCGGAGTGGGTGCGGCGACTCAAAGGGTGATGCCGTATTTGGACGCATCACTTCCGGTCCGGCAGCGGGTCGATGACCTGCTTGGACGAATGACGATCGAAGAAAAGGTCGCCCAGATCACTGGCTGGTGGGATCCAAGCGAAGAAAAAATGCGGGAGCAGGGGGGGGTCTTTGAGCCCGATTTTTATGCAAAAAAATGCCCCAATGGAATCGGTGAACTCGGGCCGTTGCACAACCTTTCAATTGAAGAGGACGCCCGGCAGTATGCAGCGGTTCAAGAGTACTTCAGGAACAGGACAAGGCTCGGTATTCCTGCAATTTTGCATGATGAAGCTGCACACGGCTTCATGAAATTTGAGGCAAACTCATACCCCACGCCGATCGGTTTATCATGCACGTGGAATCCTGAACTCCTTGTGGAGATTTATTCACAGACTGCCCAGGAAGCACGTTCTCGGGGTGTTTCACATGTCCTGTCACCAATCGTGGATGTTGCCCGTGACCCCCGGTGGGGACGTGTCGACGAAACCCTTGGAGAAGACCCTTTCCTTGTTTCCCGACTGGGCGCTGCAATGGTTCAGGGACTACAGGGATCATCTGATGGCACCATCAGTTCAACGCATGTCGCGGCAACGCTGAAGCACTTTGCCGGGTATGCCGGCACCGAGGGAGGGCGAAACCGGTCACCGTACACGCATGGTCCGTGGCATCTTCTTGATACAGAAGTCGAGCCCTTTCGCCATATTATTAATGCTGCAAAGCCCGCAGCTGTGATGGCAGCCTTTAATGAAGTTGCTGGTCTACCCTGTCATGTAAATCCGTGGGTGTTGACGGAGGTGCTTCGTCACCGAATTGGTTTTCAAGGACTCACGGTTGGCGATTATCAAGGCATTGATCTGGTGCGACGCTACCAAAAAATTGGTGCGTCCGACGCAGATGCGGCCCTTATGGCGATCAACGCGGGGCTTCAGCTTGAACTTCCCAACAATTTTGGCTTCAAGCATCTGCCCCGACTATTCCGTGAACGAAAAGTCGACATTGGGCAGATAGATGCCGCGGTCCGCGCCGTTATCGAACTGAAGTTCCGACTTGGTCTTTTCGAGGCGCCAACTTCGCTCGATGTGGTGAAGGCGAAAGCGTTAGCGCGTTCTCCTGAGGCGACCGCATTGGCCCGCGAAGCGGCACGACAGGCTATTGTCCTGCTTAAAAACGAGGGGGATCTCTTGCCGCTTACTCCGGGTGACCACCGAACGGTCGCCGTGATCGGCCCCAATGCGAGCGTCTGTCGACTTGGCAACTATTCAGGGCGTCCGCTGAAGACGGTTTCATTACTCGAGGGCATCCGCACCTATCTGGGAAACAGGGCTCAGGTGTTGCATGCTGAAGGTTGCAGAATTGCGCACAACGACACAGGGGACTCCTACGCCAACTGGCGTTACGTGAACGAAATATCTTTCGCCTCGCTCGAGGACAATCGACCGCTTATCAACGAGGCCGTTGAGGTCGCAGAGAAGTCTGACCTTGTCCTCCTTGCGCTTGGGGAAAATGTATTACTCAGCCGGGAAGCTTGGGGAGATAACCATGTCGGTGATCGAACCACCTTTTGTCTCACCGAATCGCAGCAAGAGTTGGCCAGGAAGATTCTGGCCACCGGCAAACCCGTGGTTTTGATTCTGAACAACAGCAAGCCGGTCGTGTTGCGAGATCTTGGCGATCGAATTCCTGCGATCCTTACCCTGCATTACTCCGGGCAGGAAACTGGTACTGCCGCGGCCGAGATTCTCTTTGGGGAAACAAATCCGTCCGGAAAGCTGACGCTTAGCTGGCCTCGTAGCGTGGGCCACCTACCCTCTTACTACAGTCAACAGGCCAGTGCCCAGGTCTTCGATTACGTTGACTCTCCGCAGGCCCCAATTTATCCGTTCGGCTACGGGCTGTCCTACACGTCCTTTCAATATGGCAGGCCCCGTTTATCAGCCGCAGAAGTCCGAAAGGGTGAATCCGTCGCTGTTTCTTTTGACATCACCAACACCGGCAAGTATCTCGGAACAGAAATTGCCCAGCTCTACGTCTCAGGAGAATCATTCGCGGTCGCTCGACCGGCAGCCGAATTGAAGGGTTTTACGCGGGTTACGCTCAATCCTGGTGAAACGCGTACCGTCATGATTCGTCTTGATGCAGACGATCTGCATTTCCACGACACGTCTTTGAATCGCGTTCTTCCCGATGGCAAATACGAAGTTCGGGTAGGTGGGTCATCATCTGATCTCAGCGAACCACTGACTCTCGTCACAAAAGCAGCCGCATCTTCTGCAGAAACTGAGGCTCTTAAAGAAAAGAAGACTCAGCTTTCGGAACACCCCAGGCCAGCCATAAAAAGAACGGTTTCTGAGGCATCGGCCAGGCGGGCTCCCAACGTGCTGTTCATCGCAATCGATGACCTGCGTCCTGAGTTGGGAACGTACGGAGCAAAAACTATCACTCCAAACATGGACGCTCTGGCACAGGCGGGCATTCGCTTCGATCGCGCTTACTGCCAGCAAGCCGTCTGCGGGGCGTCACGGTTATCAATCATGGGCGGACTTTATCCGACTATGACTGGGGAACAAACATTCCACGTGTCGGGCTGGCGTGAGCGACATCCGAATCTCCTGACGATGAATCAGTACTTCGGATCACAGGGATACCAAACCATTGGACTAGGCAAGGTCTATCACGGGCACACAGGGAATGGAATCGATAAGCCCAACTGGACTCGCTGGATCAATCTCGATGCAGAGAGCTATGCAAATCCCGAAAATGTCAAGATTTTGAGGCAGGCTCTGGAAAGGAACAAGGGCGGTGACTCGAAAGACCCGCCAAAGGGGCCACTCACGGAATCAGCAGATGTACCCGATGACACGTACCTCGACGGCATACGAGCCTCCAAAACAGCTGAACTACTCGAGGAGCTTGCAGCGGAGGACCACAGAAAACCGTTCTTTCTGGCAGTAGGTTTCTCCAAACCTCATCTTCCGTTTGTTGCCCCGAAAAAATACTGGAACCTTTACCGCCGCGAAGCGTTTTCGATGCCTGGAAACCAATCAATTCCGCCAGGCTACCCGTCCTATGCTGCCAACTTGCTGGCACACGAGATGCGCAAGTACAGCGATTTTGAGGGTGACTCACCTCGGGATTTTTCCGATGCATTGAATCGGCGACTGCTGCACGGGTATGCAGCAGCAACGAGTTACGTCGATGCTTGTCTCGGCCAAGTCCTGACCGCATTGGATCAGTCTGGTTTGGCGGACAATACGATCGTTGTGCTGTGGGGAGATCATGGCTGGAAACTGGGTGACCATGGCACCTGGGTGAAGCACACGAACTTTGAATGTGACACGCGTGTTCCACTCATTATTCGAGATCCTCGCGTCAGAGGCGGAAAGTCGTCGAATCGGCTCGTAGAACTCATTGACCTCTATCCGACGCTCTGCGATCTCGTGGGCATCCCGACACCTGCACACTGTCAGGGTCGCAGTTTTCGTCATCTTCTCGATGATCCGAACGCTGGCCATCGATATGACGCCTATAGCTCTTATCCCGCATGGCAATCGGTTGGTCATAGCCTGCGATTCGGAAACTACCGTTATACGGAGTGGCACAAGGACACGGGTGATGAGATTGTCGCCCGTGTCCTTACCGATCTCTCGAGTGACCCGGGAGAGGTCACAAACGTGCTGAAAGATCCCGTACACGCAGATGCTGCTGAACGTGGAGCCAAACGACTTGCTGAGAGAATCAACCAAGCCACAGGAAGCCCAAGAGCCCCCCCAGTTGCCAAGCCAAATGTGCGTGTTGATTTATCACGGTTAAATATCCGGCAGAATATTGACGGCTTTGGGGGCTCCGTAGCCTTCTGGGCGACTGACGCCGATGATTCAGCGATCGAGGCTGCACTACATGGTCTTCAGACCAATATCTTGCGTGTTCAAGGTGAAGTCACAAAGACGGGGCGTACACAACACAACGTTGATCTGCTGAAAAAATCGCTCGCATTGAATCCCAATCTGCAGGTGCTGCTCACGTTCTGGCAACCTCGTTCAGAATTGCAGGCGGAGTCGTCCTATTGGCTTGAGGCAGTCGAAATCAACAGTGAATTGCATTACCAACTCAAAGCCGCACGTGAGCAGGAATGGGCAGATGAGATCATTTCAAGGGTCAGGCAGTACGCTGAATGGGGAGTCCGACCTACTCACCTTGGTGTGCAAAACGAATCGAACTGGTCACACGAGGGGACACAGACCTGTCGATGGGAGCCGGAGCGGCTTCGGAAATTTATTGAGGGTTTCCTGAAGCCTGGTTTGCGAGAAGCGGGATTCGGAGAGGTCAAGGTGGTTGCTCCAGACCTTGCTTTCGTTGGTGTCGCCGCGAGTGAGTTTCAGCGGTTTCTTCCTGTGATGACGAGCCCAGACGTCGATGTGATGGCGTATCACATGTACGACAGCTACAACGATACTATGAATGGTGCGTTGGAAGTTTTGGTACAGAATTCCAAGGCAGTGCAGCGACTTGCAAGGGAAAATGCACCGGGCAAAAAACTCTGGATGACAGAAACCACCGGTGCCCAATGGAACAGCGACGATTGGCATACATTTGGGTGGACGTCTGACCTTACAGAGCATCAGAAAGCGATCAAGGCAGCAAGGTACATGCACATGACGCTTGTTGATGCAGAGGCAAACGCATTCTTGTGGTGGGGGCTTATTTATAGTCTTCCCCCGGATGACGTCGCCCGTGAGGAAGAGCGTAAAAAGTTTTACGACGAAGGATTGGTGCTGGTTGAGCGGAAATGGGTGCAGGGGCGGCAGCCGATTGCGACGCTGACAAAAAAATATTTTGTCTTTAAGCAGTATTCGGCTTTTGTGGAGCCAGGTTTCGCCCGAGTTGCCCTGGCCGAAATGCCAGATTTACAAGCCGCTGCATTCGTTAGTCCGCATCGAGACAGACTGATCGTTGTCTGCATCAATGACACGCCGCAACCGCAGCAGGTACAACTTGAGCTGCCAGCTGACATGAAGTGTGTCGAGGCCACACAGACTGACAGAGATCGTGATTGTGAACCGGTCGATATTCAAAGCCCCCTCCCGCCAGAATCGGTTCGTACGTTCATCTGTAGCCGGTAAAGCTTGTTCGGGGGGCGCCGCTCGCCATCGCTGCTACGATGATGTGGACCGGTTTTACACCAGCCCTGATTCCCGCCATCCATGCCCATTCCCCGCCGCTCTCCTGAGACTACTCCCGTTGTGGTCGCCTGCTGCCGGACGGCGATCGGTCGGGCCGACGGCCAGCGGGGGCTGTTCCGCAACGTCCGCGGTGATGAACTGGCCGCTGCCGTGGTGGCGGCTGCCGTCGACCGCAGTGGTGTCGATCCAGCCACGATTGAGGACCTGCTGGTCGGTGCCAGCCAGCAGCGGGACGAACTGGGCGGCAACGTGGCCCGCAGCATCGGCCTGCTGGCCGGCCTACCGCTGGAGACGGCGGCGACAACAGTCAACCGGCTCTGTGGCTCGTCCCTGCAGACCCTCGCTCAGGCTTGCCACGCGATTGTCGCTGGCAGTGAAAACGTGCAGGTGGTCGCCGGCGTGGAACACATGGGCCACCTGCCGATCGACTCCGCCATCGACATTCATCCGCGGGCCTTGGCCGGCTCCAGCCGGGCCGTGCTGTCGATGGGCATGACGGCTGAGCACCTGGCGGCCAGTCGGGGCATCAGCCGTCGCCGGCAGGAGGAATATGCCCTCGAAAGTCACCGCCGGGCGGCGGCCGCGACGGCAGCAGCGGCCTTCCAGCCTGAGATCGTGCCGGTGCAGGGGCTCGACCCTGAGGGCGTTGTCACGCTCGCCAATCGCGATCAGTCGATCCGTGACGACACCAGCCTCGAGGCAATGGCCAGTCTGCCCCCCGCCTTCCTGCCCGAGGCCGGCAGCGTGACCGCCGCTACCTCGGCACCCTTGAGTGATGGGGCGGCGGCCCTGATGGTAATGAGCGAGGCCGAGGCCCAGCGGCAGGGGCTGACTCCACTGGCGCGGGTGCTGGCCACTGCCGTGGTGGGCGTACCGCCGGCCGTAATGGGCATCGGCCCGGTGCCGGCCAGCCGCAAAGTGCTTGAGCGAGCGGGCCTCGGTCTGGCCGATGTCGATCTGGTTGAAGTCAATGAGGCCTTCGCCGTCCAGACGCTTGCCTGTCTCGACGAACTCGGCCTCGATCACGAACGCGTCAACGTCCGCGGCGGCTCGCTGGCGATTGGTCATCCGCTGGGGGCCAGCGGGGCCCGCATCGCCACCACGCTGATTCAGGCGATGCGCGAGCGGCAGGCCAGTCTCGGCCTAGCCACCATGTGCATCGGTCTGGGCCAGGGCATTGCCGTTGTCTTCGAGAGGGCGGACTGAGCCCGGCCTGGCAGTCACTTCACCGCTCCCAACGCTGAGCAGATCAGAGATGGCGATGCCCACCACCGCAATCGACAGGAAGCCGCCTGACGTCGAACGAACAACCGTCACGACATTGGTTGAACTATTTGCCCGGCGTGCGTCGGAGGCCGTTGACCGATCCGCGGTTGTCGATCCGCTCGCCGGGCGGCAGCTGACCTGGGGGCAGCTGCTGGCCCAAGCGCTGGTGGTTGCCGAACGGCTGGAGGCTGCCGGGCTGCGGCGGGGTGATCGTGTGGTTCATGTCGGTGGTCATGGGGCCGACTGGATCGTTGTCGATTTCGCCTGCCTGCTGGCCGGCTTTGTCCAGGTCGCCCTCCATGCCGATTCGCCAGCTGCTGAGCAGGCTGAGCAGCTGCAGCTGTTCCGGCCGCGGGCCCTGATCTGCTCGGGATCGGGGCTGGCCCCGCTTCGGGCCGCACCAGCCCTGCCCCGGCATGAAGTTCGAGTGGACTGGTCCAGCTCGGCTGGTGGCGGAGAGCCCACGGCACTTGTCGCCGGGCTCAAGCAGCGGGCGGCTGCTGCTGACCCCGACGCCCCGGCGACGATTCTGATCTCATCGGGCACCACCGGCCGTCCGCGGGGCTTTGTCCACAGCCAGCGGGCCTTGGCCACGAATGCGGTTGCGGCAGCCGCTGAATTTCTGGAGGAGCCCGATGATGTCCGGCTGGCCTGGCTGCCGATGAGCCATGCCCTTGCCCGGGTGGGTGATCTCTACACAGCCCTGGTTCGGGGCGGCACCCTGAGCCTGGTGGCCGATCGCCAGCGGCTGCTTGAGGCCTGCCAGCTGCTGCCGCCAGCGGTGATTCTGGGCGTGCCGATCTTTTTCGATCGACTGGCCGCAGCGGTCGAGGCGGGGAGGATAAAAGACTTGGCATCCGCTCTCGGTGGCCGGGTGCGGGTCTGCGTGTCAGGTGGAGCGCCGCTGCGGCACCGAACAGCGGCTGTTTTTCATCGTGAAGGAGTGCCGCTGGTAGAAGGCTACGGCCTGGCCGAAGCGGGGCCCGTGGTCACTGTTTCCAATCCACGCATGCAGCGCCACGGGGCGGTCGGCCGGCCGTTGGCCGGCATCGACCTCAAAATTGACGACCGGCCTGCTACCCGCGGGCAACTGCTTATCCGCACTCCCTGTCGGGCCATGGCGGTGATCGATCCCAATTCTTCCGCGGCAGAGCAGCCGCTTGGCGGCGGTGACTGGCTGGAGACGGGAGACCTCGGCAGCATTGATGCCGACGGCCAGCTGCGAATCAGCGGTCGGCTCGATGACGTACTGACCCTTGCCAGTGGCATCAAGTTGCCAGCGACTGAAGTCGAGGCGGTGTTGCTCGAAGACCCCGCCGTAGCACAGGTCTGTGTGATGGGCAGCGGCCTGCCCTGGCCGGTGGCGTTGATCGTGCCCGAGCCGGTCGTTGTCCGCCAGATGCTGCGGCGGTTGCGATGCCGGGTCTGGAGCCGGCGGCAGGCACTCAGCAGTCGCCGCCTGCTCGAATGGTTCGGCCGCCGGCTGGCAGCCCGGCAGCAGCAACTGCCCCGCGGCTGGCAGGTTCGCCGCCTGATGTTGGTTGACCATCCCTTCGATGCGGCTCATGGGGAGGCGACCGAATCGTTCAAGGTCAAGCGTCAGGCCGTGGCCGAACATTTCAGGAACGTCTTGGACCGTTTGCAGGTTGGCGAACTGCCACCACGGACTGGAGCGATCGAGCCACCTGGCGCCGGTCAGAATGATCGCATGTACAACCGCAGCAGCCCTGAGGGCATCGGCATGAATCCCTTGGCAACGGCGGTCTGGCGCGGAGCGGCACACGGCATGGCTTCTGGCTTTGCCTCGGCGGCGGCGGCCGGAACGGCGTCCTTGCCCGCCACCGTGGCCGGCGTGGTCGAACAGGCTGAATCCCAGCTTGCCCAGCTCGCTGCCGCGGGAAGTCTCTACGACGCTCCGGAAATTCCTGCCGCCCCTGCCGCTCCGCTGGCCGACCCGCCCTCGCCACCCACTGGCAGGCTCAGCCGGCAGGCTGAAGTGGCGCTCGCCGAGACTGGCCTCTGGGGGCTGCGGGTGCCGGCCCAATTCGGTGGCTGTAGCTGCCGGTTTGGTGACTTTGTTCGGGTGGTGACCAGGCTGGCAGGCCGCTGCCCGACCGTTGCCGGGCTGCTCTCGGTGCACTCGACGATTGGGGCCGTCGCTGCGGTCACCGACTTTGGCAACGAGCAGCAGCAGCACCGCTGGCTGCCCCGGCTGGCCGTGGGCCGGCCACTGTCGGTCTTTGCCGCCACCGAGCCCGATGCCGGCTGTGACCTCGGCCGGGTTGCCTGTCGGCTTACCCGCGATGGCGACCGGCTGCTGCTCTCAGGCACCAAAATGTTCATCACGGGCGCGACCTACGGCCGTGCGGTCAAGCTGCTGGCATTGCTCGATGATCGACCGACCATCGTGCTGGTTGAACTACCCGAGGCCGACACCCCCGAATTTTCCCTGCTGGGGTACGCCCTCCATCCGCTCAGGCACGCCCACAACAATGCGCTTGAGTTCCGGCGGTTTCCCGTCTCAGTTGCCGATGTCTTGCTGCCCGAGCCAGCAGCCAGCGGCCGGGATCGTGACGGCATGGCGATCGTCTGGCACGGCCTCAACCGGGGCCGGGTGACCCTGGCAGCGCAGGCGGCCGGCACGATCGGCCTGCTGATCGACCGGGCGGTCGACTTTGCCTGGCAGCGCCAGACCTGGGGCGAGCCGATTGCCCGCCGGGAGCTGGTACAGGGACGGATTGGCCGGATGGTGGCGGCCCAGCTGGCTTGCGAGGCATTGGCGAACTGGGCGGCAGCAACGATCGACGCTGGCGGATCCGGCGAGTGCGAGGCCATCTTGGCCAAGGTGGTGGCCAGTCGCTGCCTGCGGACGGCAGCCGTCGAGGCATTGGGCATTCACGGTGGCCGGGCGTTCTTGGTCGGCCATCCGCTGGGCGACTCATTCCACGATCACTTCGCAGCCGGTGTCTATGAAGGGGAAAGCGATCTGCTGGGCCTGGCCCTGTTCAAAGGGGTGGCCAAACGGCATCCGCTGGCCGCTGCGGCCGGTGGGCGGCGGGTGGCCAGCTGGCTGGCCTGGCAGTCGTCCCGCCGCTGGCGAGCAGGTGGTGATGATGACGACCGTCTGCTGCTCGACGGCAGGCTGCGGGACTGTGCCCGGCAGGCTCGTCGGGGGCTGGCAGCCTGGAGCATTGAGGCCGATCGCTGCCTGCGGCGGTATGGCCGGGGGCTGTCCGATCGGCAGCTCGTGGTGGCCGACCTCTCCACCCGGCTGCAGCAGCTCATCTCCTGCCTGGCAGTTGTCCACCAGGCTGACCGGCAGGCTGACGACCAGACTGTACTCGCCGCCAGTTGCTGGTGCCGCGAGGC
>Ga0209986_10002209_pt1 | contig 18054 bp, 13 predicted proteins | sample BlataG_FD_183168 | JGI IMG/M metagenome (GOLD analysis project Ga0209986, IMG submission 183168) | Deep subsurface microbial communities from Black Sea to uncover new lineages of life (NeLLi) - Black_00105 metaG (SPAdes) (version 2) | ecosystem: Environmental > Aquatic > Marine > Oceanic >...
ACTTGTTCCTTTATCGGTTCCTTTGAATGCTCGTTTCTGTTTATATAAGTATTCTCCATGTTGAAAAAACTCAACCTCATTAACATTTATATAAATTTATATTTTTAAATATATCTAACACGTAAATGACATAACTTTGTCTAAAAAATTATAAAATATCTTAATTTTACGGGACAAAAACAAACATTAAGTATTTTTTATTTTGAAATTATTTTTGAGAAGTCAGTCTTTATGAAGATTATAATGAATATTATTTTAAATATTAATAAAATTAAATGAATTATTGCGATTGAAAGAATTATGTTAAAACAAAAAGAATCCGAAAACAAACCGAAAATCATTTTTGGAGTTTCACAACAAGTATTTATTATGGGGTTGGTTTCTCTTTTTACAGATATTTCAAGTGAAATGATTCAGAGTATTTTACCTTTATTTATACTCTCAATTGGAGGAACATTAGTAATTCTAGGTTTGATTTCTGGTATAACAACAGCCATCGCAAATATTTTTAAAGGAATTTCTGGTTGGATGAGTGATAAAATAAATAGAAAAAAACCATTTATAGTTGCTGGTTATTTTATATCGAATATTTCAAAACCATTTATAGGGTTAAGTCCATCTTGGGAAATAGTTTTAGCGTTGAAGGCTTCTGATCGGTTTGGTAAAGGAATTAGAACATCCTCGAGAGACGCGCTCATCTCCTATTACTCTGCTGGAAAAGGTAAAATCTTTGGTATCCATCGTGCAATGGATACAACTGGAGCAGTAGCGGGCTCACTTTTAGCATTCCTCCTCCTTTTTTTTGCATGGACATATAGGCAATTAATCTTATTTTCAATTATTCCTGGGATCATAGCCATTATTTTAATTTTTAAAATAAAAGAAGTTGATCCTTATGAATTAGAATTAAAGTTAGGCATAAAAAAAGAAAAACCAAAAATTGAGAAGCTAAATAAAAACTTTATAAAATTAATTATAATTCTTGGAGTTATTGAATTTGCAAGTTTAGATCTTACATTTCTTATAATTAGAGCTACTGATTATATTTCAACAAATCTGATTTTTTTAATTCCTATTTTTTATCTAATTTCTAATATTGTATATGTACTTTTTTCACCTATTAACGGATCGTTTTCAGATAAATATGGACGAAAGCCGATTATCATTATTGGATTATCTGTATTATTAGCATCTTGTATATTTCTAGCCTTTCCAATTGAAATATCAATATTTTCCATCGTATTAATTGTAATTATTTTTGGTATGTTTGGATTTTATTTAGCCTCTGTAGATCCAATATCAAGAGCTTATATTGCTGATCTAGTAGATGTAACTAAAAGGGGGCAAGCTTATGGTTATTATTATCTCTCTGTAGGGTTGATCTCTTTAGTGGAATCTTTAATCTTCGGATTAATCTATGAAGCAATTTCCTTTACTGGGGCATTCATCTATGCTTCTATATTATTATTTATATGCATTATTTTATTTACTATAACAGATTTTTCAAAAATTGCTCAGAAACAAAAATGAGCGCATACTACATCTCTTTAAAAAATTTCTCGGTTTAATCTCAATAGGTAGATGGATTCGGTATGGGTAATAAATTATTTTTTTTAATTAAATTTTGCTCCAAAAACAAAAGCTTTTACATCCATTCTTTCAATTTTTTGATTTTTTTCTTATCAATTTTTCGTTTAAATTTTCTCCAATCTATTTTATATTTTATTTGAGGAACATTTATACCTTTCTCTGTGCACTTACCAATAATATAATCTTGATATTCTTTAAATCTTATCCAAAAAGGAACTTCAATTTCAATAACTCCATGTTCTTTACTTAAATCTCTTTTTTCTTGATCATTCTCTCTCTGTTTAAGAAACTCTTTTTTTGTCTTATGAAAGTGGTTAGGCCATAAATAATGCTGATAACCTTGAAATTCAAGTGCTAATTTTAATTCATTACAATATCCATCATATGTCAATGGATGGCCTTTATCACTTTTTAACCAATCTGGGCTTTTTGAATCGAATTTCTTACCGAAGATTTCTTGGAATACACCCCTACAAATACGCTCATACAAACCTTTTGCACATTTTGGACACCAATGATCACGATTTTTAACGTCAACTGGAGCCATTTCAAACTCATGCCCATATTCACATCTAAACTTTAACTTAGTTTTATTATTTATATATTTTGCTGATAAGCATACTCCGTTATTCTTTTTGGCAATTCTACGCATTTCTTTAATAGTTCCAGGACGGTTGTTCGCATTTCTTGGGCACCACCTACCATCTATTACATGATATGGTCTCATTTCAAACTCATGCCCATGTTTACATCGAAATTTTAATTTTGTTCTATTATTTATATAGTTTTCAGATAAACACACTCCTCCATGTTCTTTTGCAATTGCTTTAAATATATCAATTTTTAATCTTCTGGAATTCTTTTCACATATTGGACACCAAGCTTCTTTTGCATGATCTGGTCTCTTTTCAAACTTATGCCCAAATTTACATCTAAACTTTAACTTGGTTTTATTGTTTACATATTTTGCTGATAAGCATATTCCTCCATGTTTTTTTGCAATTGCTTGAAACTCTTTTAGATTTGCTAATTTTTTGGTATTCTCTAAACATATTGGACACCAATGATCAGTTTTAACATTACGGTGTGTCAGTTCAAACTCATGCCCGTATTTACATCGAAACTTTAATTTAGCATCAGAATTTATAAATTTTGAGGACAAGCATGTCCCGCCTTTTCTTTTGACAATTTTCTGAACCTCTCTTAAATAAACATTTTTTTGCCAAGTTTTAAACTCTTCTTTTGTATTAAATGTTTCTGCAACAAAATTTTGTAATTTTAGATATTTCGGAAATATTTTCAAATCATTTTTTTCAAAATACCTTTCCATCGAAGGAAATGACTTTAGATTATTATATAATTTCTTTAATAAATCTACATCTTTACAATAAAAATTGCGTCCTCTTTTATAAAATAAATCTTTCGGTATTTCTAAATTTTCCAAATCTTTTGATTCTTCTCCTTCTAATTTTACATCTTCTTCTGTTTCTTTATTTAAATTCTCCGAATCTTTTTCTAGATCTTTAATATCATTGTTGTTTTGGCTTTCTTCATTCCGCTCTGAAGTTGGTTCCGATTCTTTGTTATCCGTTTGGTTTTCTTTCTGATCTGTGGAAGATGTGGTAGCTATAATTTCTTTACTTTCTTCTCCACTTTCTTTTCCTATTAACGATAGTTCTTGTTCTGGTTCATCTTTTTGGAAATCTTGTTCTCTATCCTCAACTTGACTCCCAAATTCCCTTCTCAACCTTTCATCCAAATTCTTTCTTTGATCAATATAACCCCCAAACTCAGTCCTCAACCTCTGCTTTAAATTGAGTGTTTGGTCAGTAAAACCCGTTCTATTATAATCCGTTTCCGTTTGGTTTTCCTTCTCTTGCTCCGATGCTTGTCCTTCTTCTTTAGTATTTTCTTGATTTTCTTTCTGATCTGTGGAAGTTGTGGAAGATGTGGTAGCCGTAATTTCTTTACTTTCTTCTCCATTTTCCTTTCCTATTTCCGATAATTCTTGTTCTGATGCCTCTTGATTATTTTTATCTATACTTAAATCATAGTTAATCTCATTTTCATTACCCTCTTCATATACATTTTCTATTTGAGGTTCTCCAACATAGTCTTGTCTGAAAGTTTTTGTATGCACATTTGAAATTTCCAATGAGTCCTCTTCTATGCTATACTGAGTATCTGAGAGATCTACAAATTCATTTAAGAACATATCTTTAATATTCCAAGATTCATTATCTAATTCCATTAATTCATCTTTTATCTCTTCTCTTGCTATGTCTTGAGTAATTTTACTATCTTGAAAATCGCTTGAGGATATATCTTTTATTTCCGATAATTCCCTATCTAATTCAGATAACTCAACTTCTAACAACTCTTGAATAATCGGAGCTTCTTGAAGTTCGCTTGAGATTATATCATCTATTTCTGATAATTTTCTATCTAATTCTGATAATTCATCTTCCAACATATCTTGAATAACTGGAGTTTCTTTCAATTCATATGAAGATATATCTTCCAATTCAGATAATTCTCCATCCAATTCTGATAATTCATCTTTTAATACGTCTTGAATAACCGGAACTTCTTGAAATTCACTTGAACATATGTCATCCATTTCTGGTAAGGCTGCGTCTAATCCAGATAACTCATCTCTTGCTATATCTTGAACATCATAATCTCCTTGAAGTTCGCTTGCTAATTCACTATCCATATCCGATAATCCAATATTCAGATCTGACATGTAATTTCTCTCTTCATCCCATTTGATTAGAAGAGAGGTAGTAGTTCCTTCATTGTCATCAATATTTGGATTTATAGCTGAATGATCAAGTTCAATTGGCTCCGTTGATATTCCCTCGTTGGAAACAGGCTCAATAGTGTTTAAATCTAAGGCGCTTATTCCCTCGTTGGAAACAGGCTCAATAGTGCTTAAATCTAAAGCGCTTATTCCCTCGTTGGTATCAGGCTCAATAGTGTTTAAATCTAAAGCGCTTATTCCCTCGTTGGAAACAGGTTCAATAGTGCTTAAATCTAAAGCGCTTATTCCCTCGTTGGTATCAGGCTCAATAGTGTTTAAATCTAAAGCGCTTATTCCCTCGTTGGAAACAGGTTCAATAGTGCTTAAATCTAAAGCGCTTATTCCCTCGTTGGTATCAGGCTCAATAGTGCATAAATCTTGAATGCTAATACCTACATTTAACTTTAATTCTAACTTTATCTCTAACCTTAACTCTAATCTTAATTCTTCAACCAAATTTTCTTTTTCTTCTTCTGAAGCCTCATTTAAATCTTCATCCATATCTTCTTTTTCTTCTTCTGAATCCTCATTTAAATCTTCTTCTGAATCCTCATTTAAATCTTCTTCTGAATCCTCACTTAAATCTTCTTTAGAATCCTCATTTAAATCTTCTTTAGAATCTTCACTTAAATCTTCCTTAGAATCTTCACTTAAATCTTCTTTAGAATCTTCACTTAAATCTTCTTTAGAATCTTCACTTAAATCTTCTTTTGTATCTTCTTCTGACTCATTATCTTGAGTTTGTTCTCTTAATTGGGACATGTCTCTTAATTTTCTTTAATTGAATACGAATTTAACACTCGACATATTTCTTTAAAAGTCTCATCAAAAACCTTTTGCACAAATAATAACCTTTCTTTTACCCCTTCCCCGGTCATGAAATTTTTATGCATTTCAGAAATATTTTTAAATTTGATAAAAATCTCTTCATTTAACGGCGATAACTTTTCTTTCAATGTAAATTCGTAAATCTGGTCAACATAATCAAATATACTCCAGGAATCTTTTGCATATAATTTAAAAAGGGGAGAAACTACTATATTTATTCTGTAAAAATTTAGAGCATAGGCAAGTTTATAGGCGGATTTAATCCTATTATTATTCTTAAATTCGCCATATTTTCTTCTTAGAAAATTCCATGCATATGAATTTATTCTTTTATCATCAAAAATTAAGAAATTTTCATCATCTAGTATATTTTTTAAAATAATGTCTTTATTCTCTTCATATCTTTGCTCCTGCTCGTTCTTATATTCTTTATTTTTAAAATGTAGCTTTGGAAGCTCTCTTGTTTTTACTAAATATTTTTCAGCCGTTGGTCCTGAAATTACAAGTGCAAATCCTTTTTTTAGATCCCTTACTAATGTTTGCTCATTTGGATTCTCAGAAACGCATTTATTATACGGAGTGCTGAGTCCAAAAATTATTTTTATGCGAGGTAAGGATACAATAGCACTAAATAAATCGGTGGGGGTTTGGTCAGCAATGATAAGACATAATCCCTTAGCACGAGATTCACCAAAATATTTCGAAGCCACTTTTTTGAATTGGATTTTCTGAATAAATTCATCATCATCTGGATTTAAAGTATCAGGTTTTTGAAAAATTGAATGAGCCTCATCAATAACTATAATATATTTCAACTTTTGTTCAAGCTCATCGCTCATATATGCTTTTATTAGCTGAAAAATAGCGTTTACAATAAGAATTTTAGAAAATTTATCACACAAGTGGATATCAAGAAAAATAGTCTCCCCGGATAACCACTGTTTAAGCCATTTTGGAGGTCCTTGAAACAATTGGAAAACGTATCGAAGATAAGAATCCTCGTATAACTTTATTCGATGGTTGAGGGCTTGCAATAAATTTGTTTGAAGTTCCTTAGCATATGGATGGGCTATTATATAATCTCTAATGAGGATGAGAAATTTTTTTAAATCCCTTGGCAAACCATTATACTTCTCATATATTTCGATGCCAACGCCAAATATAATTCGTTCAACATTGTTTTTCAGCCCCATTGAAGCACAGAGGTAAGTTGCCATCTCCTGAATACTTTGTCTAGCATCTTTTCCGGGAGTCCAATAAGGCACTTGAAATCTTCTATCATAAAACCGAATTATGCTATCACAATCATAGTACTTTTCTTGATTTTCCTTTTCACAACATAAAATTAAAATACCAACCTTTTTTTTGGTTTTTTGTTGTATTTCTTTAATTTTGTTTGCTAAATAAGTTGTTTTCCCCGTGCCAGGGTTGCCAAAAATTGCCATATTCTCGGGAAGATAATCAAGGGGAATATATAGATTGGTGGTTGTAATAACACCATTTTGTATATGCTTACCGGTAGTGAAAGATTTTTGGATATACTCATCATCAATATGATTATAACTAACATTTTCATCTTCTAAAATGGGTAATTGTGGGAAAGGGATATTTTCAGGAAAATCAAAATTTAATACTCGTTTAGAATAGCTCCAGTATGTTTCATCTCGAAAAAATACTCGGCAGGTTGCTATATTATACCAAGATATTGAAGGATTTCTTATAATTTCTGCACGATCACCATGAAAATTTTCAATGTCTATGAATAGATCTTGAATTTTACCCTCAAGTTTTGTTATATCATTATCGCTTAATCCATCTATATCATAACCGATGAAAGTTCTCAAATTATATAAATCAGGTTGGCGATTTAAAGTATCTGGAGTTTCTCTTCTCCAAAAAAGGTATAAATGAACTTTAGTGTTTCCCTTATTGTAGAAAAGATTTACGAATTTTTCTAATATGTTTATTCTATAACTAATTAAGCCCTTTGGAATGACAATTTCTGATAGAATTAAAGAATGCTGTTTTTTTAAAACATGTTTTGAAACCAATACTGCTTTAACTTCTCCATCCAATCCTATAAACTTACTTTTTAGATTAGAAAGCCAAGCATAACCATCCTTTAATGCCTCTTTCTCAAACAAATGTGTTGTAAAAAATGTCCATTTCAAGCTGGTTGAAGCTGTTAATTCAAGTCCAAATGTATATGGTAAATCAACATTTACACCAAACGGATCATATAAAAATGACCTTAGTTTTTCTGGTCCTTGATAATCTAGATTTGAAAAGTGTGGATCTGGAGAGAAGGGGATTGGCTTTTGCGTAATGCTTATTCGAGTTTGCCAAATATCATACTCTTTTAGAGTTTTATTAATTTTAGATTCATTTTTTATCATTTTTCATCACTTAGTGTATTTTTAATATTTTTTTTAGTATTCCAATAAAATAATTATATTTAAAGGAAAAACCTTGATTGAATTTTTTATTATTCTTAGAAGGTTAGATTTCTCTGTTAAATTCCAGAAACTAACAAAATCCCTTAATTCTTAATCTAATAATTAAATTATAAAAAAGATTTTATGTTTCAGTCAATTCCATTAAAATTTTTACTGAGAAATTATAAAGGATTTTGTAATTTTCTTTTGCGATATTCTCTAAATCGTTTGAGTTACACTTTTCGATATTAATCTTTTTCAGAATTTTCTCTAATTCTTGTCGATCAAAAGGAATAATCTTGGAATTAATAATAAATTTAATTGATTTTTCAAAATCCTCAACATCAATTTTCTTATTTCTTCTAATTTCAAAATTTTGATCATATAATTTATACATGAATTCTGGAATTACTGTTTTAACGGAAAGAATTGCTTCTCTATAATTCTTATTGTTTATTTTTGTACCGACTCGAGCCGTTTCAGATATTAAAAAACCACCAACTAATTTTTCCCAAGGTATCTTTTTCCTAGAATTTAAGTGCTCATTGTCAATTTCAATTTCATGTTTATTTATTTCTTCTTGATCATTTTTTGAAGGATTCCAATAATTTGTATTGTCTTCATTTTTAGGCATAACGCTCTCAAAATCATTGTTATTAAGTTCAATAGGCTCCACATCAACACCTATATTAAATGGATGTATAAATTTCATTTCATCCACCAATGCTTTATTGTATTGAGGACCAACCCGATAACTTGTCTGGAGACTTTCAGTATTACCTGCAGTTCTGGGATGACTTTCGATTATATATTGATGACTCAGAAGAAGATTAAACAGTTTATTTCTTGTATCAGTAATTTCTTTCTTTTTAAAATTTTTTGAAGTTAATTTATTTTGTATAAATTTAAAGAGTGATCCTTTAAGTTTATGCTCATTTAAACCGGCAATAGTATCTGTTACTTTTATAGTTTGTAGAAAATTTTTAATCTCATCAATTAAGTTATAATATCCTTCAAAATCTTTTTGAAATAATGTTTTTTTAAGGGACTGCTCTATTTGTTTTTCAGTTTTCTGGAAATCATAACCAAATTGTCTCATATAAGAGATGAGCTCTTCATACTGTACAGGAGACACATTCTTTATCTTATCTAACCTAAATTTAACAGGAAATGGTTGGTCGTAATCCTCTCGCTTAATTATGGCCATATCTTCTTTTAACTGCTTTAAGAAATCTATTTGATAAGTATTTTTTCTCTTATTGGTATAATAGCCCTGCCCTTGAATTTCCTGAAGATTAAACAAATTCTTTAATACTTGAAAATCATAACTATTGACTGTCTTTAATGCAATGAAATTTTCTAAATAATTATAAACGGTTGGGTGGAGTTTATTTATTTCATTAACCAAAAATAAAAACCCGAACCCCTTTTCGGCTAAAGGTTCGAGAAATAAATCGATAATAGGAGATTTTATCCACCTATCTAAATAATACTTATCAAAAAAATATTCAATATTAGGCATAATCAACATTTTTGGCTGGAATTTTTCAAATTCTTCAATATATCTAATTATTTTTGAAATAATTACAAACATCCCGAATAGATTATAAGGCGGCCTTAATAAAGTCAAATCAATAATTACCGTTTTACCATCTTTTAGAAAATCTTCTGAAGTTATAGCTCCTTCCGGTAATCCCAAGGCACTAATGGTTGAGCGAGTCAGGTCTAAAAATTCTGTAAGCTTTGACATTGATTGTTCTAATTTACGGTTCTTTTCCCAAACCTTTTTTAATTCTTCATTGAGATCAAGCGACTTTACTTCCAAATCTAGTAATTTGACTTCTTTTTTTAAATCTAAAAGTGCCTTATCATCAAATTTAAACACCATGCCCAGGCATTCATAAACATAATCTAAATATTTAGTATTATCAATATCATTCTTTATATCTGATTTTAATAAGGAAATTTGAAAAGATTGTCCCAATTTGAAATAATGGAAGTCATTTTTAAATTGAGTTTTTGAAAATGAATTAATTAGTTTACTGTAATTTCCTTTGAAATCGAATATAATTGAAGGAACATTATTTTTCACTAATTCCGAGATAAATTTCATAGCGACATTATCTCTTTGAGAATTGGTCCCTCCACTTATGAGAAGGTTTCTAACTTGATCAAGTTTAAAACCAAATGGAATCTCTTCCCTACAAAATTCGGTATTAATCGTATTTCCTACGATGATTTGATTTGTTAAATTAAGAGGTGTGTTAAATTCAGCAGCAACTTGAGTCTTTATACTTTTCTTTAATTCATCCATGATCTTATTAATGTTAGATAAAACTACTCCTTGAATAAGTGTATAGGGCAAATAAGTCCCTTCTCGCCTGAAAAACTTGTTTTTTAAGAGAATCACTTTTAGTCCGGATAATAATTTACGGTCTTTTAATACAACACGTGGATAATTACTAAAGTATGTCCGAAAAACTAAATCAATCTCATCAAACTTATCCTGCAATTCTTCTTCTAAACTGTCAATTACCTTATTATTGATAATAGAAGTAAATTTGTATGAATTCGCGGAAATAAAGAACATGAACGACCAAATACTTGCCCTCATTGAAAGCCAATCTATTAAACGACCCTTATTTCCGGCATATTTAATTAGATATCGTTGATTAGGTTCATTAAGATGTTTCACAAACCCATGTTTAAGATCTAGACAAGAGAAGGGCGATTGAATCGTTGTATATGAAAATGATAACTTTAAGGGAGCAATTCCCCGAAAAAATTGGTCAGGTTCATTATATCCACTCGACCTAATTTGTTTTACAGCAAGCATCTTTGTACCCAATAATAAATTCAACTTCTGATTCCAAACAAATAAAGTATCGGGAATTCCTGTTCGCATAAAAAATTTAAAATCCGTAAAAAGATTGAGCCTGTAAAAACCTCTAAAAATAAACTTATCTGCTAAGGGACTAAGTAAATCTTTCCAGAAGATGTATATAATAAGAAAATTACCGATTAGGGTTATTAAAATATTATAACTAAAAGGAACGCCTAAACTTTGAATAATAAATAAATTGAGAACTGAAAATACCATTAGATAAATACTTCTTACTATCATTGAAATCATGAGTTTATTATTCTTCAAATCCTCAATACTTTCTTGTTTATTTTTTGGCGCTACTTTAGTCTTAAAAAAGAGTGCGTAAAGGGCATCGATTAAATCCAAACCCCTTAAATCTGATAAGTGATGATGCGGAAAACACGAGGTAAAAGAAGAAAATATCACTTTTGAATAACCATCTAACTGCTTTTGAATATTATCTAAATTCGCTGAGAAATATAGAGTCTTACCCCGGTATGATGTTGCTAAATATAGCGATGTTATTAAAGAATCCTGCGAATTTAACATTTGAGATCTCGCCCTCTTTCTTTCTTCTTTATCGAATAGTTCTGCAGAATTCTCGATCAACTGAATATTAGAAGTTTGAATAATTTGATAAGTATATGGAACTCCCAATCTATCTAAAGACCTTAAAAATCGCTTAACATTTCCATGAACTGTTTCTGGAATGATATCTATTTTAAATATTTTTAAGCCTGTTGTCCCGTATCCCTTCCTATTGAAAATAAAAAGCGTGTCCGAATTCTTATCTCTAATTCTGAAATTTAAATCCTCAAATAAATCGATTCTTTTTCCTCCCCTAAAACGCACCTTCTCATAAAAAAAGAATATGTTCCCAAAAGAGACTATGATAAAGGAGATTACCATTATGCTTGAAAACAAAAAAGATGTTATTAGTAGCCCACTGCTAAAATATGATATTGAAAACAATGCACCCCAAATAAAGCCGATGAATAGAACTTTAACGGCATTTGGCCAACTTTTAATATCTCTCTTTGCCGGACGATCCCTCCAGATATTAAGTAAATCATTAACACTATATTCTTGGGACTCATCGTTATCTGGTTTTTTAAATTGCTCACTTTTATTGCTAGTTGATCTTTCTGAATCCAACATTTCAAGATAAAATAAATTAAATATATTTAAATGAAAAAAGTGAAATGCAAAAAGAAGAAGAATAATTTGAAAAATTATTTTTTCTTTATATAGAAATATTTTCTATACTTATTACCATGATAATCGAGTATATTTGGATATTTTTCTGCATTTGGATTTTATCATTTATTTCATCTTGTGTGCTAAGTTTTTTCTCAAGGACTCCGACTTCGCAAAAAATTATTAGCGCATTTTTCTTTCTCGGAATTGCGGTGCATGAATTAAGTCATTACATAATGTGCATTCTAACACACGTGCCTGTAGAGAAAGCGAGGATTCTCCCAGACAAGGATAAAGAAGGTGAGCTTAAGGGGTTTATTAAGCCTGCTCAGCCTCCGAATTTTCTGCAGTCATTGTTAATCTGTTTTGCTCCTTTGTTTGTTGGAACTTATATCATTGGCTTTATTATTCATTATATCGCAAGCCCTGGTGTTAATTATACAATCGCGGCAATCCTACTTTATGTTGCAATTTCAATTCTTACGCAGATAAGTCCCAGCGGAGCCGATTTTAGATATATTTTCACATCCCTGAAATTGTTTAGTAAATATGCACTCATACAAACGATTGAACTTATTATAGCGCTTGCAATTTCCTACCTTATAATAATTTATTATGAAATTTTTATGTTCGATTTTTTGGTTGTATTATCGATGCTCTCAATGGGTTTCTATTACGTAGTAAAATATTCGGGGATAGGATTGGCTCATATGCTGAACTTGATTAATTTTAATTTGAAAAAAATCAGATATACTAAATATAAGGCAATGGCAAAAAACAGGTATAAAGATAAGGATGTTGAATTCTCTCCACAAGCTCAATGGTAAATAGAATATGGTTTAATTGAATTCCATAAAGAATAAACAACTTTTTCGCAATTTCGCTTTTTTTTCCCAATACCCTTGATTCCGTTTGTATTATCGTTGTTCCAATATCTTCTGTTGTTTTCATAGATTTTCCTTAATAGCCACATCATCAACTCTTTTAATTTCATTCATAACTCTAATGATTTTGGTGAGAATTTTATCTAATCGCCTACTATATGTTGGTTCGATCTCATTTAATAATTCTGTATTTTTTTCAATTTCTTTCAGGACAATTTCATTATTACGGTAATCATCTGCAACTATTTCTAATTGGTCGTTTGGGAAATAAGGGTCTTGCTTTTTCTCTTTTTTCATTTTCATAATTAGTATATTTTTAGAAATAAAATTTAAAAACAAATACAGTAAATAGGTCTAGAAATTTACGAGATTTATTATATCAGTTTTTCTTTTTACCGGGAATTAAACATTATTCAAATTAGTATAAGAGTCGCAGAAGAGAGAAAAGGGGTTAAAAAAGAGATGAAATGTTTAAAAAACCAGCAAGGTGGTTACATCTCTCTTCTGCATATTGGTGATTAAAGTTGAGTTTTTTGCATTGCAATAAGTAATAAGAATAGTTCTATATAAAGAAAAAAGGATCTAATTTTTTTGAAATATTAAACTATTTTTTTGCAATAAGTATTAGCGCAGGGCTTGATTGCAGATATTCACCTTTATCGAAATCTCCATAGACCTTTTCTATTGTAAAACCAACTTCATTAAACAATTCTTCCATCTCTTCTTTTTTCAATACCTTTTGTTTTATGTTTTTTATGCTACTTCTTTTCACTCGTTTTCCATTTTTACCTCTCAGCTCGTTAAACATATTTGAGGTTAATATACTTGATTTTTCATTAAAATCAATGTTAGTTTTGATGATTAAAGTTTTATTTATTTTGGGAACGTATTTTTTGATTATTGTTTTAGGCACCGTTCTATTTTCTGGAAGATTTAATGGATTTTCTACTATAAATAGTAGTTTTCCCTTTTCTGTTAAACTATTATAAACATTTTTCAAAATCTTAATTTGTATGTCCCTATCTAGATAGAGCCTGAATGTGTTTGGTGTAAAGACGGCTAAATTAAATCTTTTCTCGAGACAGAAGTCGATTAAATCTTGGAAAATTAAAGTTATTCTTTTCTGAACATTTAAAGGCTGTTCTTTCAGTTTCTTTTTAGCAATTTTCATCATAGCCTTATTTCTCTCTACGCCGTAAGCTTTAAAACCAACTCTGGCAAGAGAATGTAAAACAAGTCCGGTTCCACTCCCGCAATCTATGATGGGTCCATTTATTTCTTTTGCCACATCGATAAAAAAATCTTCTCGATACACTTGTTCACCCCAGATATAATCAAAAATCTTTGCTTGCCTGAAAGGATCTTTTATCTTCATTGAAATTTTACTCTATTCGAAACTTGCCTTTAATATAATGAAATACAAAGAAAATACTTTAATCAAATGAAAATTCGGTTATCTTTTTTTGGATGAGAGGGATAATAACTCAAGGCTTCCATTAATATTTCCTTAAACTCCGTTTTCTCGATTTCTATTTTGTCTATATACTTTTTTAAATCAATACCTATTTCATTCGCCTTTAATAGCATATAAAGAATAACCTGCGCCAATTTTTCAGGTATCCTTCCTTTAGTTCCTTTTCTTAAATTTCTCCAAACACGTCCAAAAATATCAATACATTCATTTTTTATGAACTCTGAGAGGTTCAAAGTAGTCTGGATTCGATTAAATTCGCTATCTGCTAATTGTAGTACAAAATTTTCATATTGGTTTGAGATCCGCTCGAACTCACAAGAGCTTGCATTTAATATTCTTTCTAATTTCGTTCCCACTCCTTTTTCTCTCCTTAGTTCATTTGGATGATGTAAAATTGAGTTGAGTTTCATTTCTGAAGATCAGCATATTAATCGCCAAACCACAATTCCTACACACAATGCCGTGGTTAGACTCTATGAAGCTATTTGAACCGCAATTATCACATCCTTGAAAGAATTCAGGATTTTCTGGTATAAATATGGGCTTTCTTTCAAACGGAATACTCATCTGAAGATAGTTTTTAGGTATCATTTTTTTCATTTTAATTTGTTGTCAATTGATTATGATAGGGTAGGAGTTTTAATTATAAAGATTATGCTTACCTTGTGAAAATGAATTCTATTATACTTTAGACAGATTTTAATTAAACCATTTAATTAAAAAAAATTGGAAAAATAGAATTACATATTCACTATCATAAAGTTATTTTCAACTAAATTGTTTAAGACATCTTCTTTTATAATAATTTATGAGGAAAATAAGAAAAAAGAGATAATATTCGAATCTTTTTATGACTGCTGTGATAATTTTAAATTTCTAGTTAGTTTAACTTATTAAAAACCTTTTTATCTAAAGATATTACACCATGTCTTGGCTTAAAAGTTAATATCTTACTTTCAAAAACAGGGTCTTTTATTGCCAAATGAATGTTAAAATTTAATTTTCCTACGACTTGCTTTATATGATATGTCTAATTTGCACCGTTTCAGTATTTCTTGTTAATAAATATAATAAATTATGATTAAATTCTATTTTTATCATTTTCTTTTTTAAATTTCTCATTTTTTTCTTTATATATCCTCATTTTATTTTAGTTCTAAGTCAATTTAGTATAATAAATAAATAATAAATAAACAAGAATAAAATGGACATTTTAAGTTTTACAAGCGTTTGGTTCTTGATAATTTTAATAATTACTTCATTTATCTTGGAATTTTTTGGATTGGTTTTTTTAATACGTTCAGTATTGCACAGAAATGAGGAGTGTTTTAATAGATATCTTAAAATTTCGCTTTTATGCTTTTTAATTGCAGTTTGTCTATTTAATATGCATAAAATGTTTGAATTTTTTATTAGTTTTTCTAATTTTAGAATCCATACTAATAATTTTGATGAGATAAAGGTGATCGCATATTAGAAATAAGTCAATTATCAAAATTATTATCTTAATAGGAATGTTTTCATTTTTATACGGAATAGATCATAATATTGATCCTGTTCAAGGCAGTGCTGGAATTGCGACTGTTTCGACAATAGCGGATAAGGATTCTTATATAATCGATTTTCTACCTTTTGGCAATTATGGTTCTGAGAAAGAATTTTGGGTAATGTGGGATCTTGCGGTTTTAAAAGGAAAACGCACCACATTCCTTCATTTTCCTTTCACAGATAAACCAGATAATGTTATAAAGGTTGAAATAAGAATTTATTTTGAGATTCATATAGGTCCAGTAGATTTTCAAATCTTTACGGTAAACGAAGATTGGGGAGAGGATACGATTAATTGGTTTAATGCACCTATAGGGGATACCTTTATACTAAAGGATGAAATTTCAGAAAATGGCTTCTATACTTTTGATGTTACGGATTTTATACAGGGTGAAGATGGGTTTTCTATTTTAATTCATGATCCTACTATAAATAATGCAAATTGGCTAATAGGAAGTAGTAGAGAAGGTCCTGCGAATAAAGTTCCACGATTGATTTGGACATATGAGACTCCACCTACAAATCCCAAGATTAAGATAAATAATGATGCAGAAATTACTAATTTTAAATCAGTAAATTTAACTATTTCAGCAAATGATGCTGATGAAATGTGTTTTAAATGCGGAATGAGTGCTTGGACTTCCTGGGAACCGTATAATACAAGTAAAAACACATATCTAATATACCCGGAAAACAATTCTGAATTTACAATTCATGTAAAATTTAGGAATTCGATAGGAGAATCTAATATAGTTAATGATAGTATTTTATATATTGGGTATTTACCCACAAATCCGCAGATTCAGATAAATGATGGTGCACAATATACTTTAACACCTTTAGTAAATATATCAATTTTTGCTAAAGACGCGGAAGAAATGTGTTTTAGCAATTTCACAGTAAATAATTGGAGTAAATGGGAGACTTATAATACAACTAAGAAATTATTTTTGGCAGGTACAAAAAACAGAATATCTTATTCAATTTATGCAAAATTTCGAAATGAAGCTGGTGAGATAAATCCAGTACATGATAGTATTCAAATTATATATTCTCAACCTTTCAACACAATTATAAAAATAAATAATGCCTCAGATAATACATACTCTACGTCTATTACTCTTGATATAACAGCAGAGTTAGCACAAGAAATGTGCTTTAGGAATGGAACTGATGGGGTTTGGACATCTTGGGAACCCTATGATACAACTAAGAATTTATATTTAGAAGGATCTGAGGATGGAAAAAAATATTCAATCTATGCGAAGTTTCGAAATATTTTTGGAGAAACTCAACCAAGAAGTGATGATATCATATATACAATTCATAGGGAATTCTGGAACAATGAAATCAATCTCGAACTCAATGAATTGAATATAATATTGATGTTTATTTTTATTGGGGGTTTAGTAATAATTGCATTAATGGTTAAAAAGGGGAGGTAAAATTAAGTCAAGATGAGGTTAAAAAAATTGAGTAAATCAGGATCATTTACAACCATAACATTAATTATAATTGGCGGTATTGCAGCTTTAACTTATTTTAAAGAGAATATTATGGTCAGTCTAGTTAGTCTTTTAAGAGATATTTTGGAGATAATAAAAATTTAGATAAAAGTGTTAAAAACAAAATGGATTATCAAATTTTTCAATTCCCTGATTTATTAGAAGTTTTTTTTAATGAATTGCCTAATACATTTGGAGATCTGTTGAATTTTCTGCGTGCATTTGGCTCCATGTTAGGTTTATTACTGGGAGTTATCGGAATAGTTTGTTTATTGGGTAAAAATTATATTAAAATGAATGGTGCAAAATTTCTTATCTTTGCAGGTATTCTTTTGATAGTATGTGGCCCAGATTACGGTCTGCTTTACTTTAATATAATTTAATCGGAAAGGAATGGAAAAAAAGAATGTTGGCGGGAAAATTAGAAAATATTATTCCATTACGGATTCTGGAAAGGAACATTTTAAAGAAATAAAAAAGTTTCTCGAAGAATTATATAAAGAAGTAATGGAAAAGTAATTAATTAGTATCAATAGAAAAAAATAAAAAAGGATCGGCAGAAAACCAAAAATTAATTGACAGAATAGCAATAGGTACTACTATTAATTGGATCAAATTACAAAAAATATTCTTAAAACAAAAATTTTTTATGTTAAGAGATATTTTTTCTCTCACTAAGTTAAAAAATAAGTTTTACCTTATACTTAGTACGATTGTAATCGGTTCTAATAGCATAAATATTAGAAATAAAAGAAAGAAAAAAATATTTAATCAATAAAGTATATTCAGATGAATATTTCTGGTGTTTTTTAAAATTGTCGGAAAAATTAGAATTTAAAGCTCTTGTAACAGGAGGAAAAGCGAGTGGTGGTCCTCCTATTGGACCTATAGTTGGACCCACGGGAATTAATATTAAAGATGTAG
>Ga0209986_10002210_pt1 | contig 18053 bp, 19 predicted proteins | sample BlataG_FD_183168 | JGI IMG/M metagenome (GOLD analysis project Ga0209986, IMG submission 183168) | Deep subsurface microbial communities from Black Sea to uncover new lineages of life (NeLLi) - Black_00105 metaG (SPAdes) (version 2) | ecosystem: Environmental > Aquatic > Marine > Oceanic >...
ATACAAGCTAGATTCTTTCACAAAGTCATCACCAACAAGGGCAAGAAAGCTTTCATCCTCACTCATGAAGCTGAGGCAACCAAAAACCTATTTGAAATGACAAAGAGGTATTATGAAACTCTCCCTCAAGGATTATGTCCAGAAGCAGACAGATCGAGTTCTAAAGAGCTCAGGTTTGTTCAGTTCGACTCTGGTTACAGTGTTGGTACCGCAGGAAACAAAGGTGCAGGCAGAAGTCAAACGATCCAACTATTCCACGGTAGTGAATGTGGATATTGGCCGAACGCGGAAGAACATGCAAAAGGAGTCATGCAAGCAATCAGCAACGAGCCTGGCACTGAAATCATATTAGAATCTACAGCAAACGGCATTGGTAATTACTTTTACAACATGTGGCAAGCGTCAAGACAAGGTAAAAATGAGTATGAGTCAATTTTTATTCCTTGGTACTGGCAAACAGAATACACATCTGATGCTGAAAACGTACAATTGACTGATGAAGAAGATGACTTACTTTACATTTACAGTCATGACGGCTTGACTAAAGAAAATTTAATGTGGCGTAGAAGTAAGATTGGTGAGCTTTCTAACGATGCAGAAATTGGCAAAGAGCTTTTTTGCACTGAATATCCGATGAGCGCTGATGAAGCTTTCAGAAACCCAATTGAAAACGTCTTTATAAGCTCTAAGCACGTTATGAGAGCCAGACAAAACGATGTTGAAAGCAATGTAGGATTGTTGATTGGTGTTGATCCAGCTGTAAGTGACAATGACCAAACCGCTATTATTCGTAGGCGTGGTCGCAAAGCTTATCGATGTGAAACGTTTAACAATCTAAACACGATGGAAATTGCAGCTAAAGTTAAACAACTTATCATTGAAGAAAAGCCGCTCAAAGTTTTCATTGACTGTATCGGAATTGGTGCTGGTATTGTTGATAGACTGCATGAAATGGGCTACATGCAAGTTATACCAGTTAACGTTGGCAGAACTTCTAACAACAAAGAACGCTACGCAAACTTAAGAGCTGAACTCTGGGACCAAATGAAGGAATGGTTAATGCAAAATGAATTGCCAGTTGAAATACCGGACATTGACACATTACACGGTCAACTTTGCAGCCTTGGTTACAAGTTTAAAAGCAATGGTCAACTACTTATAGAGTCTAAGATTGATTTAAGAGCACGTGGTATGCCGTCACCAGACATGGCAGATGCTTTAAGCTTAACTTTCTATGATTCAGCTTTTAGTACTGACCATCATATTGAGACAACTTTTATTTCAACGCGTGAAAAAGGAATGTTCATCTAATCAACAAAAGCTGTTACAATTAAACGCAATTATTCATACGGACGTGAATTATGCCTAGGAAAGATTTAAAAGTCGCACAAAAGGTGCGCGAACGCATCAAAAAGTGGGATGACAACTGGAAATTTAATCGCACGCAGTACAATGAATATCAAGATTTCATCATGGGCGACATGTGGACTGATGAAGAGTCCAGATTGTTTGAGCGTTATAATAAATTGCCGCTTACATTTAATAAGCTTTCACCATTGGCTAATTACTTAATTGGCGAACAACGACAAAACACCCCCGCGCTTGAAGTCGTCCCTGATGAATCAGCACCACTAGAAGCTGTAGAAGTACGTGAAGCAATCATTAAATCCATAGCTTTCGATTCACATAGCAAAGTTGCATATCAGTATGCGTTTCAGTCTGCAATAATTGGCGGATATGGTGCGTTTGGCATACGTACAGAGTACGAAAACGAATACAGCTTTGACCAACGAATTGTAGTTTATCCAATTAAAAATCCAACTCGTTGTTATTGGGATGTAAGTGCAGAATCACCATGCAAAACAGATGGAATGTATGCTGGATACAGGACTAGAGTTTCTCGAACTAAGTTTAGAGAAATGTACGGCGAGCGCATAGAACGCATGATTCCAAGTTCTAGTTATGAAGATGACACAAATTTAATGTCATTTGATGATGAGGAAACTATTACAGTCATTGAAGACTATGAGCGCTCTTACGATCGCGTAAAAATGTATGAGTTAAGCAATGGCAAGACCATGGACCAAAAACTTTTTGATGAACTACAAGTGGTTGAGGTAGATGGTGAAGAGGTGTTATGGGATGATGAAATTGTTACTGTTGTTAACACTCGTACAGCGCATAGATACAAAGTGACACATAGAAAAGTTGCTGGAGATTATGTTCTTGAAAAAAATGATTTTCCAAGCGAGCAGCTACCAATTGTTTTTGTTGACCAAAACAGCTACTACGACAAGAACGGCAAGCAGTTTTGTAGACCATTTTTCAAAGATGCTAGGGACTCACAGAAGTACTTAAATTACTTAGGTACGCAATCAGCCTACATGATGAAAATCAGTCGCTATGACCAGTTCATTGCTTCAAAACAAAATGTTAAAAGTGCTGATACACAGGCAATCTGGCGTGATCCATCAACAGTTCAAGGTGCGTTATTTTATGACGAGTCACCAAACGGCAATAAGCCTGAAAGGCTGGTTCCACCTGAACTTTCACAATCATTATTGACACAATATGAGAGGACTTTGCGTGACATACAATCAAGTACTGGAATCTATGATACGCAAATTGGGCAGCAAGGAAATGAAATGTCGGGTGCAGCTGTGGATGCTAGGACACGGCGTGGCGCGAACAACACGTATGTTGCGTACGACTCAATCAACAGAGCAATCTGTGCAGCAGGTTGCATCATTGAAGAAATGATTCCTGCTTTATACGATGCAGAACGCATTTTAATGATTGAATTAAGCGACAAAATCGTACAACCAGTACCTATAAACCAGCCAGTTGATGAATACGGTACCCAAATTCGTAATGACATGACAAAAGGTCGTTACAAAGTGAGATTAAGACCAGGACCAAGCTACGAAGGTCAAAAAACTGTAGCTTTAGAGTCTTTACAGATGGTTTTACAGTCAAATCCTGGTTTGTTTAACATGATTGCAGATCTTTATTGTGAAAACTTGCCTTTGGCTAACAATATTGAGCTTAGAAACAGGCTTAAAACACTTGTACCGCCTGAAATTATTGAAGCTGGTAAGACTGGTAAGTCTCCACCTCCTCAACCACCACAACCAAATCCAGAAGTAATGCTAAAAATGCAGGAAATGCAGTTAAAAGAACAGCAATTACAACTTGAAATGAAAAAAGCAGAACAATCAGCAGCTGAAAAAATGGCTGAGCTAAACATGAAGCAACGTGAGCTAGAATCTAGACAAGATCATGACAGGCAACGCGTAGCCATGGAATGGCAACAAATCGAGGCACAAAAACTAGAAGCAGCAGCAAACTTAGAAGAACAAGTGATGCGCTACAAGGCAGAGATGGAACGCATAGGGGCCGATGTAGACATAGCGCACGCTAACAATTTGTCTAGGTTGCTAATACATGCTGACAAACAATCTAAACCACCAACTTAACTTTGACATGGAGAGTTAAAAATGACATCGCATAACGTGGATGAGCTTTTGCATACACAACAACAGGTTGAACCGGCTCAAGAGTCAGTTCAAAAACAAGAATTTAGTGAAGACTCAGAAGGTTCTAAGGCATCAATTGAAGAACGTTCTCAAGAGGAAAAACTAAATTACCTTGATCAATTTCGCAAAGACAAGGAAGAGTATTTAAATCCTAAAGAAACTGTAACTGAATCAGAACCAGAGGCAGAAGCAGCTACTGAAACAGTAACAAGAGAATCTACACCTACTGTAGAAGCTACTGAAGAAGTTGTTGAAGGTACTTCTGACACTGATGAATATGGCACGCCAGTTCAAAAGAAAGAATCTCGCATGTTTACAGAGGAAGAAGTGCAAAACATGATTCGAGACCGCCTTTCGAGAGTTAAGACAGAGGCTAACAATTACCAAGAAAATGTTGGAATTAATACTCAACAGCAAGTGCAACAAGCTGCAAACAACTTTGAAGCAGATCCAGACAGTAGTGAAAGCTGGGAAACGCAACTAAGTAACTTTATCAGAAATGAAGTTGGTAGGATGTCGCAAGAACAGCAACAACAGCACTATAAAGCTGAACTTCAAAGAAAGCAGCAAGAATTTGAAAGCAATTTTACAAACGGCATGAGCAGGTATTCAGATTTTCAAACTGTAGTTGGTAACAAGCCTTTTACTAATGACATAATGCAAGCAACTATGTCTATGAAAGATCCAGCTGCTTTTTGTTATGCCGCTGCTAAAATGCACCCAGGGGAAATAGAGCGTATTTCCAAACTAACTAATCCATATGAAATTGCAACTGAAGTAGGTCGTCTTGAGGAACGAATGAAACGTTCTAAAAATGTAAGTTCAGCCCCAAGACCTGCAACAAAAATTACTAGTGATGTTTCGAGCAAATATAATGACAAACCTAGCATTGATAGCTTGATAAATTCAGACGCAAAACGTAAACTATCTAGAAAATAGATTGTTTTTGTGATGATGGGTCTTAAAAGGCCCATTTTTTAACTTAATGGACTAGGAGGCAACACATGGGAAACAAACCTAAATTTGATGATCCAATTGGCTTTTTGTATTGCAGATATTGCGAAGAATTAAAACCTCTAGACAGTAAAAATTTTTACAAAAACCAGCATACTTCACATGGTTTTATGATTTACTGCAAAGTTTGTGATGACAAAAAACGCACTGACAGGTGGTTAAGTTTGACAAGTCATACTGTAAAACTTAATTGTTTGTATTGTGAAAAGGAATTTTGGGCAGAAAAAAACCGAGTTAAGGCAGGTCGAAACAAATACTGTAGTAAAAAATGTTCTGGTAAAGCTAACGGAGTTTTACTGGCTGTTTACAACAATGGAGAAGCAAATCCGCGCTCAAGACTTACTGAAAAAGATGTTAGGGAGATACGCAAAATGCAACAGGACGGTGTTAAGAAAAAAACTATTTTGGAAAAATTTAACATTAAGTCATCTCATTTTCACAACATCATCAATGGCAGGATTTGGAAACATGTTGTATGATGTTAGTACACTAACTTTTGCAAAAGGATTTGCACATGAAAAAGAAAGTTTCTGAAAGCGCAAAAATGCACCAAGGAATGCATCGTGACGAAATAGCTCAATACAATCCACAATTAGTTGAAGATTCTATACGTATGAATCGCTATACAGGTGCAACTGCTGTAACTAAAGAGGTTAAATTGAACAAACCTTCACCTAAAAAGAACAGCATTTTTGGAAAGGTAAGTTAATATGCCGTTAAAAAAAGGTAAATCTCAAAAAGTTATTAGTCAAAACATCAAAACGGAAATGGCTTCTGGCAAACCGCAAAAACAAGCTGTAGCAATTGCTTTATCAAAAGCTGGTAAAGCTAAGTCTAAAGCCAAATCCAGTAAAAGGAAGTAGTATGAAAAAATCTAATCACAAAGATGCCATGAAAACAATTAAGCGTATGCAAAAGTCTGAAAAGCAAGAGCTTAAAGATTTAAAACAGCTTGAACGTCATGAAAAGGCTGGCATGAAAAAGGCAAAAAAATCTTATCCGCGAGGATGATTTCTACAATCCCATTTCCTAAGAGCCAATGCTTTACGTGTTGGCCTTCCTTTCTCATCCTTCATAGGTCCTTCCATTCCTGACATTCTGGCGCAGAAAGATTTACGTCTAGCTGCAGCTTTGGGAGACTTTGCAGCTTGTTTTGCACTAACAGGTGGTTTAAGAGTGCCGCCAGTTTCTTTTTTGTAAGACTCACGTCCTTTACGATTTAGACCGCCTTCAGGGTCTTTGCCTGCTTTACGTTGCCATGCTGGTGATTTAGCCATAATTTAGTCCATTAAATTGGGTTTCTACATTGTAACATGAATTTTACGTACATGGTCGGAATTCCGGGAATTCCGGGCATTCGGCATTAGGCATTCTGGATATCCAAAGTATCCAAAATTAAACCTTCTAAAATTTGGCCTATTTAACTGGCGTGACAAGGTTTAATTTTTTGCAAACTTGCAACTTACTTAAGTTATTGGTTACAATGTACGCATCAGTGTGTAAGCAAGGATGTTTCCGCTGGCATCGCAAGGGTGTGTAAATGTCGGCCCCCGGACAATGTGTAATTAGGCGCGTTTTATAACGCAATTTTTTAACCCATTGTCAGCAGGGAGCATTTACAATGGCTAATATTTTTGAAACCACCCAATACGTCCTAGACGAAGTGTTTATTCGCTACGTCAACTATCTAAATTTTGCAAAAGTAGCTAACAGAAACCTTGAAGGTGACTTTAAAGGTCTTAAATACGCTACTGGTCAAACAATTAACTATCGCTTAGAAGAAAGATTCAAAGGCGGTGAAGGTGCTACAGCTACTTCTGAAGCTGTTGTACAACAAATTCGTCCTCTAACCATCGACAAGCAATTCCATACAATGGTTGAATTTTCAGGCTTTGAATTGACATTCGATCGCGCTAGAGACGAACCTTATTTAGACATGATGTTAAACCCAAGAGCTAAAACTCTTGCTAACTTAACAGAAAGCTTCATTGCTACCGACAACTTACAATTAGAAGTTTATCAAGCTGTTGGTACTCCTGGTGTACCTGTTGATTTTGAAACAATTACACTAGCTGATGCTTACATGACTGAATTAGGTATACCAGAAGACGGAAACCGTTACTTTGCTAACTCACCAAGAGTTTCTGCAAGCCTTTCTAACGAATTAAGTACAGTGTTTAACCAAACAGTTAACCGTGGTGCTTTACTAGACGGCTTCATTGGTCACCTATCAGGCTTTGATTTCTTCAAAACTAACTTCTTGAAACGTCAAATAGCAGGTGCTGGTGATGCAATTCCTTTACCTGTGCCAGAAGCTGGCTTTAAAAATGGTGGTTTAACAACTGGTTTAGTATCTGGCGGTAATACAATAACAGTTGCTACAACTCAACCAGACGGTGTAGTTATGTTCAACGAAGGTGACAGCATAGAAGTTGAAAATGTTTTCATGGTTAATCCTTTAACTTATGAAGCATTACCACAACGTGCTCAATTTGTTGTTACAGCTGATGTTGTTGTTGCTGGTGGCTTGGCAGTAATACCTGTTAATCCTGAAATTGTAGTTTCTGGTGCTAGACAAAACATCAGTGCTGCTATTCCAGCTGGTTCACAAGTTTATTTAGCTGATGACCACAATGTTTCAATAGCTTTCCATAATCAAGCTATCGTCTTCGCAGCTCCAGCAATCAAAGAATTGAAGGGCGGTGTTGAAGCAGTGACTTCTTACAGTGATCTCTACAAATTGGCTATGACCTACACATTAGGTGCTGATATACGTAACTACATCCAATTGGATCGTATAGACGTTATTTGCGGTGTAGCAATTAACCCAGAGTTTGCGGTTAGAGTTCGCTCTTAATCCATGTGTTTACGGAGGGGCCTCATCCTCCCCTCCTTTTTTTCAGGTAAAATTTATGTATTTCAAAACATCAGGTCCAAAAGTTTTTGTAAATGGTCAATGGATTGATAAAAGCATTTATCGTGCTTACGTTTACAAAAAAGGCGAAAGGTCTATTGCTAACAATTGGCAAGAGTATCAAGACATGTTAGCGAAAGGCTGGTATGAGTCTCAGGAATTAGCTGACAAAGCAGCTAAAGGAAAAAGGTCTGCTAAAAAAAAGGATTTAAGTGATGAGTCAAACGGTTAAGCAGTTTGTCACAGATGCGTATCAGTTAATTAGTGCCAACAGTCCTACAGTGCCATTACAAGGCAATGATATGTTGAAAGGCGTACAGTTTTTAAATGAACTGATTCAGTCTTATAGCGGTACTGGATTAATGACCACAATCTCTAAAGAAATTAGTTACCAATTATCGATTGGACAAAGTGAAATTACATTTGCAGATCCTGATTACACCCCAGCTGCTGATGTACAAGAAGGAAGACTAGCTAATACACAGAATGTGTACTTACTTTTGGAAAACGTAACCTATCCGTTAATCATTCAAAATCGTAATACATTTTTGTCTAGCTATAAGTTTGACCCACAAATTGGATTGCCAAGATTTGCAATTATCTACAATGAAGTTGATGTAACTAGAATGAGAATTTATCCTGGTGCATCACAAGCATACGAATTGCGTGTTTACGGTAAATTTGAGTTACCTGAATACACAGAAAATGATGATTTATCTAACTTGCCATTGTATTACAATCGTTACTTAAAATTTGCCTTAGCTAGAGACCTAGCAATGTATAAAGGACGTGCTGAAGCATGGACAGATAGGCTAGAATTGATGTACGTACAGGCCAAAATGGATATGGAATCTGTAAGTACAACTAACCTTGTTATCGAAACGGAAAACGAAAGTTTACTAAATGGTGCATTCAGGGTCCGAAGTGGGGTTTAAGAATCATGCCTATTACTGAACTACCAATACAAGGCGGTTATGACCAGCAAAGGTTTAAGCAATACAGTCCTGAAGATGCAGCAAATTGGACACTAGTAACAGCACCTTCTGGAAAACGAGAAACTGCAATGTACCCTGCAATGGGCAGGCGTCATATAACTTACAATGGCAGCACTAGATTAATTTTTGCTGTTGAACCTAGAGGAATATTTAGGTCACTCAAATACATGTACTATGTAGTAGGCAGTGACATATTTCGAGTTGACTCAGCTTACAATACTGTAAAAATTAGTTTTAATGTATCGCAAGGTTTAACAGAGCTGAATTCAATTAGCACAAATGTTTTTGCTGATTACTTAATTGCAGGTAATTTAACATTTGTAACTTTTGTAGATGGTGTAAATACTTACGTTTACCAAGAACCAACTGTTCAACCAGATGGAACAATTACCGATACAGGTCAATTTTATTTGATCACAGATCCTAATGTTGTTGATATTAGACCTACTGTAGTTAGAGCGTTTGGCAATCGCATTGTGATTAATGGCAGTAACAGCGCATTTTACTACATTTCCAAGTTTAATTTAGGCGGTAGTAATTTTGATCCTGATACAGCATTTTCAACAGAAGCCACTCCACCTGCTGTGGGCAATGCAATATTCAACACTGTTGAGGGTGAAGTAAGACAATTTACAGTGCTTAACAATCAACTGTACATATTTACAGACTTTACTACTGAAATTTGGTCAAACATACCGTCAGTATTTGAAGGTGGGGACATTCCTGTAACATTTCCCTTTAAAAAAAGTACTACTTACAACTGGGATTATGGAATAGCTGATCCATTGTCTATAGATACTGACTTCCAACGCATTGTTTGGTTAGCTAAAAATCAAAATGGATTGGTTCAAGTAATGATTTCAGACGGTGGACAGCCACAAAAATTGTCTACCAAAGCAATTGACGTTTTATTTCAAAAGAATCGCACTACACAAGAGTTAAGTCCGTTCTTACAAGGTAATACTAACGGATTTTTGTATCAGTTTGAAAACACGATTTACTATAGAATTTCGGCTGGTCAGTACAAAACTTACAAAAATTTGGATTGTACACTTGAGGCTAATAGCATTGAATTTAATTTCGACACTAACAAGTGGGCTAGAGTTATTGAAGACAATGGGGCGCGTAACCGTATTGAAAAGCACATGTTTTTTAACAATGTGCATTACGTTACAGTACAGGGCGAAGACACGATTTATGAAATGTCTGGCCAGTTCTATACAAATGAACTTAGAAACCCTGAACAGCCAAACCCAAATGCTTCAGATGGCTATATACAATTTCCATTTCGTTATGAAAGAACAACTCCAATCATTTTCCAGCCTGACTATAGCGAATTTATAACCTCATACGTACAAATAGACTTTGTGTTTGGTGATTCTACGTTTACAAGTAGTTTAAATCCGTTTGAAAACACAGTTTTTGTTGTTGCAGAAAGTGTTGTACCTGGAGGTGAGCCAACTTATTTGACAGACGAAGATGGCAATTTCATCATTCAAGAAAATACAAACTTTCCTACTAAAGACTCTAAGATTTACAACAATTTTTACAAACCACATGTTTCATTGTACTTTTCAGATGATGGCGGAATAAGTTTCAATTACGCTGACAACTTAGAATTTAGTCAATTAGGCGTGTATCAGTGGCGTATGCGTTGGTACCAATTAGGTCCATCAAGGAATAGGGTTTATAAGCTAGTTTGCGTTAGTCCTGCTCCAATAGTTGTACTTGGTGGTGTAATGGAAGTTAAAAGGAGTTCTGGCGGTGGCAACTGATTGTACTTTTAACAGGGTAGATACTGCACCCATACAAGACACAAATTTTAGTCCAGAGTTTTTAAGTTGGCTTAGTACAACTGTGGACACTATTAACGAAGATTTAAACATTCTTGAAGAATGTATACAGCAATTAGATGCCCGCATTACAGCATTAGGAGGATAGCATGGCATTATTAGACTTTTTGGACCCTGGACGTGGTTACAAATCAGCAATGAAACAATTCACTAAGGGCTATGAGGAAGGAAAAGGATATCTAGATCCTTATGCAGGAGCTGGAACCAGTCAATTAGAACAACTTTTAGGTGCTCAGACTGCTTTAATGGATCCAGCGGCTTTACAAAGTCAGTGGGCATCCGGATATGAAATGTCGCCATATGCTCAACAATTACAAGGAGCAGCACAAGAAGCTGGATTAAGCTCTATGGGTAGCATGGGCCTTGGTGGTAGTAGTGCAGCATTACAAAACTTGCAACAAACAAGCGCAAACATCATGCAAGCTGACCGAGAAAGGTATATGAAAGACTTAATGGACAAATACATGGCAGGTGTGGGCATAGGTCAAGACATTTACGGCAAAGGCGCAGGTGCTGCTGGAACATTAGGTCAAATGGGTATGCAGTATGGTCAAGGCATGGGTGAACTAGAAGCCATGAAATCTCAATCTAGAAATCAAATGATGATGGATTTGTTAGGGTTAGGCGGCCAAGCATATGGAGATTACTTGAGTGGTCAAAAGATGAAAATGTTAGCAGGTCTTCTTTAAGAGGTATTTATGGCAATATTTAGTGGACTTTATCACCCAACTGACATGAGCATGCTTCAAAATATGTTGAATAAAAGACAGCAGCAAAGACAATTCGAGCAAAAAATGGCTATGGAAGCTCCTTTGCGTGCTGCACAAATGGAGCAAGCTCAAGCAGCTGCTGAACTGAATCGACAAAAAGCAGCACAAACACAAGCACTTTTATCTTTAGCAGGTTTAACTCCACAAGCACCAGGAGTGTCACCATACTATGCAATGCAACCAGGTATGGAACCATCAGTTGATAAAATTGATAGAAAAGTTCCATCTAAAGAAGACATAATGTTCCTTTTAACTGGCAAAGAAATGCCTTCAGCACAAATGGCGCGTGAAGAAAGAACTGCTTTTTTAAAACAAAGAGCTACTGATAGTGCCAAAGGTATAGAGGAACTTGGAAATATTGTTTCGGGAGGTGTTGAACTTAGAGGTACATTAGATCAGCTAGAAAATACACTTGCGTCACCTGGTTTTGAAAGTATTAAACAAAATCCTTTGCTAATGGGTAGGGATTTATTGTATTACAAAACGAAAGGAACACCTGAACAACAAAAAGTAGTTGCTAATTTACAAGCTTTAACTGGCCAAATTGTTGCAGACATGGCTGGTAAATTTAAAGGACAATTTAGAATTGGCGAACAAGCACTTATTGAAGGAATGAAAGTAGATCCTAAAGATCCTTTAAATATAGCTTTCGGAAAATTTGAAGCTATGAAAACATTAAATGAAATGGCAATTGAAAGAAATCAAATTGCAGCCGATTTGATGGAAGAACAAGGTTTATCAAAGTACAAAGCTCTATTAGAAGCTGATAAAGATGTTAAAGGGGATGCTACAAGAGCACAAGTAGAAGCGCAACTAGCTGGTAAACGCGAAGCTGCAAAAACTGCTAAGCAAAAAACAATGCCTGAAAAAATGAGTGCTGGTTCTAAAATTTTAGCTAGAGATTTAGAAATGCCAAAGTTTGCTACCAAAGAGGAAGCTGTTAATTGGTATAATCAGCAACCTAAAACTGTTCAAAATGCTATTAAGTTAAAGTATCAAGGGGGTAAATGAAATGGCTTATGAACTTACCCTAGAAGATATTCTTGAAGCTGAAGGTATGCAACAACAGCAACCTAAACAACCTGATGAGTATCAACTCACAATGGAAGATATTCTTGAAGCTGAAGCTATGCAGCCACAACCTGAACAAACTATGAATTTAATGGAAAAAATTAAAAGTTTAGGTGGTCAAGGATTGGCTCCTTTTAGATTTGACAGTCAACAAGCTGATATGGATATGTCACAATTAGCGGGTGAGCAATTACGTGATATAAGTGCAGTTGGAAAAGGTGCACAAGCTGGTTTTAAAAAATCATTAGCTGGTATTAAAGGTGAGTATTATGAACCTGAAATAGTTCCAGAAGGTGAAGGTTTCGCATATGGTCTTGGTGAAATGTTAGGACAAGCTCCACTTTATGGAGCAATAGCAGCACCAATAGCAGCTTCAGGCGGTGCTTTAGGAGCACCAATTATTGGTGGTTTGTTAGGAGGCGCAGTAGCTGGAGCTGCAACAACTCCTGGAGATGTACCAGGAAGAGCTTTAGGTGCAGCTATGGGCGCAATACCTGCTGCAATTCCAGGACTAAAACTACCAAATGTTATAAAAACTTTAATGACGAAATCTAATCCTGAAAAAGTAGCTAAACAAATACAAACTGCTCATGACATACAAAAGTACGATGCGTCAAAATTATTCAATAAAGTTACACGTGAAGCCGAAAATCGTGGTATTAGCACAGTCGAGATGGATAAAGATTTAATTAATCAAGCGATGGACTATTTACCCAATACTAAAGCAAGTCGTGATTTAATTAACAAAGCTAGAACAGGAAATTATAGTTCGGTTAGAAAATTACAAAGCGATTTGCGTGCAAGGGGTGAAAAACGTTTGCAATCTGATTTAGCAGCAGAACGAGACATTGGCGAAAGCATGTTAGAATTACGTAACGACATCAACAAATCTGTAGAGCGTCATTTTGAAAACACAGGTAATAAAGATTTAGCTGACATTTTACAAGATGCCACTTCAAAGTATCGTGATTTGAAAAAAACTTACTATTCACATAACAGAATTGCAAAGCTTGTTGATCCAGAAGAGCGATTAATTCCTAGAGATGTTTTAAAACTTCTTTCAGAAGATTCTACAAAAATGCGTAGATTGCGAACTGAGCATCCTGAAATTACTGATGAAATTCAATTAGTAAAAGACAAAGAACGTATTGCTGATTTAATGCGTAAATTAAAAGGACCAGCTTTAGTTGGTGGCGGATATTTAGCAGGCAAAGAATTTATTAAGTAAAGGATTTACTATGGCAGATACATTAGTTAGGGGTGCAAACCCAATTTGGTGGCTACCAGACTTGACTGGTCTGCCTTTGAATGACCAGTACTATGCGTTTTTCTTGGAAAACACAATTCCATATTTGCCGCAAAACGTATATCAAGACGCAGCAGCCACAACTGTATGGGCTAATCCATTACAGTTTCAACCTAGTGGAACACTGCCTAATAACTTGTACTTTGATCCTGACAAAACTTACAGGATTGAGATTAGACAAGGCAATACACAAAATGATCCTTTAATTTGGCTTATTGAAAACTACAATCCTTCTGAAGATGCTGGGGCAAATGCAGGTTCAGCTTTTGGTGGTGACAATTTAGTATCTAATCCACAATTTGCTGAAGTTGATTTTACAAACGATTTAATTTTGGAAGGCGAAGGCACTTTTGACATTGCTCCAGGATGGCAATTGTTTTTAGACGGTGACCAAGGTGGTGCAAATGCAAGATTAACTCGTACTCCAGTGGATGGACAACAAAACCAAATTAACAGTCCTCCATATTTTTTAAGGTTACAAATTGCAAGTTATACGACAGCTGAATTAAGACAAGTATTTACTGGCAATGGCGCAATTTTTTCTAGCAACGCACAACAAACTGGCGTTGTTTCAATGGGTTTTACAGCTAGAGCAGATAACGACTATCCAATTGAGGTAACTTATCAACCATCGGTTGGCATAGGTACTACAGTTATACAAGACACTGTGTTTTCAGGTGTGTTTCAATCATTTACTGGTATAGAAGTTTTACCAGAATCTTCTAATAGTAACACTGGCGATAATGCTACTGTAACAATGGTAATTGCCTTGCAGGGTACTGGCAATTTAGAAATTAGTAATTTGCAAATGGTTGGCGGTGTTATACCTGTAGATTCTGAACTACCTGCTCCAACTGAATACATTCAGGAAACAATTGAGCGTGGTGTAGATCATTTGTTCCATTACTATAAAGACTCATTAGTAATGCAACCAAAGGAAGACATTTTAACTGGCTGGAACTTTAGTTTGAACCCATATCAGTTTATAGCACCTGCAATATCTGCAATGCCTGCTGACTTAACACAATATCGTGCTGATCAAACAATTGTTAGGCAGGAATTTGCTAGTTCAATTGAAACAGGCCAAGCAAGTGCTGCAAATAATTTTGCGTTTCAAGTACAGCCTGTGGATAGCCAAGATTCTAGAGTTGCGTTAATTCAATATGTAGATGCTGCAACCATTAGGCCTTATTGGAATAAAGTTTTGTCTTCATTGGCTAAAGTTAAATTTGTAAGTCCTACACTTAATACTAATGTGGGCTTAAAAATGCGTTTGATTTACAGAAACGATTTACCACCTACGTTAGGTAATGCTGAACCAATTACAGGATGGGATGTTAACGGCGATCCAGAGTTTGATCCTTCTTGGGATGAAATTTTACCTTTAAATGACCCTACTTATACGCTAGAAAATGGTAGTGATTTTGTAGACTTTAGCTTTAATCAATTTCAAATGCCTCCAGCTGAAAATGCTACAATGTACTTAGGCGTTGTTATTTACACAACTGAACCTTTTGTAAGTACACCAGGCAATAAAGACCAATTAATTTTTGACAGCGTGTCACTAGTTAATAATGACTTTGCAATTGCTTCACCCCCAAAAACTTTTGATCAAGTTTTGCAAGAGTGTCAGTTTTATTATGAAGTTGCACCAGCGTATTTATATAGAACAATGTCTGTAAATAGAGGAGGTAGTTCATTTAGTGGATTTGCAAGTCCATTTAACATTGAATTTAATTCTTTAAAAAGAACATCTGTTACAGCTTCGCCTTCAGGAATTACACTTACTTTAATTAGTAATATAGGTACTGATGGTAATGTTACAGCTCGCTATTACCAAGATGGACAACTACAAGGTGGTGGTAATTCAAATGTTGATAGAATAGTAAATTCATATTGGTTGACTCCTCTTATTACGACTAAAGGAGCTAAATATGAAACTAGGAGTTCGCCAGGTAATTTGACTTCAGGAGTTTCATATACAGATAATGCTTCTGCTGGAATAATATTTGCTTACACAGCTGACGCTAGACTTGGTACTTAACTTTAACTTAAAAAGGATTTTAAGATGGCTAGATTTAACACGAACTTTTTAGGCACTTTGCCTTTTGCAGACATTGCGCCTCAGTATTCATTATTGGCAGGCGTAGAGCTTACATATACCGTTCCAGGTGGTAAAAACAAAAGCTATAGAGCAAGGTTAAGTTATCCTAATGACGCTTCTGTATGGGTTGCCAAAAACACAACAGCAACACTACCTACTCCTGGAGTAATGGATCCTAGTAGCAATTGTGAACTTAACCCAAGATTTCGTTACGTTAGGGGTGGAGATGTGCTAAGTTTCATAAGCGATTCAGACATGTTAAATGGTGGTATTTCATTGCTTGAACTTCCAGATTCTAACTAGGAGTTAGTATGGTTAATACAATCAAATTTAGTGAATTTGTTGATGGCGGTGAATTAGAAGCAGGTGATACCGTTGTTGGTTTAGATGCTGGCGAAAATGCTAAATTTTCTAAATCAGGTCCAAATTTGTTGCCACCTGGAGATACTGCAAGTAGGCCTCTTACTGCTAACAATGGCGACATGAGGTTAAACACAGATCTTAATCAGTATGAATTTTATAGCGAAGCATCTTTAGCATGGATTACTTTAACTTAGTATAGGGAGATACTTATGGGTATTACCGCAATTAGACGTGACTATGGTGTTACACCATCCATGGTCCGTATTGAAACCACAGACACGTTAGCTACTGTTAGCACTACAGGATATATCGCAGCACAAGCACCTGAAATTGATCAACTAAACAAAGGTGCTTTTCAATGGGAAGTTTCAGACGCTGTTTTAGTTTATGCTGTTGATGGCGTAGAGCTTTATGAAATATCAAGTGACTTTGCAAGTTTAATACCAATTTCTTCAGGTATTACAGGTCCATATCTTGAAAAGGCGTTGAACTTATCTGACGTCGATAATACGCTTGTTTCATTTAACAACTTAGGTTTAGGTTCTGGTGAAACAATTTTAATTAACGATGGTGATTTTGCAGCTGGTGTTTATGAACTACCTGTACCATGTCCTAACTTTGTAATTGTTACAAGCTCATCAGCTGGTTTACAAGTAAAATTGCCAATAGCTAACATTGATGAAAGTTTTTTAATTTCACAAGGTCCTACAATTCAGGCACTATCAACTTCTGGCGATAGCATTGAAATCATTGATCAAAATGATGTTCCTTTGTTTGTACAAGCTCCAGATAGTAGAGTATTTTACAATTTAACTGATGCCTCTACAGCTGCTGGAACATGGGGTGTAGTTCCACAAACTGTAACAGTTAACGACAAATCAGGAATAGTATTACTTGATGATACTGATTTACCTGTAACTTATGCGCCAAGTAACTACAGCCCAACAAATGCCTTTCTTGATGGAACTTTAGAAGGTATTGATAATGCGTTAAGTAGTGCTGGTGCTGATGATGCAGTGTATGGTGAAACATATTTTCAAAACAATGCTATTGATACCGTAATTGCTGGAATTGGTGTTCCATCTGTAATTGGCGGGGCTTTTTCTCAATCAGGTGATTTATTCGGATTTACAGAAGCTAACGGTGTTTTGACCTACACAGATATTCCGATTAGAACTGTTCAAATTGATGTTTCATTAACTGCTACAATGAATTTATCTACCGCAGATTTAACTTTCACTATTTACAAAAATGGTGCTCCTGTTACTAAGTCTGCTATGACAGTAAGTATTGATGGTGTTACACCTGCTCCTAAAACAGTTTCTGTAAATTGTTTGTTGGAAGTGGCTAATGGCGACACTATAGAACTTTATGTCACAAACAACACCAATACTGACAATGTTTTAGTTCAGGATTTAAATACAAAAGTTACAGCAATTGGTGGTGTAGGTGTTGCAGGTAACACAGTAGTTAATTTAGCAACTGTTGTAGATCCAAATGTTACAAGTTATGCAATTAGTACTTATAGCAACATGGTAAACACATGGTCAGGATCCCCTGTAATTGGGCCAGGTGAACTTGATATTGGTCAAACTGTAGAACTTAAAGTGTTTTTTAACTTAGATCCTTCCCTAATCGGCACGCAACCATCATTATCTGGAAACTTTAGATTTTCGTTCGGTGGTATTCTCACACTAGGTGATGAAGGTTTTAATATCATTTTGACAAACAATGCAACAAGGAACGGTGAAATAACATTTTCTGTAACTCGTATTGATGCGACAACTATACAGGCGAATTATCGTGGATACTATACGAATACATCCGTTCAAATGGTTCAGTATTATCCTGTACAAACACCATTAACTTATCCATATAATGACGCGGTAAGTAACACCATCACTTTAGAATGGCGCCCAGTTAGTGGAAGCGCGACCGAGTATATGACCTGCAATCTTGTTAACACACGCATTACTAAGTATTAGGAGCTGATATGTCACAAACTATTCAAATTCCAAGTTTAACAACTGCTGAAAGAAATGCTTTGGTGGGCGTTAAAGACGGCATGATGATTTTTAACACTGACGTTCAATTAAATCAAAGTTGGAACGGTGCAGCCTGGGTTGA
>Ga0209986_10002211_pt1 | contig 18040 bp, 18 predicted proteins | sample BlataG_FD_183168 | JGI IMG/M metagenome (GOLD analysis project Ga0209986, IMG submission 183168) | Deep subsurface microbial communities from Black Sea to uncover new lineages of life (NeLLi) - Black_00105 metaG (SPAdes) (version 2) | ecosystem: Environmental > Aquatic > Marine > Oceanic >...
TCCGCCGAAAGAGTGGATAATTCACAGGCTGGAAAAGTTACATGAAACGCTGGATAAAAAACACTACTGCGTCGGCTTTAGCACTTAAGGAATTATTAGGTCAAATAAGACTTGAGCCTGTAACTGAATCTTATTCTTTATATGAGATTGCCACACTTCCTTCGGGAGTTCGCAATTACACGGGAAGTCATGGGATTGCCACGCTTTCTTAGAAAGCTCGCAATGACAAAGGAATGGAATTCAAGCCGTTTTATATAGCATATACGAAAATTCAAACTCTTGCTCTATTGGATGATAGGTATAAAGGTTCGAATTGGTTGCACTGGCGGACGCGGTTGCAACCAATTCGAACCGCCGCTGAAATAACTGCGCAAATCAAAATCTACCCTGTCCGTCGCGTTTACTTGTATCAGAAATTTTCTCAAAAAGCAAAAGAACTTCGCCTGTTAGGTATGTCATACGAACAAATTGCCAAAAGTCTAAATGTCAGCAAAAAAACCGCCATAAACGCTTGTAAATATAAAAAATTATAAACTAAATTTATTAAAAACTTGGATGGGGACACATTTTGGTCACAAAAATCCTATATTAATTCAAAATATGATTTTTAATTATTTGAAAATAATAGAGGCACAATGTACAAAAATGCAATAGAGCAACGGATTAGAAATCTGATGCCCATTATTTGTCTGTGGCATTCTATGCATATCAGTGAATCGACTTTTTAGAGCTTGCGGATCTTCTCCGCTTAGCCTAGGGAGGGCATAAACCTCTCATATAAGTACGGCTTGGGCATCAGCGGCACCGTTTACTATGTGTCAGTCGAGGCATCCAGCCTCCTACGGCGTCCGCTGAATGCCCTTGTTAGGCGCCCGGATTTCAATTTGTATCCCCGGGTGACTCCCCGACCTTCTCCCGCATCTCACGGAATAAGTTCTCCAACTGGGCTACTTGCTTGCCGTAACCTTCTTCAACTACTGGCATCACCTTGATTGGCAAGGAAGCACATTGCGTGGGTGAGAACCGGAAGGCTGATCCGATCTGCTCTGCCATCAACGAGTTCGGTCGGCATGGAACTCAGGCCTAATGTCCGTTTTCCCGGAGCGAACCCGACGCCGTGACGTATTGGATATCAATGGATTTAATCTTACTGTGCCCGGGCAAGTCACGATCGAACAGCCTTCCTGCTAGCTCTTTTGATCTAGAGTACCATAAGTTTACATAGAACTGCATGAGTAGATGTGGGATCGGTGTGGGGTCCCAATTAGCTCGTTTGTATGCAAGTCGGCCATCAACGAGCCAGCGGATCGACGTCGGGGACCATTCAATCGAATACCGATGAAAGTCCTTCGATGCATCGAAACCTAGATCAATGAGTATTGGTGTACCTCTGTAGCCATATTCGAGATTCGCACCTTCGCCTCCCGGGTTGTAGTACACATTCACGAGCAGCTTTGTTGTGTCTTTCCCGAGAAATTCGATATCGATTTCCTGCCGCGGCGAATTACGGTGCAAGAACACTCCCGTTACCAATCCCGGCACATTAGCCGGTCTGATCACAGTCGAAAAACGACCGTACAGATAACTTCGGCGGCTACAAAGTGATGCGGAAGTGTATTCCCGAACGCGCGCGCATTCTTTGCGTAGCGTCAATCTTGCGAGATTGTCGTTTGTGATCGCAAAGTTGCTCGGACTAAAGACGGCTAGATTATCTGGAAATGTATCATCACATAACATCCACACTAAACTATCAAACGCCTGAAAACGTTCAGACACAGTGGTCGTGTTATTTTCCCACAAAGCATCACCATTGACTTCAGAGAGCGGAATGCCATGCCATTTTCTCCGTGGCGGGGCAATCCAGGGCGACGAATCGAATTTCATCTTGCTGAGCCTCGGAAAAACGCTCTGCCTGTTCCCGGTATTCTTGACAGAGAGATGGCGTTGCGCCTGATCCTCAAATGCTGGATATTGATTGGTGGGATGCTTGCAGTCGAGAAATTCACACAGCAGCACCCAGTTATCCAGCCTTTGCATAGGCAGTACTAGAATGTTTGCTGACAGCTGCCGAAGCTGACGAAGCAACATATATATCGTGCGGAAGCTATCATCCTGGTCAGAAGGGTAGCGCACCCTGCTTAATTCCTCACTCGCGCACTCCTGATTCAATTCAATCAGTTCTTCCTCGTTACCTACGGTGATGATGAATTTTGCTCTACGGTATAGCTTCGCTAATTCTATGCAGCGTCGGCCCCAGAGTGAGCTGACGTTAACGTACGCATCGAATACCCTACTCTTCTTATTGCCGAACAGATCATCATGCTCGCTTTCAGGCAATTCTTTAATATCGCTACAACATCGATAACCCAGCATCGAGAGTGCCATAGCAAGCGAGGTTAGACCCGTTCCTTGTCTCCCGAACGCAAATACAGGCTTAGGCAACGTCCGTGTCTTGAAGAGCAAAGGCTTTTCTTGCGTTAACACGCCAACCCTCGCGAGAACAGATAAGATCGAGTACGAATTGTCAGACCGGCAATCTAGTCGTTGGTCAATAATGGATCTTTGAGTCGCAAACACATCGAGCTTTTCAAACTGATGATTTATCCAGAGATCAACGGGCCCACGAACGGGCAGGAGTCCAAGAAGCCTTTTCGCTCCTTTTTGGGACAGTACATATCCAGACAACCACCATAAACCACGAAGAGGCCTAAACAGGACGTCAGATAGCTCGTGTTTTTCTACCTTAGCCTTAACCTCTTTGTAGGAAAGATAAAGAACATCGAAAGCATCTGATGGCCCGTAAGAGCGGGTCAGCTCTGCCCATACCTTATCAAGGATCTGAGCGAAATCACTACGAAAGTAGACGTCGTCTTCAAGCACCAACGTATACGGATGGTCGCTTGAAGCTATAAGTCTCCACACTGCGATATGCGAGAGCGCCACGGCAATTTCTTGGCGTGTCATCGCAACACGGCGGTTACTAGTGACCTCGTCTGTTCCTAGTAAGGGGTCCGGCTCAACAAACAGCTGGTCTACAAGTGAATAGTAGGTCTGTAGGTCTAAATGACTGGGTGACTCTGTATTATATCGCGCGTCGACAGCTGAAAAACGTTTTGCCATTTCACTCAGAGGGGTCCTTGAGCCGTCATATATCCTCTGTAATTCTCGTTGGATCTGATTCCACCGGTCAACCTGCCTGTCCAGATTGATAACGTATATTTGCTGAATAACACCAAGGCGTTGATCAACCGTGCTATTGAAGGATTTGCACACAGGTTTTGCACCGACCCACCGCGTGCTAAGCATCAGACGATGAACCAAACGGAAAAGCAGTCCTGAATACGTCGCTCTGTTCATGTAGACCTTCCCTACGTAGCCCCTGACGAGTTCCAGAGCCTCCAATTTCTCTCATCATTTCGATAGCTCAATGGCCATCGGCTGATGGACATAGCTTCCCAGTTAGACAAAATCAGAAAGTCTCGGGTTCTACCAGTAAGTTTGGAGGCAATGGAATGTCTTACCAAGCTGGCCGTTAGGTTTCCTGGGCCCGTAGTGGACTGTATTTCAGGTCGTTTTTCTACACAGTTCAAAAGAATACGAGTTGCCCGATTGAGTGCCAAACGAATTACCGGATGATTGGCGGGTGCTATTAACGGGTTGTTGTTTACATAGAAGATCCAATCTGGCGAGTGCCCACGCTTCCTCACAAAAACATCAGGTTTGATCATCATTCCGGTGGCCGTGTCATAGCAAAGAGGTTGTATCTTCAGCCTGCTATCACAGAAGAAATGGTTGCAGTCTGTCCCTTGATAGACTTCATCTGCGTCTACGTAAAATCCACCGTACGTGACGATGTAGCAAAGACGGAGGTAGTCACATCGCATTGCCGGATGATGGCACAGATCGAATGCCGCTACGTAGGAACCGCCAAGTCGTTTTGAAATGAAGCGTCTGGCTCCGGCGTCATCAAACAAGACTCTCTTGAATCCCTGCTTTTTGAGAGGTTCCCAGCTGTCAAGGCACTCTTGGACATCTTCGGGTATTTCATCCAGGTCATGCCAAAACTGCACAATAACCTTTGGTATGTCAGTTCTGCTAGACGAAATCTCTATCGGCACAGCTTCTTGAACGAGCTCTCGAATATGGCGAGAGCGCAAGTCGTCGTCCTCGGCAATGCGAGAGGGATCAAGAACGGAATGCATCAATTACTCCCTCCAATTATGGAATTGACGTCGAAGCGCTTGGTGTTTCTGATCCTAAGACGGTGCCTCCATATTTGGACGCATCAAGGGACCGGAGAACACATTGTCTTGATCATCCAAGATCGTTGGTTGGCGCCTAACGTTCGGAATAACCTGATAAAAATGCCTCAGCATTTTTAGTCAGAGTTAATTCCGTGGTTATGCGGTGGCAACAAAAAAATCGATATAACGTCCCTTCGTGCGTCACGCCGAAAAGCCCCTCAGTTCATCGGGAAACACCCTTCCAGCCACAAACTCCTCAAACGCAGCCTGAGTAAGCAGCCCTATCCCAACCGTATCCCCATGAGTATACAAAGTCACATGAACTGGTGGCACTTCAAGGTCCTTTCCAAGCAGCCTACTGAGTTCTTCATAGAACTTGTCGACACCTGGAGCTTCTACCATAAGAATGATACTCTCGGCGTGGATAACTTCAACCTCCCCTCGCGGATTTACCTGCTCTCTATCCCGCGATACATGATACATTTCATCCTTCTTTTTAAAAGACCAACCCTGCTTGTGCCATGATGCTTCCTTAACTGCTTGCATCAGGGTGGTATTTAGTCGAGGGTTTACCTCAATCGCTTCCTCCAGTTCTTGTCCTAATTTTCTGCCAACTACAGTAATATGCACTTCTTTCTTCGGATCGAATATCTTACCGCGGAACTGTATTTTCTCCTCCGAGAGTCCAAAATCCTCCTTTCGAAGGGGAATAAGTAACGTCCGTTTCTCTGTAAAACCCATATCTATCGAGTTCATTTCCTTGTCCTTCCTGACGGTGCACCGTCCAGCCATCATCTCATGGCACAGAGCTTAGTCGGCAAACTTCACATCGGTTTCCTGCTTGTTCAGACTTCTGGTCAGTCCCTACTCTAAAATGGCGGTTCCTCAGGACCTGTTCTTTTGTCTCCGATAAGATAGCCAGTATGTGATCCAATCACCTGTCCAGAAGTAGCGCGTCTTGCCGCTATCTCCGCTGCCGTTACTGCTATGAGATCAGGATTATGCTCTACTTCTCTGTATAGTGTTTCCGTGAGCTTCACGCCTTCTGGATCTCTCGGGCATAATTGGAAAATCCAGAAACACCGAAACTGCAGGTAGTCGGCACCTGGTACGTTGACGGGACCCTCAGAGATGGTCTTGATCAATTCGTACTGAAACGCGCGTATGCTCTTAGCTTCTTCAGTTAGGCCGACTTCTTCCAACTCTTCCCTTAGCTCTCTGGTTAAAGGCTCTACCTCACGGTTCTTGCCAGACAGAAACCATCTCATGAACGAAGGAAGATCCTTGCCTTTGAGGAAACCGCGAAGATCATTCTGCATGTCTTGATCCCGTACTTGTGGTATGAAACCGCATTTATCCAATTGGTCGATGGCCGATGGGTAGTATTCGTAGACCCCGCCAATCGGGCCAAATACTTCATGGCGATAACGATTCCTAATTAAAACATAACGGTTATCACTGCAAATCCTCAGGATTGCGGCTATGGAAACGCGGAGTCTCCTGTTCCGAAAGAAAAGCGTGCACCGCATAGCTGGTCTAATGTAGTGCCTATGTCTGAATGCCGCGCTAAGCGCAGCTATCAATAGTGCCGACACAGTCCCAACTATTATTGCCTCCAACATTGGTACATACTCCTTTCCACCACCGCATAACTATTAATATACAACATGCTTTATTTGATACAAATCTCCCTTCATTGACGTCATATATTATGTGATTCCATCAAATATACCCGCAAAATTGCGGTATTATCGTATAATTATCCATGTTAAATTGCAAGTCGCATATTTGACGGCCATAATATTCATCTTGGGGATTCTGATTGGATAGCCATCGAAATAACCTCACGGAATTTGAAGATTTTCTCAAGCGTCATCGGTTGGTCACCTCGGAAAAAGCTAGATTCTATGTCTATTGGGTGGATAGGTTTCTCAAATATTTGCAAAACAGACCTTCCAAGCCGATCGCTCAGATTGTTTCTTCATACCTCGAGGCTATGGAAACGAATGCCCGCTTTGCCGACTGGCAAGTCAAAAAGGCGGCGGACGCGAGTCTTTTATATGCCGATAAACATCTCAAGCCGAAACCTTCTCTCCTTTCGTCAAATGGCTCCATTGAATCAAAGCCCATGGGACCGAACAAAGGACGAAACTCGGCTGACTGGAAAGAAATATTCAACAAATTGCACGAAAGCATGCGTCTTCGACATTATTCGCCCAGGACGGAAAAATCCTACAAGATCTGGATCAACAAGTTCCGGAAATATTTCAACAATCGCGAAACTCTGACATTAGAAAGGGCGGATGTCAAAAAATTTCTAAGCCATATCGCTCTCCATGATCGAGTATCGGCCTCCACACAAAACCAGGCCTTTAACACTTTATTGTATCTTTTCCGGAATATCCTGCAGAAAAACCTGAGTGATCTGGCTAATACTGTCAGAGCACGGCAGAAGAGAAGACTGCCGGTTGTCTTGACTCGCGAAGAGATCCATTACCTCTTTTTCTTTCTCGAGAGCCCCTTCTTCTCATGGCTCAACTGTTCTATGGAAGCGGCCTCCGCCTTATGGAATGTATCCGTCTCAGAGTCAAGGACATCGATTTTGCCAATAATTTGTTGATCATCCGGGCGGGAAAAGGAGAGAAGGACAGAACCACCATACTGCCAGACGAAATCAAGGAATCTCTGAGAGAACATTTACAGCGAATGAAGAAGTTGCATGACCAGGATTTGGCGAAAGGATACGGGATTACGGCTCTTCCCGATGCTCTGGCGAAAAAATATACGAATGCCAACAAAGAATGGGCCTGGCAATGGGTCTTTCCCTCGTAAAGCCTGGTAGTCCACTCCGTGAGTGGAATGGTCTTACGTCATCATGTCCAATCCAGCAATCTTCAAAGAATAGTCAAAGAAGCCATTAGAAAATCGGAGATTTCAAAACCTTCAAGCTGCCACACGCTCCGGCATAGTTTTGTAACACATCTTCTGGAAGCTGGATATAATATTCGAACGATCCAGGAACTCATGGGTCATAAAAATATAAATACGACCATGATTTATACTCATGTGGCCTGTAAAAGCTATTCAGATATATCCAGCCCATTGGACAAGCTGTAAGAGACACTTTGAGACTAGGTGGCTGAGTGATTTCTCAAGCTCCGCAATACTTCAACGGCTGTCAGGTAAAGAAATCGTTCCTCTGATGGATACTGATATCATCAAATATACGACTTGCAATTTAACCTGGATAATTTTAAGATAATAGTGTAATTTTGCGGGTATATTTGATGGAATCACTTAATATACGACATTCTCAGTGGTTTTTTTGTATCAAATAAAGCATGTTGTATATTAATAGTTATCACTTACTGGTACAGTGGGAAGACCGACATGGCAAATAAGGATAATCACGTAGGCCTTTCGCCAACCGTCTTGCATGTGGTAGAGCAGTTCGTCGCCGCCATGCGCGCCGACGATGGAATCCAGGGCGACGCCATCCGCCGGCTTGAAAAGCTTCTGCGAAAAGGAGCGGTCGCCAAGCCCGATGAAATCAATGCGGCCTTGTTCGATCCTCCCCCGGGTGGTGAAACATGATCCGTGTCAAAACCATCCATATCGAAGAGTTTCGCGGCATCCGTGATCTTGATCTCGACCTCGACACAAAGAATTTTGGGATTTGCGGTCCCAACGGCACTGGCAAGAGCGGTGTTGTCGATGCCATCGAGTTCTGTCTCACGGGAGACGTAACGCGCCTGTCGGGACAGGGCACCACAGGCCTTAGCGTGAAAACGCACGCGCCCCACGTTGACCAGCACGAGCATCCCGAAAAAGCGAACGTGACCATCACGGCGGATATTCCGTCAATGCACAAGGCGGTCAAGATTCACCGTTCGGTCAAGAACCCGCGAAAAGTAAACATCACCCCCGTCGATGCGGACGTGAAGGGCGTCGTTGAAGAGTTGCAAACGCACCCGGAATTCGCTCTCTCCCGCCGGGAGATCGTCAAGTACATTATCACACCGCCCGGCAAGCGATCTGAGGATGTTCAGACTCTTCTGCGCCTTGAGCATCTTGAGAAGCTGCGCAAGTCCTTCACCACCTTGAACAACAAGCGCAAGGGCGAAGCGGACGAAGCCGAACGCAATCGCCGTCAGGCCGAGACCGACCTAGGAAACGCCCTGAAAATCGAGAAGCTGGATCGTGCGCTCGTACTCGAAAAGGTCAATGAGAAGCGGGAGATTCTCAGCCTCAAATCTCTTACGGAGCTGACGAAAGATACATCCTTCAAGGCTGGCGTAGCCGCGCCGAAGGCCGCGGAAGATAAACCGGCGTTGCGCAAGGCTGTGGCATTGGCCGACCTTTCCGCGCTTCAATCAGCAATCAATGGCGGAGAACCCGCCGTCCTTGTTGAAAACCGGCAAGCGGCGAAAAGCGTGCTGGAGAAACTCAGGGATGACGAGCAGGCCCTGACGCTGGCGCGGCGGCACGGCTTCATCAAGACAGGCCTTGAGCTTATAACCGAAGACGCCTGCCCGCTTTGCGATAAGCCGTGGAAGGTGGACGAGCTGCGCGAACATCTGCGCAGGAAACTGCTGGGCGCGGAGAAGATCGAGCAGCTTCTGCAGCAGCTTCGCGCCAACATCAACGCCGTCCTTCAATCGTTGTCCGAGCGCATACACGCGGTCGAGCAGGCCATACAATACAGCCAGAGCCTCAAGCTCCCGGTCCAGCAAACCCAGCCTGCGGCCTACCTCAAGCAGCTCAAGGACGCGGAGACAGCGCTGAACGATTTCCTGAAAGATCACAGCCGGATCGAGCCCGCCGCGCAAGCCGTCGTACGGTCGTGGTGGTCGCCCAAAGCTGACCAGCAAGCCCGCATCGACGAATTACATGCAGCCGTGAAAGCACTGCCGGACACGTCAGCCGAGGACGAAGCCCGTGACATCTTGAGCGTCGCGCAGGATCGCTACGAGAAGCTCCTGCGAGAAACGAAAACGGCAAGAGAACAAAAATCACGAAGAGCCGTCGCGCAAAAGGTGCTGGACCATTACAACAATAGCTGCACGGGGGTTCTCGAAGGCATATACGATCAGGTCGCCAAAGATTTCTCCAGATTTTACTGCGTCATCAACCGCGAGGATGAAGAGAAATTCGTCGGCAAGCTCACGTCAGCGCCTGCCAAGTTGAGCTTTGACGTTGATTTCTACGGGCGCGGCCTCTTCCCGCCCGGCGCTTATCACAGCGAGGGCCACCAAGACGGTATGGGCTTTTGCCTTTACCTGGCCCTCATGAAACACACGCTCAGCGACAAATTCACATTCGCGGTCCTCGATGATGTGCTAATGTCGGTCGATGCCGGCCACCGTCGCGATGTCTGTCGCCTGCTAAAATCGGAGTTTCCCAAGACGCAGTTCATTCTCACGACCCACGACCGGGTGTGGCTCCAGTACATGAAGACCGAGGGTCTGATTGTCCGCAGCCAGTCATTCGGAGGATGGACCGTCGATGCCGGTCCGCGAGTCTGGGACGACTACGATATCTGGACCGAAATCCAAGGCGAACTTGACAACGACGACGTTGCGAAGGCCGCCTGGCTGTTGCGGCGCTACCTCGAATACACCGCGACAATCTTCGCCGATAATCTTCGGGCGCACGTCGAATTCAGAGGCGACGGGCACTACGATCTCGGAGACCTCCTGCCTCAGGTTCTGAAGGAATGGCGGAAACGGCTGGAGGACGGCGAAAAATCCGCCGCGCACTGGAAGCGGGACGACGAGAAAGAAGACATTGCCTCCAAGCGCACCAAAGCCAAGGAACTCATTGCAAAAACGAATGCCGAGCAGTGGGCCATAAACCCGTCTGTCCATTTCAACGAGTGGGCGAATCTCCAGCGGCAAGAGTTTCAGGAAGTCGTAGGTGCATTCAAAGAGCTTCTCGAAAATCTCCGCTGCGAGAACGAAAGCTGCAAATCTTACCTTTACGTTCTGCCGCGCAAGGGGAAGGCGGAGGAAATGCGCTGCAACTGTGGCATCACAAATATCAACCTCAAGGCAGGTGCCTAGAGCGGATATGTGTGTTGATCGAGAAGTCCAAAATGCGTGATAACAAAGCGCTGCACCCGACCCTGCGGCCTTCCGGCCTCCGAGCAGGTGAGCTCAATCGTTATGTGCTAAAAAAAACAGGTACTTTTTATGAATAAAAGCGATTATGAACAATATGTGAAATTGTCGAGTATTCCATTAAGGAAAATTGACAGGAGTTTAATGCCCATTGCCATAGCTTCTGGATGCCTCATTGACTATGAAGGGAAAAGAATTATGCTTGCTGTTCAGCATGCCACTGGAGATATGGGAGATTGGGCCGCTGAAATAAGATTTGAACCAAAGAAGGGGACAAAGTTATATAGATTGGGGGCAATGCATTTCTTAAAATCATTGAATATCAATGACATGGTTACTAAAGATGTTGATTTCTCATATGTTTCAGTGCCATCTGATTTTGTGTCCTATTTTCAAGAAATAGAGCCAAATGGAAATATAGTATCTGAAACTTCACGAGTAATTTGTTCTCAATCAATTGATCCAGAACCAGATAAAACAGAATTGTTTGGTTTTTCTGGTCAGGTAATGCCAAAAAGGTCTGGTCAGTTTTTTCTAACTCATCACAGAACTTATTTGGGATTAAAATATTTAAGACAAGAAGAAGATTATTATGTTTTTAAACTCCCCATTGAGCATCCAGGACACGAGCACTTCCAAGGGTGTAGTGGTGCTCCAATAATTGACAAAAAAGGTAATACTGTCGCATTGGTGTGCTGGGGAGATGATAGAAAAAATTTGATATATGGTATTTCTATCAAGAAGTATAAAATCGCAATAGATATAACATATGGAAAACTATCAAATTCCACATAACAAGGCGCTGCACCTGACCGCTATTCCGCTACGCTCCATAGCGGCTTGTGAGCTTTAATGTTAGGCCACTTGATGCGGTAATCGCCTGAAAAGGCATTGATATGATTTGGTTAGAGCAAGGAAAGCCTTTGCTGGCTCAGCTTAAGAGTCATGGACTTGAGTTCGACCAGAAGCTGAGCCGTGCCCTTGAAGTCTCGGCGAGCCAGCCAGACATCGAGTCGGAGGACCAAGGTTTCCCCGACTCATACCTAACGCTCGCACTGTATCGACTGAATACAACCCTCACGCGGCTTGTCGATCTCGACGAAGGACGCTTCAACATCTTTCATGAGTACAAGTTAGCTCCAAAGTGCGATCCGACTAAGGTAGTCCCTGGGGAACGGCTCTGCTTAGTGTTGACCAAGGCGGCGAGGCTTGCGGAGCCGGGAAAGACAATCGGAGCAGGTCATTTTCTTCGAGCGATCGCGGCTGTGACGCGAGATTATGGCGAGGAGCCCGCATACGGATTCAAGGACCAGGTCCTGCATAGCACTTTCTCCATCGAGACCCTGATGTGGGGCCTTGGCTACCATGCCTGGACACCGCTAGCGGACGCCCCTAAGGTAAGAGACCTGTTTTCAGCGATTGAGGGAAAAGAGCCAACTGAAGACTTTCAGTACCTGATGGCCGTTGAACAGGGGCGCATTGTCTTCCGGCCTACGAGCATCCTCGATCCCTATTGCATAGAAGGAAAAGCTGGCATTGTGCAGCCGGGCTTAGCTGTTCTCACACACTTCAAGGAGCAATACGCAGGTGTCACACCGTCCGAGCTAATGGAGCTTGAGGATCTCATCAATGATCCACGAGCGAGAGAAGAGGATATCCAACGCTTTTTCGAGAAGCACCCTCAGTTCTTCAGGCGATGGGACCATCGCGATGTCTTCCCCCATGTATTCCTGACTCGGGAGGACACCGGACCCCTTATCCCTGATTTCCTCCTGGTGGATCCGGAGGCTCAACGTGCCACCATTGTGGACCTCAAACTTCCGCAGGCTAAACTTGTTCGTCGCCAAAAGAATCGGGATCGTTTCTCCACGGCGGTGACGGAAGCACGAGCGCAGTTACTTGAATATAGCAATTGGTTTGAGGAGCGAGGTAATCGCGAACGGCTCAAGGAGAGTCTTGGCATAGAGATTTACCGCCCTCACTTGGGAGTCGTAATTGGCTCCTCCTTGGAGTTCCGTGACGCGTTTGATCGCCAGAAGCTTATGGCTACGATGCCGGATGTGGAAATAGTTACTTATGACAACATCGTTGCCAGTGCCCAAAGGCGACTGGCGCACATTAGATCTGCTGGACGGTGATAAACGGCCTAACACGCTAGTGCAGCCGACAGTCTAAAGCCTGCGGCTGACCAGCACATTAGGCTTTGGGAAGGAGGTTACGATGACAAAGCCAGAGGTGTTCATTATTGAATCGCTGACATTTGACAATGAGAAGGAAGATCTATTTGAAGGAAAGATAATATCAGACATATTACATTTGAGCGGTAAGTCTAGTATATATTATTACATTCGAACGAAAGCTGAGTTTGAAGAGGTCCTTAGTCTATTTTGTCAGAGCAATTACCGATACTTACATATCTCTTGCCACGGAAATCGCAAAATGATGTTCACTACTTTGGATGAAATACCTTTTGACGAAATGGCGAAGATTTTGGAGTCAGTATTAGAATACAGGAGATTGTTTCTTTCTGCGTGTTCTATGACAAATGAAAATCTGGCTAAATCAATTATTCCAGCTTCTGATTGTTATTCGATCATAGGGCCAGCTAAAGACGTACACTTTAATGACGCAGCCATCTTATGGTCCTCATTCTACCATTTAATGTTCAAGGATAATGCAGCTTCGATGAAGCGAAGTAAAATACTCGAAAATGCTAAAAGCGTCGCCAAAATGTTTAAGATTCCACTGAATTATTACTCTAAATCAAAATCTCAGAAAAGTGGCTTTAAACATACACTAGTAAATACTGCGAGTTAGCCTAACAAGCGGATCAACTCTGACCCAAAAAGCTGGCGCTTTTTGCCCAGGTTATCCGCAACGTTATTAGTAATTTCAGTTTGCCTCTTGCTATGTTTGAGTATCAGTTGTCAGCCCAAAGTTCAGGAGATGACGGATGTAGAACGAATTAAAATTGATGAAATTATAAAACAGCTTTTTTTGGAATATGAATAGAGTTGAAATAAAGGTTCTAAAATTGAAGATGAAATATGTTTCTATAAAGCATCTAACTAATAGTGTTTCATAAGTTAAAAAACAAAATATTTCCCATTATTAATAGATAATCATTACTCATTTAAAAAATATCCTATCGGTTTTTTGAGAGCTTTGACAATTTTAACTAAGGTTTCTATGGATGGCAACGATGCACCTGTTTCGTAACGGGAGATGCTTTTTTGTTTGGATTTGATTTTTTTGGCAAGTTGAGTTTGAGTTAAGTCAGCCTCCACCCGGGCTAATTTTATCTTTTTTCCTAGCTTTTTTCTATCCATTTATATTCTTCTAAGATTACCTCATCAAGCGAGGTCTATCAATTATAAAACTCCCTTTTTCTTAAAAAAATAATAATAAAATACTTGACTTAATATACCTTTTGGGGTATATTTTAGACATATTGAGAAGAACACTATTTATACCTTCTATTAGTAAAATATCCCCATTTTGTAATAAATGCAATACTTTATATGAATAATCTGGCTTTAGAAAAGCATGAGAAAAATGATGAAGAAATAGATCATATAATTAGTTTTAATTGGGTTGATAATCCTGCTGTCCGAAACTTGCTGGATATAATGATTTCTATTATTGCAGAGGAATATATCGAAATAGCCAGACAAAATCCTGAAATATTTTCAAAAAAAGGAGATTTTAAATGAGGGTGGCGATATACGCTAGGTATTCTTCTGAAAATCAGAGTGAAAAAAGTATCGATGATCAAATAAGAGTGTGTAAAAATTACATTATAGATCATGACATGATAATCGATGAGAAGCATATTTATATCGACGAGGCAATTTCAGGCTCTATCATTGACCGCCCTGGATTACAGGCTCTTGAAAAAGCAATGGAAAATCAAGAGTTTGATGCATTAGCAGTGGACGATCTTTCGAGGTTATCAAGAAGCAATCATCAAATGCTGACATTAGTTCTAAAATTTAATTTTCATCAAGTTAAGATTATCTCTGTTTCAGATGGCATAATTACAGATGATGATAACTCTAAATTAGGAATTCAGATACGTGGACTTATAAATGAAATATATCTTGATGATCTCAGGAAGAAGACAATGAGGGGATTAGAAGGTCAAAAAATTAGGGGATTTAGTGCCGGAGAAAGGGTATTTGGATATTATACTAAACCTGTAGGTGAATTAAAGCTAAATAAAAAAGGGCAAACTAAATACGATGGAATGGTTCACAAAATAAATCCAGAGGAAGCAGATATTGTTAAAAGAATTTATAAGGAATTTATTGGAGGAAAAAGTATAAGCAAGATAGTAAAAGAGCTTAATAACGATAAGATTCCAACAAAAAAGGGCTATTTTGGGGGATGGAACACATCAACTATAAGCAGAATCTTGAAGAATGAGAAATATATAGGTCTATGGATATGGAGAAAATGGAAAAACGTCAGAGATCCCATGACAGGAAAAATAAAAAAGGTTTCGCGACCAAAAGAAGAACAATTGTCTTCATATAAAGAAAACTTAGTAATCATTAATAAAGAGACTTGGAGAAAAGCCCAGAAAAGATGGACAGAAATAGAGGGAACATGGCCCCTCCGGAAAAAAGCTAAAAATAATAACTTAAAACAAAAAAGTTATGTGCAAGCCAGCCCAGCCCATCTGTTTTCTGGTCTTCTGAAATGCCATATATGCGGAGGAGCCATTGTTCTTATCAGTGGAAAAGGTAACGGCTATTACGGGTGTTATAACGCAAAAAGAAAAACCTGCAACAACAATTTATTAGTGCCTCGGAAACGAGTAGAAAAAGTAATTATATCGGGATTGAAAGAAAAGATATTAACTGCAGATAATTTAGAATATATTTATAAGACTTTAGAAAAGCTGATAGCAAAAGGTCTAAATAAAGTTCCAGAGCTTATTAAGAAAAAGATATCTCAATATGAAAAAATTCTTTCAGAAATACAAAATTATCTTAACTATATTAAAGTTGGTAATTTTTCTAAAGCAGTATCAGAAGCATTAAAGGATGCTGAAAAAAGAAATGAGCTTTTGAATCAAGAGATTAAATTACTAGAATTCCAGCAACAGAATACCTTTAAATCTCCGCCAAAAGAGTGGATAATTCACAGGCTGGAAAAGTTACATGAAACGCTGGATAAAAAACACTACTGCGTCGGCTTTAGCACTTAAGGAATTATTAGGTCAAATAAGACTTGAGCCTGTAACTGAATCTTATTCTTTATATGAGATTGCCACATTCCCTTCGGGAGTTCGCAATGACTTTTTATTGAAAGAGATTGCCACGCCACCTGCGGTGTCTCGCAATGACAATTTTCCAAGTAACTTCATGATAAATCCTAGTAATGGTGATAATAGGGGGATGGAATTCAAGCCGTTTTATATAGCATATACGAAAATTCAGACTCTTGTTCTATTGGATGATAAGTGTAAAGGTTCAAATTGGTGGCACTGGCGGAGAGGGTGGGATTCGAACCCACGGTCCCGACTTTAATCGGAACAATCGCTTAGCAGGCGACCCTGATCAGCCACTCCAGCACCTCTCCACAATACTCTCAGAGCGTAAGCTATTCTATCATTTTCCAGACAATATTCAAAATTTGAAGAAAAAACGGCCCACTCGGAGATCAGGCCCTACCTTTTCTTTTCTTGTTACTGCTAACTGGAAAAACGGAGGGAGAGGGATTCGAACCCCCGTCACGATTTCTCGTGAAGCGATTTTCAAGACCGCCGCCTTCAGCCGCTCGGCCATCCCTCCGTGGCTATTCTGCAGAGTAAATATTCTATCATTCTCCTTGTAATTATCAAAATAGAAGAGAACCAGTTAAGAGAGTATTCTTTCCATGCCGTCCATATAAGGGCGCAAGGCTTTGGGTATGATAACAGAACCATCCTCCTGCTGATAACTCTCCAGGATAGCACTCACAGTCCTTCCAACAGCAACCCCTGAGCCATTCAGAGTATGGACAAACTCTGGCTTTGATTTTGGCCCCCTTCGAAAACGAATATTGGCTCTTCTTGCCTGAAATTCCTCGCAATTGGTGCAGGAAGAAATTTCCAGGTATTTCTTCCTGTGAGACATCCATAGTTCAAGATCATATGTCTTGGCTCCAGAAAAGCCCAAATCCGCGGTGCAAAGGACAACGACCCTGTAGTGAAGGCCTAATCTTTTCAAGACCTCTTCTGCATCGAGTGTCATTTTTTCCAATTCCTGATATGAGTTCTCAGGTAAAGCAAAGCTTACAAGCTCGACTTTATTGAACTGGTGCTGGCGGATCAGGCCTCTTATATCTTTCCCGTAAGATCCGGCCTCCCGCCTGAAGCAAGGCGTATAGGCCACAAATCTCTTGGGAAGTGAATCAGCATCGAGCGTTTCTCCCTGATAAAGATTGGTCAAAGGGACCTCTGCAGTAGGAATCATGTACCAGTGATAACCTTTTAATTTAAAAAGGTCATTCTCAAATTTGGGAAGATTCCCCGTTCCTATAAGACTGGCCTCATTAGCAATAAATGGAGGAATAACTTCTTTATAGCCTGTTTCCTTGGTGTGTATGTCAAGCATAAAGTTGATTAAGGCCCTTTCCAACCTGGCTCCAGCCCCAAGGTAAACAGCAAACCTTGATCCTGCTATCTTTGCAGCACGCTCAAAATCCAGGATGCCCAGTTTTTTCCCTATATCCCAATGGGGTTTAGGAGTAAATGAGAATCCTGGCTTTTCACCAAACTTGCGCACTTCAACATTCGCTTCAGGACCTTGACCTTCGGGCACAGTCTCATGCGGAATATTTGGGATGTTCAGAAGAAGATTCCGCAGTACCTCATCTATTTCTTTTAGTTTCTCTTCCAATTGTCTTATTTCCCCAGAAATTTTCTTCATTTCCGATATGATAGAGGATGGGTCTCTTCTCTCTTTTTTCATCTGACCTATGAGCTTGGAGGTCTTGTTCACCTCATAACGAAGGTCTTCGACTCTTTTTAAATATTTTTTCTTTTCATGGGAAAACTTCATAAATTCATCAAGGTCAATCTCTAGGCCGCGGGACGCAACTTTCTTCATGACAAAATCTCTGTTTTCCTGGACAAACTTTATTTCTAACATGCCGCTGATTATAGTAAAAAAAAAAGGAAAAAAAAAGGCCCTTTTTAAAGTTGACTCATACAGGGTATTAAAATATATTAAGACAATAGTGAAAACGAATAAAAATCCTAAAAAAAATTACAAGATAAGGCAAGGTTAAGTATATGGAGAAAGAGTTCAAGGGTTATATTCAGGTATACACAGGAAATGGAAAAGGCAAAACCACTGCTGCCCTTGGACTTGCTTTAAGAGCAGCAGGCCATGGCCTTAAGACTTATATAGGCCAGTTTATTAAAGGGCAAACTTACGGAGAGCTTTCTTCTGTAAAGAACCTAACTCCTCTGATTACTATCGAGCAGTTTGGCCGAAAGGGTTTTATTCATGTGACAAAAGACCCGGATGAGGAAGACATTCAAAGAGCCCACAAAGGCCTGAAGAAATGCCTCGGCGCTATGCTTTCTCAAAAATATAGAATTATCATCCTGGATGAGATAAATGTCGCAGTACATTTTAACCTTTTAACAGAAAAAGATGTCCAAACATTCCTTGATAAAAAACC
>Ga0209986_10002212_pt1 | contig 18036 bp, 17 predicted proteins | sample BlataG_FD_183168 | JGI IMG/M metagenome (GOLD analysis project Ga0209986, IMG submission 183168) | Deep subsurface microbial communities from Black Sea to uncover new lineages of life (NeLLi) - Black_00105 metaG (SPAdes) (version 2) | ecosystem: Environmental > Aquatic > Marine > Oceanic >...
GACAAGAGCGGCAGCCTCTATGGAATCGATAGGGCCAAGTCTGCTATCAGGCAGAAGAACCTGGCGATAATCGTGGAAGGCTATACGGACGTGCTCAGAGCCCACCAGCACGGTTGGCAAAACGTGGTTGCCGCCATGGGGACTTCCCTGACCGAAAAGCAGATGGATGTCACCAAGAGGCTAAGCAAGAACATAGCCCTTGCTCTTGACGCCGATGTTGCCGGCGAGGAAGCTACTCTGCGTAGCGCAGAGAGATACGAAACCAGCCTAGACGCTGAAATAAGGGTTATTGCCTTACCACAGGGCAAAGACCCTGACGAAGTAATAGACGAGGATCCAGGGTTGTGGCAGAGCCTGGTGGAACAAGCTCCACTCTTGCTAGACTTCGCCTTTCAGACTGTGATGAGCAGGGTTGATCTGGAGAAAGCCAGGGACAAGTCCATGGCGATACAGAAGCTCATGCCATTGATTGCAGAGATGCGAGATCCCATTAGGCAAGCCCACTATGAGCAGAAGCTCGCTCGCCTGCTGAGAGTCAGCGAGTCCGATCTGCGTGCCTCCAGGAAGAGGTCACAAGGCCGCAGGAGGGTACCCGAAGCGACCGAGGCAAGAGAGCTTTCCCGCCTTGCCCGTCAGTCTACGTCCAGCCCCGTTGAGGAATACTGCCTGGCCCTGCTGATCCAGTATCCAGGACTCCGCAAGGTGGCTCAGGAGTTGTCGGCAGAGCACTTCGAAAGCACCGAGAACCGCGAGGTCTTTGCTCAATGGCACTCCTGCCAGGACATCCCTGATCTCACACAGAAACTTGACGATAACTTGCTCGAACATCTAAACTATCTGGTGGATAGGACCTTCCCGCCGGACATTCAAGAAAAGGAAGAAATTCGACGACTTGCCATATCCGACTGCATCCTGCGCCTCCAAGAAATGCTGTCTAAGCGCCTGGAGGCCGGGATCGAGGCAGTCCTGAACCTTGAAAGGCAAGAGGAAGGTATCGGCGCAGAGCTAGCCAAACTGGAACAAACCGGCATAGAGCCCGGACAGAGACTACAGGAGGTCTTTGTCAAGCAGGAGCAAAAAACAAGGCCGAAGAGAGGTTAGATGTTAGACCTATCAGACGATCGAACTTCAACCAGGAACGAGGAGCCAACCCTGGGAGATACTCGTGCTGAGGAAGACGAAGGCGAAAGCACTGGCGCCACGACTGAAGAAGACACATTGGATGAGAGTGCCCCCCAGGCCGTCCACGACGAGGTCAAGCCACAGATCGTATTAGAAGACCATGAAATAACGGATGATTCAGTCCGTATGTATCTGCGGGAGATCGGCCAGGTACCTCTGCTTGACGCCGCCAGAGAGAGAAAACTCTCCAGTAGAATAGAGCAAGCGAGACATCTTGATAGAATCGAAGACGCATATATCAAGAAACACAGGCGGCTTCCTTCAGCGGTTGACCTAGTGGTTGATCTGATCTCCCGAGTAGCCAGAGCCTATCCTATTCTCGAAGCTATCAGAGAGCACTCAGATATGGACCCTTCAAGCAGCCTGGCGGACACTATCGCCAGTCCCAAGTTCCACACGGGTATCGACAACGAGGTAAAGCTGGCGCTCACAACCGCCGTCGCCCAGAGGATAAACAAAGAGACCGCCACGGCGGAGGAAGGTATAGTAAATCTCTCTCTGAACAGCAACCTTGTGCCACCGCAAGCTCTAGCTTTGATTCAAGACAAGCCGTTGCAGGAGATAAAGCTTCTGCTTGCCAACGACGAACTGCGCTCCCTTCTGGAACCTTACGAGAGCCAGTTCAAGGTCGACTTTGAGAAGGTAAGAGCGGAAGCGCGAATAGCAGCAAGACACCTATCTGAGGCAAACCTGCGACTGGTTGTCAGCATAGCCAAGAAATACATCGGACATGGCATGGCGCTCCTCGACCTCATCCAGGAGGGAAACATCGGCCTCATGAGGGCCGTGGAAAAATTCCGACACCGGAAGGGGTACAAGTTCAGCACCTACGCCACCTGGTGGATCAGACAAGGTATCACCCGGGCCATAGCCGATCAAGCGCGCACCATCCGCATTCCAGTGCACATGGTAGAGACAATGAACAGGTTGTTGCGGACAACGCGCCAGTTGAGCCAGGAACTCAAGCGGGAACCCAGCTACGAGGAAATCGGAGGCCGCCTGAGCATGCCTTCCATAAGGGTTGAGGAGGTTATGGACCTGTTTCATCACGAGCCGATATCGCTCGAGACACCTATCGGCGAGAACGGAGACACCCGCCTGGGCGACTTCGTTGAAGACCAGACCAGCCCGGCTCCAGCCGAAGTTGCTTCGCAGGAGCTACTCAAGGAGCAACTGGACCGAGTCCTTGATGAGCTCACTCCGCGGGAGAAGCGGGTACTGCAACTGAGGTTTGGCCTGCGAGACGGACATGCAAGAACGCTGGAAGAGGTGGGTCAAGAGTTCAGTGTGACCCGAGAAAGAATACGGCAGATCGAAGCCAAGGCTCTGCGAAAACTGCGCCACCCCAGCCGGAGTAGAAAACTCAAGGACTATTTGGAGTAGACCCGCAGGCAGTCCGCCCAGACATGGGAGGACATGAAATAAGATAAATGGAGCAGCTTTGGGCGCCATGGAGAATAGAATACGTACGAAGGGCGAAGGAAAGCTATTGCATCCTGTGTCAGAAACCGGCAGAAAACGACGATGAGGCGAACCTCATCCTCCACCGGGGCCAGAGCAACTTCATAATCCTCAACGCCTTCCCATACAGCCCAGGCCACTTAATGGTAGCTCCCTATCGGCACGTATCAGAGTTGCAGGAAGTAACCGACGGCGAAGCCATGGAGCACTTTGAGCTCGTGAAGAAGGCCGTGGCTCTCTTGAATCAGGTACTCAAGCCTCATGGCTTCAATCTAGGGCTGAACGTGGGAAAAAACGCTGGGGCAGGGATAGAGAACCATCTTCACACCCACATAGTTCCCCGCTGGCAGGGTGATACCAACTTCATGCCGGTGATGTCCGACACCAGGGTCATATCAGAGGGGCTGGCCGCCACGTATAGAAAGCTCAAGGATGCTATGGTCTAGCCCCTCGCTCCAGTCGGGGGAAGAGACAGGTCAGCCCAGCACTCAGTCCGGTCACTGCCGGGCCGAGACGCCCCCTATCGCTTGAGCTACTTCCTCTTCACTTCCGCTGGAGATCAGGCAGAGCAATTGATCGCCGACCTCCAGTATGGTGCCCGGCTCCGGCACCCGGCATTCTTGCCCCTGGCGTATTATCAGAGAGACAACGGAGCCAGAAGGCAAGGATAGGTCTCTCAGCGGTTTGCCTAGCGCCGGTGAGCCTTCAGCTACTCTGACCAGCACCACATCCAGTCCCCTCTCTTTGAGATTCAGGAGGCGAATCAAGGGGAACGCCGTAATCTGCAGCTTGATATGCTCCAGGACAAGCGACACACGGTCTACCGTGTGATCGATGCCTAGCTTGGCAAAGATATGCTCATTCTTGGGGTTGTTCACCTTGGCGATAACCTGAGGAACGCCGTACTTCTGCTTTGCTATCTGACACGCTGCCAGGTTGTCATCATCTTCGTCGGTGACAGCGATGAAGATGTCCGCCCTGGCTATTCCCGCCTTACCCAGCAGTGCCACCTCACAACCGTCGCCGCACAGGGATACGCTGCCCAATTCAGCGCCCAGCTCTTCACATATCTTGTGATCCCTTTCAATCAGCAATACCTCATTCCCCATGCCAAGCAGCTCTCTGCCCAGATAGCGGCCCACCTGACCGGCACCGACTATTATCGCGTACATCTATTTCTCCAGTTTCTCCTTTAGCAAGCGGGCAAACAAGCCCGTGGGGCTGATAGCCTCAAGCCCCAGGCTCTCATAGAACTCCTCCCGCAACGGGTCGTAGATACGACAGATCACTCTGGGAACATTGAATATCTCCTTGGCAATCTGAGCTGCCATGGCGTTCTTGTCGTCCTCTCGAGTCACCGCCACAAAAGCATCGCATTCCCTTATGCTTGCCTTTTCCAGCCCTTCTTCATCAGTAGCATGGCCCAGGAGAGCCGTGCCCCCAAAATCAGGTGGAAGCTTATCGAAACTGCTGGCATCCGTGTCGACAATAATCACTTTGTGCCCCTCGGCATCGAGCAGGTGAGCTAGCTCGGCCCCCACACGCCCACAGCCCATTATGGTGACATTCATTGACCGTTCTGAGCAGACGCTGCTCCCCGGTACAGCAGAACCTGGCAGGGAGCCTCCTTCAAAACATGGGCAATAGTCTCGCCCAGATCAAACTCGCCAAGACGTTTCTTGTAGCCAACACCCATGACGATCAAGTCCACCTCTCTCGCCATCGCCTCTTCAATAATACCTGGACCAGCGTCTCGGGCCTGGAGCAAATCCGTGTCTATGTCATAGCCGACATCAGCGGCAATATCCTCAGCGCGGGTGAGTACCTCTTCTGCCTTCTCCAACTCTGAATCGACCTGAGCATCGAGAGGAAGGCTCCTTTCGACTTCGATGACGTGGGCAACGTAGACCTGGGCCTTCGCCTTCTGGGCCAGTGTGCAAGCCAGCCTTATGGCCTCCTCATCAGCGCCGGTTCCTCTTATGGGCACCAGGATTCTCTTTGTTTCCACAAGTCAGGGATGGTATCCCATCCATCTCCATTAGTCAATAGAGGCCTTCACTACGGGAGCCACCTTGGTCAACGGCAATTGCTTGCGCCTGCGAAATACAACATAGACAACAGTGCCGAAAGCCATCCATCCGAACCCCACCCACCTGGCATAGGGCTGGACTATCACCACTACTATCCAAATAACGCTGGTGGCCACCAACCCCAGGATAGCCGTTATGGGCAACTCATGCCCTCTAACCATGATATTGCCCTTCAACTTGAAAGGCCGAGGCATCTCAGGGTGCTTCATTCGCAACCTGATTATGGAAGCATGCGCCAAGGCGAAAGCTAGCAGAGAGCCAAAAGCATAGAGCCCACCCAATCTAACGAAGATGTCCCTGGCGAAGAAACCTGGCACAAGAAGCAGGATCGCTATCAGGGCGTACAGGATTATCGCCCTGTAAGGCGTTCTGAACTTGGGGTGTACCTTGGATAGAGCCAGCGGCATGAGCTGAAACCTCCCCAAGGAGAAGGTCAACCGAGAAATCCCCATGAGCCCGGCATTAGTGGCAATAATCAATATCGTCGCCGCCAGTATTGCCACCAAGACCGGCACAAACTTGAGAATGCCGCTCAGCAACGCAGCAACAACAATAACGGTTTCCGGGTCTGAAGACAGCCCGGCGGCAATCTCTAGGGGAACTATCCTCATAGAGAAGCCATGGGCGATGCCAGCTATAGGGTCCCTCGCCCACTCCGAAGCCATCTCAGGAGGTGTCATGGCGGAGAATCCGGCCACGGATATCCCGCTGAACAGAATCAGCACCACAACCATCATCAGAACCAGGGCCCTGGGGGCGTTCACCGTGGGACGTTTGGTCTCCTCTGATAGCTGCGATATGGTCTCAACACCCGTATAAGCGATGGTGGCCACGGCGATCCCAAAGATCAAGTCGGGTAGTGATGGCCAGTAGGCTGTAACTCGCTGAAACAGGATCTGCCAATCGAGAAGAAACAAGGTAGCCAGGGCTATTATGAGTATCTGGGTAACTACGTCCAATACAGCGAAAGCGGAATTCAGTACTGATGACTCCTGGACACCAATGATATTGAGCAGCATCAAGAAGAGCACGATGCCCATAGCCGCCATTGTGCCTACTGCCGCTGAGTCTTTGAGCGGCCCCCAGAAGAATCCAAGGTAGGAGGGAACAGCGAAGGCGGAAATGGCAATAGTCACGATATAGCTGAATGCCAGCGCCCAACCAGCCGTGGAACCCAAGAAGTCATTGAACCCCCGGCGGGCGAAACTGGCTGAGCCACCGGCTTCAGGAAGCATAGCGGTGCCTTCAGCATAGGTCAGTGCAGTGAAGATGAAGAAGATGCCAGCAACAAGTAGAACGACAGGAGTCGCCCCCGCGGCAATAAGAGCCACCAGGCCCAGAGCATAGTAGATGGATGAGCCAACGTTGCCATAGCCGGCACTGAACAGGCCGAACACCCCTAGAACTCTCTTCAGGGGATGAGCCTTGGCTCGGCGACGGTGAACAACCCTGTCGCCTAACTTGGGATGCCAGTTAGCATCCAAGATTAGTCCATACCATCATTGAACCGACTTCGATTGCTGCGGGATTCTAATGCCCGCGACAGACGTTGTCAACCAGGGGCTGGCTCTCCCCGTTGCCGAGACCCGAGATGCTCATCTCCATTTCCAGAATGCCGGGCTGACGAGCACCATGACTGTCAGGAATTCGAGACGGCCAACCAGCATGCATAGCACGAGAGTCACCTTACCCAACGCTGGAATCGAGGAGTAGTCTGCTGTCGGTCCTACTGAGCCTAGACCAGGGCCGACATTCCCCAGGGTGGCGGCAACGGAGGAAAAGGCAGTGACATGGTCCAACCCCACACCACTCATCACCAGGAAACCTATGATGAGAACGCCGAAGTAGAGCGTACATGTGCCCAGAATCGCCGATACGGTGCTCTCCGGCATAGTACTTCCTCCGAGCCTCAAAGGAATAACAGACCTGGGGCTGAATGCAAGGACTATTTGGCGAAAGGCATGCTTTACCACCACCAATACCCTGACTATCTTCAGTGCTCCCCCCGTTGAGCCTGCTGAGGCGCCGATTATCATCAACACAAGCAGCAGTGAGCGCGAAAACACTGGCCAGGCGGCAAAGTTGGCTGTGGTGAAACCGGTTGTCGTCTGAATAGACGCCGCCTGAAACGTGGCATGGCGTAAGGCGTCTCCAATCGCTTGCCCCGCGTTATTCACCAGGTCAAAGGCAATGAGAAGGCTCGCTCCAACAAAGACGGCAACATAGGAACGAAACTCAGGATTGCCGAAAACGCGGCCCGGCTGGCGCCTGCCAAAAAGGTAGTAGTACAGGGCGAAGTTCACGCCCGCTATCACCATGAAGCAAGTAACGGTGCTGGTGACAAACACATTGGCCCCGTAGGCGCCGATGCTCATTCCCCTGTGCAGGAAACCTCCAGTGGGCATCGTGCCAAAGGTAATGGTGAGACAGTCAAATACGGGCAATCTCCCACCAAGCCGGAGCAACACAAACTCCAGAATTGAGAACCCACAATATAACAGCCACAGAACCCTCGCCGTATGGCGGACGCTCGCCTTAAGCCGCTCAGGTTGCGGCCCAGGCATCTCAGCCTCGAACAAGCGAGCTGCACCGAGGCCCAGGATAGGACCCAAAGCCACGAAAAGCGTCACAATACCCATGCCACCAATCCACTGGGTGAAGTTACGCCAGAGAAGGATGCCCTGGGGCTGACTCTCAATAGAGGTCAGCACCGTAGCGCCAGTGGTAGTGAAGCCTGACATGGCCTCGAAATAGGCATCAAGGTAGCTTCCAAGGGTCCCGGACAGCACGTAAGGGAGCGCTCCCAGGGCCGACCCCAATACCCAAACCCCGGTAACCAGGGCCAGCCCTTCGCGGCGGGTCAGATTCCCCTCACCCCTTGGAGCCAATCTCCAGAGCAAGACACCCGTTCCCAACGTAACCACTGCGGATATCAAGAAGGAACGGGAATCGGTCCCCTGACAAGAGAGGCTCCAGACCAGGGGCAAGGCCATCAAGCCTCCCAATCCCATCAGCACCAGGCCGAGGTAATGGAGGACTGTCCAGATTCTCACTGTTTACTTGAAAAGCTTCTCAACGGCAGGAATAGACGAGAGAAGAGACACTATGACCACACGATCCCCCGCTTCCACAATGCTCTCGCCCGGTGGGATCTTTACCGTATCCCCGTGAATGATCGCTCCAATTTTCGCCCCTCCTGGCATCTCAAGGTCTTCGCTCTTTGTCCCCGTGATACGCGCACTTGGACCGGCGATGAACTCTATGGCCTGCGCTTCCTCATTTCCCAGCAGTGCCACAGAGACTGCTCCCCCGCGCAGGACAAAACGAGCAATCTTGCTGGCACAAAGCAGAAGCGGCGACACTGCCACGTCTATGCCCACCTCCTCGGCCAGCGCAATATACTCCGGATTGTCAACCAGCACGACGTTCCTGGAGACGCCAAGCTTGCCTGCCACCAGCCCGGCCAGGATATTGAGAGACTCATCACCGGTGGCGGCGATGAAGGCGTCTGAAGACGCAACTCCCTCCTCACTGAGCAAGTCACGGTCGGGCTCCCCTCCCTGCACCACCACTGCCCGCTTGAGCCTTGCGCTGATCTCTTGAGAGCGGCTGGCGCTCTTCTCAATGAGTTTGACCTGCACCCCCCGCTTCTCCATCTCCTCCGCAACGTGAAAGCCAATTTCCCCGGCGCCAAAGATCACCACGGTCCTCGCCGGTACCTTCGGCTGGTCGAACGTAGCTCCCACCTCATCCATGTCCTCACTCGCGGCAATCAAGTAGACCCTATCACCCTGCCTTATAATTTCGTCATCCCCAGGCACCTTGACCTCCTCCTCCCGACCAATCATCACCACCTCGCATGGCTTGGAGAACGCGATGCTGGAGAACGGCTTATCGACCACAGCTCCGCTCTCCGCCTTGAACTCCCTTATCTGCACATGTCCCTCAGCGAATTCCTCCACCCGACCTACGTAGAGACTCGAGAGCATACTCACTATCGTCTTGGCAGCCTCAACCTCCGGGTTGACAAAGAGGTCTATCCCCAGGCTCTTCGGCCTGACAACCTTCCTCGGCGTGTGCGGCGATTTGCCATCCAGAATAAGATGGCCGGAATACTCGGGGTTGCGAACCCTGGCAACAGTCTTCTTGGCTCCCATTTCTCGCGCCATGAAGCAGGCAACCATATTGGTTTCGTCACTGCTGGTGGTGGCGACAATCAAGTCAGCACTCTTCACGTCCGCCTGCCGCAATACGCTGGGGCTGGTGGCACTCCCCACAATAACTCCCACATCCAGTTGCCGGCGAACCTCCTCCGCCACCTCCTCGGATTGCTCCACTATGACGATCTCCTGCCGCTCCTTTGACAATAGGGATGCCACATAAAACCCTGCCCCACCTGCGCCGACTATGACGATGTACACTACCAGCACTCCTCAAACGTACTTGCTGCTGTTTGTATCCTCAAGGAACATCCGACTGGCAAGACGAACTCCAATTCGAGATGAACGACAAGATCACCCCCATTTGGGGACGGCTGTCGGGTCCCAAACCAGTCCACGCTAGACCATCGCCACGGCGAGATTGGCCAAGCAGCGATTTTAGTTTCTCGCACGACCGTTGTCAACCACCATCTGGCTCCTCCTCAACTCGTGGAGCCAGGCCATTGATTTGACTTCCCGTTGCAAGAGGTAATTGATATACTCACGTGTCACTTGTTCCAGTTCCAAAGCCAATCCCCGTCTCAAGACTACCCGCCTTGCAGTGGCGTAGTCACAGCTTTGCCACAGACGAAGGATCTTCAGAGCATCCACTGAAATAGCACTGGACAGAGCATCTTTCTGGCCGCAACGCGGACACAATACTCCACCTCGGTCAGAACTGAAGAAGTTGACCATGGGCTTGACAGGGGAACCGCACACGGCACAACTGTATAGCTCAGGACGATAGCCAACATAGTTGAGAACTTGAAGCTCGAAGTAGCGCAACACAATCTCGCTATGGTCAGATTGGGACAACCACCTCAGGGCGTCGAGCAACAAATCAAATAAGGGGCGGTCCTCATCGTTCTCTACGGTAAAGGAATCAACAAGTTCCAGAACATACAGGCCACAGGCCATCCGCCATAGATCACCCTTCAAGTCCGTGAAGGCATCAATAGTCTGACTCTGAGTCACAATATCCAGATTACGTCCCCTGGCTAGCATCATCAGGCTGTGAGTCAGGAGTTCAACATTGCCACCCAACTTGCTCCCGGGACGGTAGGCTCCCTTGGCTACCGCCTTCAGCTTGCCAAATTCGGGGGTATAGATAGTGACGATCTTGTCAACTTCGCCGAGTTTGAATTGCCCTATTATGAGGGCTTGAGTCTGATAGCTCCGAGGTGCTCCCATCCACCAACCTTCTAGAACTCCTGCCTGCCTTCAATAGCCTGACTCAAAGTCATATCGTCAGCATATTCCAGTTCGGCCCCGAATGGCAAGCCGCGAGCCAGGCGACTGACCCGAATGCCTGGGGAAGAGACCGCCCGCCGCAGGTACATGGCCGTGGCTTCACCTTCCAGGTTGGGGTTGGTCGCCAGAATCACTTCCTTCACCGCGCCATTCTCAAGGCGAGTCAAGAGTTCCCTGACCTTGAGCTGCTCAGAACCTATGCCCTGCGCCGGACTGATGCTGCCATGGAGCACGTGATAGAGCCCCTTGTACTTGCCGGTTCGTTCTAGAGGGACAATGTCTGAAGGTCTCTCTACAACACAGATCCTGGAGCTATCTCGCTCACTGTCCCGGCAGATGACGCAGGGGTCGCAATCAGTGACGTTGAAACACGTCGAGCACAGTCTGATCTTTTCCTTCAGAGCGACGATGGCCTCAGCTAGAGTCCTGGCTTCTTCATCCGGACTGTGCAATATATGGTACGTCAACCTGTATGCACTTTTTGGCCCGATCCCGGGCAATTTGCTCAACGCCTCAACCAGCCTGGCTACGGGCTCAGCAACGAATACCATTCTGACGAATCATCTCCAGAGCGCTAGACTACCCACTCAGCCCGCTGCAACACAGCAACGGCTTCACTCCCTTATTTCCGCTCCCATCTCCAGAGCAGCCTTCACTAGAGGGTTTCCTCCTTCCGACGGGGGCGTGCCCCTCTTCTTATGGTCAACCAGAACGCACTTTATCTTGTAGGGTCGGCCAAAAACCTCCTCCAGTTTCCTCTCAACCAGGTATCGGTACTTCGGATCTTCGATTTTCTCTTTGTGAAAACTGTAGTAGAAACCCAGCACCAGAGTCTCATCCTCAAGAGCTATCGGCTCACAGGCGCTACGCAAGAAGGCATCCAAGGTGCCTGTGGAACCCTCGCCCTTCAAGGAGTGAACGAACTCCCTCCATCGACCTCTCAGATACTCAAAGCCTTGGCCAGCCTCCCCACCTGAATCCTCAGTATTGTCTGCCATATCAGGAATCTCCGCTCCGCTCAAGCATTGGGGTGGCTCCTGAGATATATCGCTGGCTTCCGCTGTTTCAGAAGGCTCAGCCGTGCCCGGGTCACACCGGTCAATAGCAAGAGGCAAAGCACTATCAACCAGGGCTAGCTCCAAAGGCAAGGGGGAATAGCTATCGCTACGGAAGTCTATGCTGGAGAAGAGCTTGACTGCCGTGAGCAAGTACCCGAGGCTGGCGCCAGCCACAAGGCTTCCCATCTCCGCCAGGTCCTCCTGGGTAGCATCCAGCGCCTCTTCACACCCAGACTTGGCCAGCAACAAACCTCGAAGATAATCCACCAATTCGCGGTTGAACTGCCGCAGGTCGACGCCATCGCCGCTGACATCATTTATGACCCGGAGGCCGGCAGAGATATCTCTGCCAACGATGTGTTTCGCCAGTTCCCTGCTTCGCCAATCCCCGGTCAGTCCCAGTGCCGACTGAACTTGGTCAAAGTCAATCTGATTGCCATAGTACGCTACCGATTGCTCCAACGTATTCTCGGCATCGCGGAGGCTCCCCGTAGCCGCCTGAGCAATAAGCCTCAAGGCTTCAAGGGCAACCCGAAAACCCTCCTTCTGGCAGATCAGTTTCAGCTTGTCGGTCATCGCCGTTCGCGAGAGACGGCGGAAGTTGAAGCGCTGGCATCTGGACACGATAGTGGATGCCACCCTGTGCGGCTCTGTAGTAGCCAGGACAAATATGACGTGAGGAGGAGGTTCCTCCAGGGTCTTCAGCAGGGCATTACAAGCCGGATCGGTAAGCATGTGGACCTCGTCCACGATATATACCTTATACCGGGCAAGGCTGGGGGCATAGTTGACCTTTTCCCTGAGATTGCGGATGTCATCAATCCCGCGATTGCTGGCGGCGTCCATCTCCACCACATCCAGAGACATCCCTGCGGTGATTGAGCGACACATGTCGCAGCTATTGCATGGCTCGCCGCCGATCTGATGGGGGCAATTGACTGCCTTGGCCAGAACGCGTCCGGTGCTGGTCTTCCCCGTCCCTCGAGGACCACAGAAAAGATAGGCGTGAGCTATCTTCCCGCTCTCAACGGCATGGCGCAGGGTCTGAGTCACAGGTTCCTGACCCACGACCTCGGCTAGAGTCTGCGGACGCCACTTGCGATAGATAACCTCCGAGCCCATCTACAACCGCTATTATACTATTAGCCCCCAAATCTCCCAAGGATTTCCCGTACTTGGACTACTGGTTTGAGCCGCTTTCTATGATAGAAATGGTTCTGTCATAGTCCTTGGCCACACTCTCAATAGTCCGCCTCAGGATCGGTTTGAGCGCTTCAGGGGCTCTGGCCAAAGCGTCCTCCAGGGCTTCCAGGCTTTCCTCACGACTCTGACTCAGCAATGCCCCCAACTCCTCAACCTCCGTTCCCTCATCTGAACGTTCTGTTCCCGCCGACAGGGATGGAGCCGGGGCCAGGGCTGCTGACGCTTCCTCCGCCACCTCCTTCATCTCCTCCGTCACACACACTTCACCCAGGTGCTCGGCAACTTGCCCGGCCAATACAAGAAGTCTGTCCGCTTTCCCCTGCTGCGCCACCTCACCCATCTCATACGCCCTGCGCTCGGCAAACTCAAGGTGAAGCTTCGCTTCGCCCAGATCAGACAAGGCCAGCGTCATCCTTACCTGCTCCGCAGCCAATTTGGCCGGATAGAGAAACTCGTCGGGCAAAGCATTTGTCGAGGCAGCAACCACCGCCACACAAGAGAACAGGACAAGCAAGACGCCAGCCATGGCCATAGTCCACGCTCTGCGCCAAATGGGAACCACCCCTGCGCTCCTGACTCCCTCGAACCGATCACGGAAGATCGCCTCAAGGTAATGCCAGGTCCTCGCCTTGAATGCCGGGGCAGGTTGAATAGCAGCGCAGCCCCGCATAACAACGCAGCTAGCCTCGAGCAGCAGCGCCAGCTCGGACGCCTCTCCAGGATAAGCATCAAGGCAATCCTCAATGGTTTCGCCGGCAAATGTGCGATCCAGACACTCATCCAGAATGTCTTCTATCTTTCGGTCCATCTCTGACTATCACCCATCATTAGCTTCCTTAGCGCCACTATGCCATTGTATTGCAACGCCTTGACCGTCCCGGTGTTCTTTCTCAGGGCCTCTGCCACTTCAGCGATGGAAAGTTCGGCGCTAAAACGCAGTGTGATTACCTCGCGCTGGGCCGGAGACAGCTTGCTTACATTGGCCCTCAGCTCTTCCAGTTCGAACCGCCGCTCAGCAACAAGCGCCGGACTTGGCTCGTCAGCGGCGACCACATTGTCCTCCAACTCTACCCTCTCCACCTTCCCCTGCTTTCTGAAATGGTCAACCACCTGATTATGAGCAATGCGAAACAGCCAGGAAGCAAAGGGAATGTCTCGCCATCTGTATGAGCCAATTGCCTCCAAAGCTTTGGCAAACACCTCCTGAGCTATATCCTCAGCTTCAGTCTGATTCCCAGTCCTGAGGTAGATAAACCGGTATATTTTCCCGAAGTACTTCTCATAGAGCTCGGCAAAAGCCTCCGCATCGCCCTTTATCGCTCGCGAGACTATGTCCTTTTCAACAGGCATCGGATTGATGCCTATTATATAGGAAAACGTAAGTAGCCACGGAAAGGTTTACGGTGTGCAAATTGTACGCAGCAACCACGGTCTGCGCCCGAACGCCCGGGCTCTGCGCAGCATCTGGGGAAGTCTCGGCAAAGCTTATCAGTTCAAGAAGCTTTGCTGGCCTGCTTCTCAGCCCAGTTGCCTACCCAGGGCAACTTCCACATCTTGCCGCTTCCCGCCTGAACCATGAGGAGAATCCACAGAACCACGCTAAGAATCCAGACGAGCGGCGATAGAATCCAGCCAACGAAAGGAATTACAGCTATGGCAATCTGCACTACGGTCAATACCCCAAAGGTAACAATTGATTGCCAGGCATGAAATCTTACGAAGATGCTCTTCTTCTCGAGCACCACGAAGACTATTCCCGAAATCCACCAGCCAACATAGCAGAGAAGCCCGGCCACATTGGGCGCCAGCCCCGTAGTAGTCTCAGAAGACGAAGAAGCCCCCGAAGAGGCAGGCACAGCACCAAGAGCAGCTCCGCACTTGGAGCAGAACTTGGCGCCGTCAGGGTTTTCAGTACCGCACTTGGGACAGAACATTTGTTCACCTCCTATCAGGATATGATGTAGCAAGCCCTGGCATCTTGTCAACGGGTCCGCAAGGCAACGTGGTAGTCACAAGCCTTTGCTAGCAATATAGGCAGCAAGGTCAGCCAGGCGGCAGCTATAGGCCCACTCATTGTCATACCAGGCCAATACTTTCGCCATGTTGCCATCGATGACCATTGTGCTCAGGGCATCGAAAACAGAACTGGCAGGATTACCCCTGAAATCTGTGCTAACCAGGGGCTCATCACAGTACTCGAGAATACCTTTCAGCTCTCCTTCAGCAGCACTCCGGAAAGCGCTGTTGATCTCCTCGGCGGACACCTCCTTGTTCAAATCAGCCACGAAGTCAACAACCGACACCACGGAGGTAGGCACCCTCATGGCCATCCCGTGGAGCTTCCCCTGAAGCTCCGGGATAACCACTCCCACAACGCGAGCGGCACCGGTAGTGGTGGGAACAATATTGATCGCAGCCGCTCTTGCCCGGCGCAGATCCCGGTGGAATACATCCAGAATCCTCTGGTCGTTGGTATAGGAGTGAATAGTGGTCAGCAGTCCACGAGCAACTCCAAAGTTCTGATGCAGTACCTTCACCACAGGGGCAATACAGTTCGTAGTACACGAGCCATTGGATATGATGTGATGTTGGGACGGGTCGTACTTGCTCTCGTTGACGCCAAGGACAATGGTTATGTCCTCGTCCCGAGCCGGTGCTGAGATGACCACCTTCCTGGCCCCACCTTGGAAGTGAGCAGCAGCCTTGGCGGCCTGAGTGAACAGTCCCGTTGACTCAATGACGATATCCACTCCATAGTCCCCCCAGGGAATCTACGCCGGGTCACGCTCAGCCAGAACTCTTATCTCATTGCCATCAATCAGGATAGAACTATCCCTAGCCTCTACCTTCCCCGGGTAGACACCGTAATTGCTATCATATTTGAAAAGGTGAGCGTTCGTCCTAGCGTCGGTAAGATCGTTCACCGCCACCACGCTCAGCACGTCATCATGCCGCTCATTTATCGCCTTCAGAGCCAACCTTCCGATACGCCCGAATCCATTGATGCCTACTTTCGTTGCCACCTCTTTGCCTCCTTGTCTATTCCCTGGCAAGGTATTGAGCCACTCCATCTCTCTCAATCCTGGCTGTCTTGCCCTGAAAGCTCAACAACTTCAGGTGAGCAATAGTCTCGAACACGGCCAATCGCCTTTCCCAGGGCATCAAATCAGCAAAGGCAACGCCGTCCGTTTCAGGTTTCCAAGGGATCTCAGTAGCCACCTCATACGCTGTTTTCAAACCATGGCTCAGGACCTTCACAATAGCCCTTTTCCTCTGCTCATGGTGATCAAGTATTTCCGCTGCCCTCAGTTTCAGGCTATTGAACACCGGCCCATGCCCCGGGAAAACGAAATTGACTGGAAGTTCCTCCAGCATCCTCAGGGAGTCGATGTAGTCCTTCAATGGGTTGGCCCCCGATTGTGGGTGAAAGCCTACGTGGGGAGTGGTGTGAAACAGAACGTGGTCACCGGAGAATAGCCACCGTTTCCTCCGCTCGTAAAGACATATGTGACCTGGCGAATGCCCCGGTGTCCGCAACACCTCGAATTCCAATGGGCCAGTGGAAAGCCTGTCACCATCGCTCAACATGACATCAGGCAACTCAGGCGAAGCAAATTTTTTCATCCACAGCGAGACTTCCATGAGTGTTGCCAGCTCAGCTTGAGGAACTCCGTTGACGCTAAGCTCGTCCTTCACATCCCTGAGCAGTCCGTCAGAATCCCTGTACCTTGACTCCACAAGCTCCCCCTCGACCACATGGACAGCGACCTTGGCCCCGCAGAGGTCCCTTAGCTTGCTTGCCAGGCCAAAATGGTCAGGGTGAATATGTGTGACAACAATCCAATTGATGTCCTCAAACTTCAGGCGCTCTTCCAGCAGCCCTTCCCTGAAAGCCCAGAGAGTCTCAGAGCTATCCCAGCCGCTGTCTATCAGCAAGTTGCCCTTGCTTCCCTCAACTACGTACACGTTGGTGTACTCTGGAATGTCCTGCGGGAAGGGGAGTCTTATCTGGTGGACTCCAGCTACTATTTCCATATCTTTGGCTTCTCTAGGCTGCGAAGAGCTCCCATACCAGAGTAGCCAGCACCATCCCCCAGTTCTTCCTCTATCCTAAGAAGACGGTTGTACTTGGCTAGCCTCTCACTCCGGCAAGGAGCACCCGCCTTGATGAATTCAGCATCGGCGGCAACGGCTAGGTCAGCTATGGCAGTGTCCTCGGTCTCGCCAGAACGATGGCTAACCACTGTTGTCCATCCTGCCCTTTGCGCCCTCTTGATAACCCCCATGGTCTCACTGAGTGTGCCTATTTGATTCAGCTTAATGAGAATAGAACTGGAGCAGTTCTCTGCAATACCTCTCTCAAGACGCTCTATGTTTGTGACATAGAGGTCATCACCCACAAGCTGAGTCTTCGCACCCAGCTTGGCCACAAGCAACGCCCATCCTGTCCAGTCATCCTCAGCCAGGCCATCCTCAATGCTGATGATAGGATACTCGGATACCCACTTGGCGTAGAAGTCCACCATTTCTCCAGAAGTAAGACTGCGTCCCTCTCGAGACAGGACATACTTGCCATCCTGATAGAAAGTGCTGGCTGCCGGGTCCAGCGCAAGAAACAGGTCTCGCCCCGCCCTATATCCAGCAAGATCGATGGCCGCGAGAATCAACTCCACGGCCTCCCTGTTGTGGGAAAGCACGGGAGCAAAGCCACCTTCGTCACCTACACCTGTGTTCAAGCCTCTCTCCTGAAGAACTTTATGTAAACAATGATAGACTTCACTGCTCATTTGCATAGCTCGTCGAAAATCGTCAGCGCCGGCGGGGACTATCATGAACTCCTGGAAATCCGTGGAATCCGGCGCATGTTTACCGCCATTCACGACATTAAGCATGGGAACGGGCAAAACGTTGGCCCTTGCTCCGCCCAGATAGCGATACAGGGGAAGGCCCAGAAAATCAGCCCCGGCCTTAGCCACCGCCAGAGATACTCCCAGTATGGCATTGGCTCCAAGTCTGGACTTGTTGGCGGTCCCGTCAAGCTCAATCAGTCTGCCATCGATAGCTGCCTGATCCAGAACAGACATGCCCACCAGTTCCGGAGCAATGCCCCTGTTGACATTGTCTACAGCTCGTAGCACACCGAGTCCACCATACCTGTTCTTGTCCCCATCCCGCAGTTCCACTGCCTCATATTTCCCGGTGCTGGCACCTGATGGAACAGACGCCATTCCCGCGCTCCCATCAACCAGGACCACCTCAACCTCCACGGTGGGATTGCCCCGCGAGTCAATAATCTCTCTGGCCTTGACGCTCTCGATGCTTCCCATTTCAACGTTCATCTTAGTCCTGACCTGCCTTTCCTTTCGCTGAAGAAACGGCCTTATCCACCGCTTCGACCGCGCTCCGGGCTCTGATTATAGGATCATCCTCTTGGGTATCCCGTGACAACAACCACGTATTCAAGCCAATGACGGGGATGCCGTTCTTCAGCGCATAGGCAATCTCGCTCAGCGTCCCGTAGTTGCCCCCCACGGCAATCGCTGCTTGGGCCGACTTCACCACCGCCATATTTCTAGCATAGCCCACGCCAGT
>Ga0209986_10002213_pt1 | contig 18035 bp, 17 predicted proteins | sample BlataG_FD_183168 | JGI IMG/M metagenome (GOLD analysis project Ga0209986, IMG submission 183168) | Deep subsurface microbial communities from Black Sea to uncover new lineages of life (NeLLi) - Black_00105 metaG (SPAdes) (version 2) | ecosystem: Environmental > Aquatic > Marine > Oceanic >...
GCAAAATCTACATTGGCATTATTGTTATACCATCTACCTCTGACTAGGGCTGCTCCAGAGGCTATCCTGAATTGAGTGACGCCAAGAACTGCGCCTGCTAGTTCTCCTCCACGATTTCGCAAAACACCCCTGTTAAGATCTGAGTTAAACATATCCCGAAACATCTCAGTCCACTCATCGGCTGAATAAGGTGCTCGTGAAGCATCACCTCCAGCGGTTCCTGGCCAAGGTTGTGAAATTTGTGTCATATATTACTCTCCTATATCCCCAAGTATCTATTATACCATTCTATTCTAATTTGTCCCACTCCACCCAAGTTTACTCCATAAACATATAATTGATTCACTCCCGATGATGCTAATGGAGAAGGATTTAGATGAAACGTCCCCAAATCTAAATCGCTGCTCAAATAGCCAAGTAAGTTATCTCCTGAATCATTAGTTACAGTTTTTATTCCTGGAGCAGTATCTATTGTGACTATTTCTCCAGTACTTATGGCATATTTTAATTCCAACTTTTCATCTGTAGTGAGATTTTCTACGATAGGGCCTTCCATCGGTCCCTGGAATATAATGGTAGGATGAGATACCCAATTCCCAGAATTCAGTACATCTACTATCTCAGATAATTCATCTGCTACCCCAAACATAATTGGAAATGCCATAGGAAAGACCAACCAGGGTTCTAATTCTCCACCAGATATTTCCACTATCTGCTGTGGACTATACCACACAGGGTCATAGGCAATCAGACGAAGAGAAATCCTCTGCGTCTCTGGCTGAATTTGATCGACGGTTCCCGCATCAAAACCAGCATCGAATACTACGTTCCACAGTTCATAGATATTTCCGTCGTCGAAGAGCACCTGAAACTTGAACTGTCCCAGTAAGGGATTTAGTAACTCGATTACCTGAGTCCGCAACGCCCACATCTGCGGCCTATCGCAGCCCCTCAAGTGCATATTTATTTGCACTATCCTTGGCCTGAGCACCGTGCCAAGTAGAGTCTCCCCGTGTTGAAACGGAGAACGAGAAGTCCTGTGCTCTAGTGGAGGCATAGCCAAGCCGCTAATCTCAGTAAGAGCCATAGGCCAATCTAACCAAGTTTTATTGTCACAAGCTGTAACGATGCGAAAAGTCTCGCCTTTTTGCTGTCTAACTCGCATAGGATAACATTAACTCCACATCGTCCTTTATAGTCGCTATAGACTGAACTTTACCATAATGCGCCACTAATTGAATCGTTGGTCCAACTACACTAGATTGACTTGTTATCGACGGTGTGGGCACAGGTAATGGCATTGGCACAGTGGGTGTTATAGTAGCACCAGCCGCCGCCTCCGATGCTGCTTTCGCCGCCTCCACCTCCGCCTCTGTAGTTGCAATTCTCATCAAAGCGAGTCCTTCATACAAATCTCCAATATCTTCTAGTGCATCAATTTGTTCTTTGTATTTATCTAAGATGTCTTTTTCTATTAGGAATCTAGCATCGGCCATCTTTTTATTAGCTTCAAGCCAACCAAATTCCTCTTCTAACTTATAAATTGTATCCTGCGTGGCAATTAGAATAGCGTTTGCTGCTTTAAGTTGGGCATCAAAAATCGCTTTTACTTTATCTAAATGTGCTTCAGCTACGTCGCGTCGATCTTCCCATTTTGTGATCTCTTCTTCGAGTGCCAATCTAGTCTCAGTTTGTCGCGCACGCTCCAACTCCAGTGCATCACGCGCAAGTTGTACTCTTTCTTCCTCACGAGTGATTAAATCTCCTATGGCTGTAAGGTCATCTCTCAATGCCTGAGTTCGTGCTATAGCTAATTCATCAAAGTCTTCGAGTCTACGCCGTGCTTGCTCTACCTCTTCCTCGGCCAGTCGTCTTTGCTGCTCTAAAGTTATCCTAGATGCTGTCTGTCTCGCCTCCTCCAAGCGAAGATTCTCTTGTGCGAAAGTTACTCTATCTTCCTCAAGAGTTATGGCATCGACGAGTATCTGAAGACGCTCTTTCAGAGGTTCAAGTTGCTCTGCAAGAACATCTTTTACATCTTGCAATCTTTCACGTTCGTCTTTGGTCTGCTCATTCAAGGCCTTCATTTGTTCTTGTCGAAGATCGAGTTGATCTTGTAAAACTGCCGATTGAGATTGCATTGTAAGGAGTCCAGCAGAAGTAACTCGCTGAAGAATGCGATTACGTAACTGCTCCATAAAGATTTCGTGATTGATTAACTCAAGACGATCCCTGTCAACGTCGATAATTTCTTGTAAGGCGTCTCTCTGCTGCTCCAAAGCACGTAAATGCCTCTCGATTCGTTCCTGTTCTATCTCGGAGAGACGCGTCATAGAATCGATCTGTCGCTCGATCTCTCTTTGTTGCCTTCGAAGCGGAATTATAATCAAATCAGCGTCGGCACGAATTTGAGTGAAGGCGTCTTGTAAAGGCCACAGGGCTTTATCAAGAGCGTAGACTTGATCTTCGATTCCACGTAAAGACAATTCCGCCGCTCTAAGAGCATTCTCTAAGGATTTGCGTTCGAGAGCAATCCTGCGCTCCAACAAATCGAGTTGTCGTTGCAGAGATCTCTCTTGCGCTCGCATAGGAATGAGTATTTCAGCAGCGGAGGCTTCGACTCGTCGTAGGGCAGCCTCATAAGGCCACAGGTCCCTATCTAAATCTTTGGAGATGTCGCCAAGCAGTTTAAGTTGAGCCTGTGCATTCTTTAGCGGGCCTTCGGCTAGTTCTTCGGCTGCAGTCGCTTCTCTTTGCAATAATACGATGGATCTCTGAATCGACTTTTCCTGCTGTTCCAGTGGAATAAGTATCAACTGTGATTTCGCTTTTGCAAGATCGAATGCTTCTTGTAAATGAGTCAAATCGATCTCGATTTGACGGAGGCGAGCATTTATTTCTTCTATTAGAGCATCTGCAAAAGCTTTTCCTGCATCCTTTCCAGCTTTCTTAGATTCGTCTACGACGATTCCAAGGAGCTTTCTGAATGACCTCACAAACCATTCAGCTTCTTCTTCACGTAGGACTCCACCCATTGCGAAGATATACCAGAATCTTTGGAAAGCTTTTGTAGCCTCTTCTAGGGGAGCAGTCTTTAACACCTCAGCAAACTTCATCAATTCCTTCTGAATGATGACTAATCCAGCAACGAAGGCAGCCAGAATCGCAACAGCAGGAAGAAGAGGAGCAATGGCAATAATGATCCCTTTAGCGATAGCTCCTATTGCAATTCCTATTTTCGTAAGGAGAGCACCATATCCAGCTATTCTAATAAGACCTATTAATGTAAGAGTGGAAGCTGTTGTAGCAGCAAGTGCTCCAGCGGCAAGTGCCAAGAGAGCAATGGCAGTTTTAATAGGTTGAGGCAATTTATTTAGTTGGTCTAGGAAAGCATTCGCAACCTTCAAGACATCGATGTAAGCAGGAAGCAAGCCCTTTCCAAGAGTCTCTTGTAGATCTTTAACTTCTTTATGATATTCTTCAAGTAATGCCGTTCCAGTTTCCCTATATTCGTTTTCTATGCCCACTAAAAGATTAGTGCGTTCCAAAATCGCATTAAAAATCGCTTGACTACGTTCGCTTTCTGTCATATTTTTGGTGGCTATTTCCAGATTTTCGGAGAACTTGTCGAATGTTTCATTAGTGAGCATTAGCAAATCGACGTCTTTCAACCCTCTGGTAGTCCTATTTATAATAGCATCAGTCATACGTTCAATGACTTCTGTTGCCTTCAGATCAGTAAGTATCGATTGGCGTATCCCCATCTCTGCAATATCAGAGGCTTTAGTGTAATCAAACTTACCAGCCATCAATCTAGCGACCATCCGAGTAGCTTCACCTGTGGTTATATTGAAATTTTCAAGCTCTGCTATTTCGGCTGCAACAGCATCTGTACTAGCACCTGTATATTCAGTGAGTACATCTAAAGCGAGGTAATACTTTTCAACGGAGAGGGCCGCTTTTAAATTAATCTGACTGATTTTCAAGAGGGCTGCACTCACTATTCCCGCTGCAAAACTAATTATATAAAGATTACGCGCGAATTTTCCAGCTTCAGCAGTATTTGAAACCATCTCAGCACGATTAGCACGCATGTCTGCAGAAAGCAGTTTTAGTGCTCTTTTCTCTTTCTCGATGGCTACTAAAACGGCAGGGTGGACTACCAAATTTTTATCTTGTGCTTCTTTTACTTTGTTGATCGCCATAACAAGGGCTTGTTGTCTCTGGGCATAACTTAGTGATGTTTTCGCAGCATCGACATATCCCTTAGACTGCTTTTTTACGGCGGATTCAGCAGTGGTCAATACCCGCATAAAACGGGAAAGACCTACTGCGACGAGTTCTATACCAAGAAATGCCATTATTTCCTACTCATAATTGTTGTGTCAATCATATGTTTCAGCCTGAAATGCGCCAAAGTCTGCGCTTTCTCTACTTGCGAAAGTCGCTGAAATTCATGCCAAGGAATTACCGCAAATCTGGCGGCTTCCCTACATTCGAAATCTTTACTATACCTGATCTCCGGTCCCTTCTGAGTCGTCTGCTGAAGATGTTGAATCGGTGTCCCGTCCACGGTCACGCTGAAACCGTTGCATGGCGACTTGGATCTCCTCCTCAGAGGTTCCAGCAAGCTTCATGCTCTCCTGTTGAAGTTTTACCAAGTCGCCTGTAGAAACGGCTACATAGTATCGCATCCAAAGAAGTTTTCGGAGCGTTTTCTTTTCTGGAATCTCTATACCCAGATCGGAAAGCTCTTCTACCCACGAATCATCTTCGCCATACTCAGGCAAATCTGGGGGCAACTGTAAAATCTTCAGACCGCGAAGGAGCGTTAGATTGAGTACGGCATCACTGAGCACCCCATTTCTCTTTGCTACCGCCGCGAGATAATCTGGATCGCTCATATTCGCCTCTCGGATCATTTTTCCACGTACTTCCGTCTCCAAAATAGGCGGTTGTGGTTCTGGATATTGCAAAAATAGTGATTGAAGTATCATATCTGGCACAGGCCGCGCCTCTACTACTGCTCCACTTGCAAGAGTGATCACAGATTTTTGTGCTCCCTCTTTTTCTAGGGCCTTTCCAGCCAATTCATCAGCCGCGTGACTCATTTTTCCTCCATCTTTCTCTAAATTAAGAGATTGTTATCAACTCTGAAAAATCGGGAACATATACCATCATAAATAAGTTTTCCCAATATTCACGATCATCATTAGTTTTGCGGTGACAATCTGAACAGAGAGTCACTAAATTTTCTAAACGAAGATCCCCCTTGACGTAGTTTATATGGTGTATGGAATGTCGTCTTTTGCCCTGTGGCTTTCCACACAGTGTGCAGGTATAGTTATCCCGTTTCCGAATTGTTTCTCGAAAATGTCTTGTCCAATTTATTGGATATGGCTCAAAGGATACGCCACCATGCCAATTTGGATTACGCTCATTAGTTTTTGCTGCGCCCATTTTTGCGAGCGCCTCTTCGGTGTGATGTTTACCATAGAAAGGATGTCGCTCACCAGTCGTTGCCGCACTCAATTTTGCGAGCGTCTCTTCGCTATGCTGCTTTCCGTAGAAGGGATTATGTTCACCGCGTATTGCTTCACCATGTTTCCTGCGGGTCTCTATACTGTGATGCCTGCCTCTTTGTGCCGCACCAATTTCCATGAGGGCTTCCTCACTATGATGCTTACCATACATAGGGTTTCGCTCGCCTTTTGTAGCCACAGAGACTCGTTCACACCATAGATCATATATAAGAGATTTTCTCCACAACTCATATTCTGGCGTTCCCCTCTTAGGTGGCATATTTGTTCCTTACATTGGGGGCGAGTGCCCTTACGCCTCGCCCCCTTACCTACCAAGTAGTCTATCCCTCTCCAACCACGACGATTCCATCGAGCAAATTTCTGTATCCACCAGCCAAGACAAAGTTCGGATCTCTACAAACCGCGAGTTCCGTCAGAGCAAGATTGTCTGGGACAGACGATGCCTCCTCTTCAGGCACAACATACCAGGAGTTGCCATTGTCCAAAGTCCGAAGAATTCGCCCGTCGCTCGTAGCACTCGGTGGCGTCCCTGTAGGATCGTAGGCATAGGCTAGGAATCCTACCGAGGAATTTGTGTATCCATAAAAAACGATGTCTTCGAGGATACCGCTTCCGTCATCAGGAAATTCCTTTTGCACCCACGCTACAGCAGCATTAAGAGTGTAGTAGAGGTTCCCATCTGCACCACCGACCAACCAATGATATGGTGTCCTCGTCCACACGCAGTAGAGATCAGAGGCAGTAGGCGATGAAGCTGCCGCAGCCCAGGTGAGTCCCCCATTCGTTGTTACAACTACTGTACCATCTTCGCCGACTGCTACCACATTTCGACTGGTAGTAGCGTGAACATCCAAAAGATCGTCCCCAGCAGCAGCCGTTCCTGGGTCTTGCACTTCGTAAGCCGCAGCAGAAGTTATATCATCTGTGAAGTATACGTAGCCATTCTGTCCTACAATCCATATCTGTGTTGGAGATAGTGCGAAGATTGCCAAGGGCAGTGCGCCAACTTGGAACACATTCGGGACTTCTGTCCAGGTATCCAAGTCAGACAAACTTGCATAGTGCAGTCCTGTAGAACCAGCAGAGACTACCGCCACACGACTTCCAACACAGGCCATTCCAGAGACATCAGCGTCGTGGAGTGTATCGATGTCCCACTCGTTCCAGTTTAAGCCTTTATCCAAAGATTCGAGTAGCTCAGGGAGATCATAAGGAGATCCCGCAACTGCTGCTGTAGCAGCCAACAGCCGTCGACAACCTCCAGATTCCCAACCACACTCACCACAGGATAGATCGTCGCAGATTGCTACTGCCAAAACTGGAGTATCGGTTTCACTAGCGGCTCGTTCGGCGTAGGTCATTCTTTCGATGAAGATGCGCGTCCAAGAAGTAATGCTTGCGGTGAGCATAATCAAGGCTTCATCGGTAGGCTCCAAAGAGGAAAGCTCGTCTGAAGATTCCTCTGTGATTCCAGACCGCTCAAACTTTATGATTTTCTCCCAACCCCTATTAAAATCTGTGGGATCAGCACACCTTCCGTAATGCACATCCAGATCGAAATCGCATTCTTGTTCGAGAATTTCGTTGACCAGACCAAATCGAGCATCGACCGATGTAGTCGGAAGTCCACCTTCTCCTCTGATGACATCTACCACTTCATATTGTCCATATCTTTCGGGAGAAGGACAATATACTGGTGTAAGATCACCGCGAGATTTGGTGTAACCCCCAACTCTAGCACAGCCGAGATAAACGTTATTGTGGGAAGGATTTCGATAAGGCTGTATGAAAGCCCTTCCTTGCCCACGTTTCCAAAAGATGTCAGTCATTTTATTTCCTCCATTAAGTCAGGGCGTATCCAACGCCCAAGTATTGCGAAACTGCCAACCATGCCTCCCAAGCTCCATTTTTAGGCCCAAATGGAGCTGTCAGTTGTTCAAAAGCCACGGGGCTTGTTGGCCTGGACTGCCATTCTTGCGCCAACTTTTCAGATCCCCCGCAACCACAGATTGGCTCAGTGAGTAAAGAAGTAGCGAGAGCTGCCACAGCTCTATCAAAGGGTGCAGCCATTCTTCCCTGGTAATTCACAGGAAATCCAGCCCTATAATAAAGATTGGCATAGTACGGTTCATCTGTGATATTGAAATATGCAGCTAACCATGTTGACGTAGCACTATCCCAAACCGCTGGAACTAATGTTACGATTCCAAGATTAGGATTTCGCGCCCGCAGTACTCCAGATGCTGTTACGAAGTTTATTCCAGTGCTTCTTTCCCACTCGAAGACTACGGGAGCAAAACTCGTTCCTTGTTCAGATGTGTGAATATCGTAAACGAATACTTCATCCAAGTAAACAGTTATGTCGTCGCCATTTATAGCGACGCTTTTTTGCCAATTGATAGGATACACAAATTGAGCGCTTTGTCCCTCAATTACAACTTGTGTGCTCGTAAGTCCTATCTTAAGTCCTCGAATACGATTGATTTCATCTGTGTTGGTCGTAGGAAAAACACCGATCCTCTCTTTAGTCAAAGCTGTGTTTGCGTTGACATAAGGTACAGTTACTCTGGCGATTTCATTGAAACCATCGCCATCTAAATCTAGATATTGAACTGGTCGATTGCTTCCAATCGCATCGATCTTTTTTCTTCCACCCTCTATGAAATAACCATATCGTGTAGTAACCGTCTTTCGCCTATCTTGATTCTGGGCTGGATAATAGATTGTTCCATAATTAGTCAACACTCGATCTTGCCTTGGATAAGTGTGCTTCTCAGTCTCGAACCATCTTGGAGCTGGTGAGAATTCTAATTCATTCATTATCATCTGCTCGGCTTGGGCGATAGCCCGCGCTAACCCCTCCCTTGAAGCCTTGCCTTTATCCATCCAGTCATATTGATACCAGATAGATTCACAGGTCGATACTACAGGGAAAGCATTACACTTCATTTGATTGAAGTGACGCGGATCGAGTCCGAGAATCTCTGAATAATGATCCAAGCTTAATAACGTGGGAGTGTCAGCTCTAGCCATTTATCCCTCCACCGAAAAGTCAGGTAAAGCACTAAAATATTCTCTATCACGAAGATTGACCAACTTGGTTGAATTTGCCCCAGTACCAAATCGATAGACGCTCCCTGTAGGAGTCTTGAAGTTCCTCGAACCTTGGTAAATTCCTAGATATGTAACAGTTATCAATCCATCGAGATTCCTAGATTTTGTTGAGTCTAGTTTTTCCCTGCACCTACAACCCATTATATCACCTTGAATTGTTCCAACTGTTGTGTGAAAAAGAATACGTCGCTACTCAAAACAGTGAACCTCTTATGATTTACCCCATCAAATTTGTAGAGACTTCCAAGGGGAGTATTCACTGTCCTCGATCCTTTGTTGTCTCCTGTGTATTCAAGAATCACAGTAGGATGCCCTCTCAAATCTGGAGGACGACTCTTTATATTAACGATGTGCCTTCTACAATCACAGCCCATCTATTGTGTCTCAACAACTTGAAAGTCGAGCATCCGCTCGAAAAAGTGTACGTCTTTTATCGGAACCCAAGACTGTCGTTGACTGCGCCCATCAAATCTATAACGGTTTCCTAAAGGAGTCCTAAAAGTTCGTGCTCCCATATTATCACCTGTGTATTTGATTAGTGCTTTCGTTGCCATCGCTTCATCCTTTTCAATTGGCTTCTTAATTAAGGGATCTTCAGGCAATATCACTAATCCCAATTCTTTAGGAGGCAGGGCTTCCAAAGTTAAATATCTCTGCCTGAATTCCTTCATTAGTTCTTCGGCGTTATCGAGACACTCTTCCCTTCTCTTACCACTTTCATAATGATATGAGAATAGTGGTTCGGGAACCCTTATTCCATGATAACCTTTATGCGCTAGTTGTACAGTATAGTCCCAATCCTCCCAAACAGGAATCTCTTCATTGAATCCGCCGACCTCATCGAAGGCTTCTTTTGGGTGTAAAAAAGTAATGACGAAGAGAGCCTGCTTCTTTAATCGCTCAAAGTTCCATTCTTCGGCGTGATGAACTTTTCCTTCTGGCAGCGAAATCCAGTCAGTATAGATGATCGATTTTGGCCTGATAGCCGCGACCTTTAAGGTCTGCCTAAGAAAGTGCTTGTCCAGCTCATCGTCTGCATCCAAGAAGAGAAGAAATCTTCCCTTCGCAGAACTCGCCCCTAGATTTCTAGCAGCACTGACGTTACCGTACTTTCGCTTCCTCTTCCAGTTTATGAATGGATAACGCTCTACATAGGGTATTATACCATAATTTTTGATTTTGCCTAATGCTGTGTCATCAACTACAATTAATTCCCATCGTCCGTCGGTCTGCGCTTTTACCGACTCTATTGCGTTCTCTAAGACTGCTTCGTGACCATCACCGACAGGAATGATGATGGAAACAAGAGGTTGATCATAACTGAACACAGGGTGAGAATAATTCTCTGGAGTAGCAATACTGGCAAAGGGCTGTGGGCCACCATTAGCAGCAGGAATAAAGTCTAACCAGTTAGGTTCTTTTACTTTTTCCTTCCTTGCTTTGTTGGTTATGCTATTTTCATGTACGCGATAGATCATTATTGGGGTTTGGGCGGTGTGTTTTGCGGTGAAACCTGCCAGCCCGATATTCGTCCAGAGTTCAGCGTCCTCTCCAAGTGTGAAATGATTCTTATACCCGCCAGCACGAAAGAAGGCATCCCTACGAAGAAGATTACAGGAGGGTACTTGGTTCTGCTTCTTCAACTGAGCATCGAAATTGAAACCATTCGGCCAACTACCAACCACAGGCCCACGGGGGGTATGAAGCTCCAGACTACCGAAAGAGATTCCGATAGATCGATCCTCTAGCAAGGGCGGTAGGAGTGTCTCCATGAAGTTTTCTTTGAGAGTATCATCGGCATCTAAGAAGCAGAGGAATTCACCTTTAGCCTCCATTGCACCTCTATTGCGTGCGCTTGCTGCACCGCGATTGGACTGGACTAAGACTTTGAACTTTGGATCGTTGCCTATAACCTTATTGATTTCCATTAACGAGTCATCGGTTGAGCCATCATCGACGATGATACATTCCCAATCGGAGAAGGTCTGCGATTTTACAGAGCGAATGGCATCAGCAACGAAAGCAGCGTAGTTATAACAGGGGATTATTACTGTAATCTGCGGGCCTTTATGCTTTTCTAAGGCTGATTCATAGACTTCGACGTATTTTGGAATAATGTCTTTCCAGTCGTGTTTTAGGGCTTCTTGTCGAGCGGCTTTCGATAATTTGTCGAAATTGTCGATGCAATATCGTAAACCCTTCACAGTATCTTCATAATCTCCTGGCTTGGCTAGATACCCCGTGACTTTGTGTTTAACCAATTCAACTGCATTCCCCCAAGCCCAGGCCAGCACAGGCATTCCTGCTGCGAAGGCTTCGAGAAAAATCAGGCCAAAAGTTTCCTTCGTTGAGGCAAAGGAAATCCCACTCTTGTAAAGGATTCCTTTCATTTTTTTGTGTGGTTGCAATCCAATGACATCTAAGTTTTTTGCGGTTGCACCAAAAGTAGAAACAAACTTTATATCAGGACATAGACCAGCCAAAGTCTCTACAGGCACAGGCGTGCAGACAGCGTCTACACGATTCTTATTCCAAACTACAGTCATCGCTCTATCTGCAGAAGGCTCCTGCCATTCCTCTAGGAATAAACCATGGGGAATAATGGTTGGACAGTAGCCCATGTCCCTCACAAAAATCTCTCTGACCCATTGAGAGGGCACGGTTACTCTCTTGGCACGAAGAATTGCATCGATGATCGTTTTATTAGCTTTCCATAATCGTGCTGGAAGCGCGAATTCACCAGAGGCATAGAGACCATGACAATGCAAAACATCTGGTGAGGTATCGGCAAAAGGAATGACATGCGCCGCGATGACATCCGCTTCTAGGGGACTATCCATCAAATCTATTGAATATTCGGGCAAATATCGACATTGTTCCAAGACAACGCGCTCAACACCAGTGATCGATTTTTGGGAGGCATCTACATTGAGGGCGGCGGGGCTAAGAAAGAGTTTCATTTTTCTTTGCTCACAGAATATTTATAAATCCGTGAAACCCAAGAGAAGAATTCATCTTGAGTCATAGCATGTTTTGCCCAATTACAAGTCCCACAGCAGGAAACTACATTCATGGTCAAGTATCCTTCATCATTATTGATACGGTCAATGCCATTATATATGTAAGCACCATTACAGGTCGAGCTTGTCCCTTGTTGAATAGGCTGTGCACCACAATAATAACAGAGTTGCTGTGTAAGAATACGGACTTGCTCTTTTGTGATCCCCCAAGCATGGCCCCGTTTCTTAGCCTCGTATTTCATGTGGTGGATCAGACTATTGAATGCTGCAATTCCAGCAGGTAAACTGTGTGTTTCACGTGTTCTTTCACTCCTTAAACAGCCACAACTTTTTGTACCACCACTTTGGAGACCATCAGCAAATACTTCAGTTTCATTTCCACAATCGCAGCGACACAGCCATCTAGTATGATGATTGATCGATTCTGCTTGGCTTAACACGGTCAATCTTCCATATCGACAACCAGTTCTGTCGATGAGTCGTGTCTTCATTATTTCCCTTTTTAGGCAACCACAACTTTTTGTATCACCTCTTCTTAAAAAACTCCCTGAAACAATCGTTTCATTCCCACAAGCACATTTGCAAAGCCAGGAAGCGTAGCCTCCTTTATTTGTTGCACGTTCAATAACTACCAATTTTCCATAACGATGGCCGACCTCATCTATAACTCGTCCCAATGCAGCCTCCTTTATTAGATAGGGTAATGATCCCCCGCCTTCCACGCCCTCATAGCCCCATCAGGCTTCCAATTTCCATGAAACATACGTCTCGTGCCAGCTACCAAGTGCTTTACATAACGCTGGACAGGGAAGTCTTTTAATTGGTATCCACTTTCCAATGCAGTTCGCATATTACCAACGCACGGCGCTCCTGAGGCCTCCATTGGAGTCAATTGGAGGAACTTTTCTCGATCAATTAATGCCGCGTGTGGATGAATATAGGACATTCCTCCTTTCCCCCCTGTGGAAACTCCTGAAAATTTATCGACCTGTCTAAGCCAGCCTACAGCATACAATTTCTTTGGGTTTTTTGCAAACTCGGCCAACATCGCTTCCAGCAAACCAGCAGATTGCAACGAAGCATCCGAGTCATACAAGAATATATAAGGTGTCCTCGCTAACCTGAGACCCTGATTAAGAGCAGGCCCATGCCCAATGTTCTTTTTATTCAATATAACCATTATATTTGGGTATTCTTCACCAACGATTCTAATATCTGCGGTTGAATCATCCTTAGAACCATTATCTATCATTATCATAGATATTTGTGGATAAAATAGTAGCATTGTCCTCCTGGCTTCATTGGTTAGTTCTTTAGTACAGTAGTTTACTAATACGACTGTTACTTGAGGATAAACTTTCTCTACGTTTGAAGAGACTTTTACTTTTTCTTTTGCCACGTCTGGAGAAACTACGACTTCAGAAGGCGTGCATTTTCCATCACCTATCTGGTCGATCATTATCATCGTGCGGCTGACCCAGTAACGACTGCACTTTTTCTCGAAGAGTGTCTTAATAAAGTAATAATCCCCGTGCTTGGATCGCCCGAACTCGTGGATATATTTCTGCCAAACCGCATTCTTTACCACGAGGCAACACGAATCGATTTCTCCAATTAAAGGTTGCTTTCCCCAACTTCTCTTCGATGGCAATGTTTCACTGAATGGTTTGCGATATACCTTGAACAAAATAATATCCACAGGATGCTGGGTTGTGGTGTGTTTCAAATGCTTTATGAAACTTCGGTCACTAATATAATTATCATCATCCAAAATCAGAACATATCGTCCTTTTACCCTGTGTTTATTTAGATTCAGACTTTTATTGGCTTCGTGTAGTCCTTTGTGCTCTTTATCAACGATTATCACCTGCTCAAAATCTGGATCGATTTGAACTGCAAGTGATTTCTTATTCCTTGCGAGCAATTTAGTCCTGCCACAAGATCGCGTTACCACAGAGAGAAAGGGTTTGCTCATTTTATGATCTCAATGTAGCTAATGATACGTTTTTCATATGACGATGATATGTGCGTGAAAGCACACCACAGTATGGATCCCAAACCGAACCAAAGTCAATCAACCAACAGGTATCTCCGAGAATGGGAAAGAGACGATGAATCAGCACTTTCGTCATCGGCCCCGCACTGAAAGAAATTATCGTTCCCGTTGGTATAGTCCATAATCGTTCTTCAATGGCCCCTACATTTTGCCAGCAATCTTTTGGGATGACCTCAATCAAAGTCTTGGCAAACGGCAACTTGCCTAACCACTTTGGCCCCACGATTACCACTGGACGTTTCCAGAGTTGTTCTACAAGAGGTGCAAGTTGCCGTGCTCCATTTGCTCGATGGAACACATCTCCGAAGTACCATTGAAGATTCTGGGCCTTATTCTGTTTCAGCCAGATCTCGATTTGGGGCAGCAATTCTAGGCGTGAAAGATACGGTAAGTTCTGAATAGCACGATAGTACCTATCATTTTTTGGCTCTAGAATACTAGCCTTGAGTCCATTTCTGAGCGCGAGAATATCCAACCGCTGACTACCACTGCCCGTGCAAGTCCTCGTTCCGAGAATACAATCCCATTCTCCATTGCCATAGCGAATGAACGAAAACCGTTCGTCATTGTGCAGTTTATTCACATAAAATTGCAAACCTGGAAAATTGACATTCATGCTTGTCTTCGATTGTGCTGTATGTACAGAAAGTCGCCTTTGCTTCCGAGTATACAAATCCCTGGTAGCACATTCCAATGCAAATTATGTTTCCAACAGACATAAGGCAGACTAACCTGATCGCGGAGACTGCCTCGCTCAATTTCTGTCCACCACGCTTCGTTAAGTTCATGGATAGCGGGAGTGTTACGGCGAATCACTACCCTCGTTGCAGCCAATCCCCAGTTGTCTGGCATCCCTTCCTTGCGGTAGCGGTTCACCTGTGCCTTCAATATTTCAGGATTGTCTTTATGAACCTTAGCGCAAAACGCAGCCTCGACATATAAGCAACTCCGATCCCAATGTTTGAAGGTCGTTAGATCACTGGTCGCATAGCGTTTGACTACTAATAACGGATCAACCCTAGCCCTAACATTGCCATCAATCCAAATCCAAATATCTGCATCAGGCAAGTAGCGATGCGGAAGTGCCTTATAATGGCGAGCGGTACGCCTATTATCCCAGTCAACAGTAACCCGAATCTGTTCCCAACCAGAGGAATTTGGTTTAATCTCATCAACAAAGGCAATATGCCGAATATGGCGGCTCACAGCGGGAACGGGGCCGAGTGTGTCAATATCCCCAATTATTGCGGTATAAATGACTGGCTTCATAAAGGTCTCCGATATGCTCGTAGACTACCAATAGATGGGAGCAATTCCCACTTCGCCTTACGCTCCCATTCCAACACTGCACGTTTGATGCCAGCATGTTTAACCGCAACCTTCGGTTCTGGAGCAAAGTCATGGAAAGCAATAATTCCTCCTGGCGCGATCTTTGGCGTCCATCCAGCGATGTCAGCTTTGACATTCTCATACCTATGATCGCCGTCCACGAATAATAAATGCACAGGGCCATTGAAGGCTGTATGGCACTTGCCACTATCGCCCACGATAATCTCAGCCCGCAATTTTGGGTCAAGTCGCGGCCCTTGCGGATACCGAATGTCGATACCGACTATACGTGCTTTCTGTGCGCCTGCACGCATACAATACATACTAGCACCTCGGAAGATTCCGATATTGACGATGACTGGTTTAGTGAAGGCTGCCTCTACTTTTTCGGCTGTATCCCGCAGCCATTGTCGCTCGACTGGAATGAGGGCGTGACCAAAAGCACTCTTCCAGGTTGCTACAGACATATTTAAACTCCTAAATTTCGACGCATAGTTTCTTTTGACAGGACTTTATGATAATTCCTCGATTTGACTCCACAATAAGGATCCCACAAACTGCCGAAGTCAATCAGCCACGAATGTTGACCCAATATAGGCGCTAATCGATGAATGAGAACGTTTGCCGTTGCCCCAGCACTAAATGAAATTACTGATCCAGCAGTGATACTCCGCAATCGAGCTTCGATACACTCAACGTCGGCCCAACAATTCTTTGTGGCTATTGGCACGAATTCTGTAGCAAAGGTAAGTTGCCGCAGCCATTCTGGGCCTACCACCACTACGGGCCTGGCCTGTAGAGCCTTTACCAGCGTTCCTAATTGTCCCTTTTCACTGGCTTTATGGAATACGGTCCCAAAATGCCAGTTGATGTCTGGTGCTTCGTGTTGCTCCAGCCACTGATCAATTTCAGAAATGATTCCCAGTGGTCCCAGAAAACCGTGATTCTGTAAAGCTAGGTAATAATCACCCACTCGTGACTCCAAGATACTGACCGTTAGTGCCGCCTGTAGTTTTGGGATGTACAGTTGTGGGATTCCATAGGTTCTATCAGATTGTTGCCTCAACAGACAATTCCATTCCCCATTGCAGTAACGCACGAAGGAAAATGGCTCGCCTCGTTGCAACTTCCCTACGTAGAACTCCAGGCCTGGGTCATAGAGTGGCTTCATCCTGACATTCCTTCTGGCTTTTGACAGAAGGCCGTAACCGCCACCACTGGCACATTTCGTATTGAGTGTACCTTCACGCCAGATACCAGGGTCACGTCCCAACCAGATCGCCTCAGCTCATCGACGGCCTTGGCAACCATCGGAAAATCGTAGTCATCGGCAACCAACCATCCACCTAGTTTTACATGCGTTGCACCCCTGATGATCGACCGCACGCGCTCAGGTTGTGTATGACAATCAACAAACACAACGTCCCATTCGCCTGAACCGTCGATAGCATCTGGAAGTTTGGCCGTCGGGACAAATCGTACATCAGCCACTGTACCTTGTTTTAGAAGTCCTTCTTTTACTACTTTGTACCAGTCTATATCGTCCTCGATGCTCACTAATCGTTTCGTAAATCCTGCCAACCATAACGTCGAACCGCCACTACCAAACTCGAATACCTCAGCACCCACGCAAAGCGTGTGCATTAGCAACGTCGCCGCCTCAGTTAGTACTGGTTTTGGCTGTATTATACCCTTGGGCTTATATGCTTCTCTTTTGGTCACTTATGCCTCACAAACTCATATGTACGAGAGGGGCTGAACCTTCGAGTCATCACATAGCCTAGATTATTCAAGAATCCATTCACGCCATCATATTTTTCCTTAGTCAGCAATTCTACGAATAAAACTGGACTCTGCTTATTGAGAAGATCAGGAGCACCTTCCAAAGCAGCCAATTCGCCATCTTCGATGTCTAACTTGACGAGGGAAACAGGATATTTTGCCACCTTCGCTACTTCGTCTAAAGTCGTAACTATGACATCATCACCGCTCGTCAGGGCATATTGACCGTGAAAATCACCAAAGTGTACCATAGAACCCAAACCAGGATGACTACCTAGTGCAACTTTTAGTACAACTACTCTGTCTTCTAGGTTGGATAAAGCCAGATTTTTCTCCAGGTGTTCCAAATTACGTGTGACTGGCTCTACAGCAATAACCTGTTCTGCACAGAAAGCAGCGAACCAAAGAGTGTGATTTCCTATGCAAGCACCGCCATCGATGAATGTCCCCCCGTGATAGTGTTGACGGATATACTCCAGCATTTTCTGCTCATAAAACTGTCCTTTGAGCCAGCATCTCTGCTGCTGTATAGGACCCCTGATTACGACTTTGATACTTTTTCGGAGATGCACGATCTGTTCATTGGACATTCTGTATCTCCAATCCCAAGATAGCCAAGCCTTCATCGTTGCGTGAGGCCGCTTTGGTATTAGCTTCGAATAGTGGCGTGATATAACGCACTTTTTGATTGCGAATGGCACACTTACTAGGTATGACGTAGCGTGTTATTCCACGACGCTTCAAATGCGCCGAAATCACTAAATCATCATTGATCGGCCAACTACGCCACTCATCATAAATACCAACATCAAACATCCCCACACGATACAATGCACCCTCGACGCCAGTGAGGATGTCCACGAGAACTGGTTCCTTGATTCGGCTTTTCAGTATCAACCGTGACTGCAGGTATCCTTTACCAGTGAGGATTCGCCCACGATAACCTAATGCCACATTCGGAAGTTTTTCTGCCCAATCCAGCAATCCCTGCGCCCAACCATCGCCGTATTCGCAGTCGTCGTCGGCGGTGATTATAGTGTCGAAGCCACATTCTAGTGCTGGCAGCAATTTAGTAATTGGCCCACAATCCTCGACGACCTCTACGTGAATATTCACATTGGCTAGAAATGGCGGAATACGTTTTAATCGCATATCTGAACGCTTGATTTTATCCACTGCCCATAGATAAAC
>Ga0209986_10002214_pt1 | contig 18034 bp, 12 predicted proteins | sample BlataG_FD_183168 | JGI IMG/M metagenome (GOLD analysis project Ga0209986, IMG submission 183168) | Deep subsurface microbial communities from Black Sea to uncover new lineages of life (NeLLi) - Black_00105 metaG (SPAdes) (version 2) | ecosystem: Environmental > Aquatic > Marine > Oceanic >...
GGAGAGGGAAGGTTTTTTTAAATTAACTTTTATAAAGACTCCAAAAATATCAAAAGGTAATAAATATTACAAACTCATTCAATCCGGTTATGTGATGCTTGTCGGAGATCCAATACAAGCTAGCGTTATTCGAGATACGTCACACCTGCACATAAGACCTTACATTCTGTTTAGACCTAAGGTAGAGACACAACTACGAGTTATAGTAAAAAATTCTCAGAAATTTAAGATTCCCATTACATTTGCTGGAGGAAAGACGGGTCTTTCTGGAAGTTATGGAAATTTTGGTATTATTGTTGATATGGTTGATTTTAGCTCCTATAAGGAACCAATTAAACTCGATTTAAAAAAAAGTACGGTTCGGTCTAATCAAAATGTTTTGGTGTCAGATCTAATTAAATACACTCTATATAAAAGCGAAAAGGAATATATTTTTCCCGTTCAACCAGCGAGTGCTTTAAAACTACCTGTAAGAGTAGGAGGATTAATTGCTTCGAATGCAAGCGGGATAACTTCAGGAAAATTGGGTTCGGTTGAAAATTGGGTCGAGAAAATTCGTGTCATGAGACCAAACGGAACGATCGTTGAGATTGATAAAGATCATCTTCTTTTCATGAAAATTATCGCTGGAAACGGCTATTTTGGCGTAATATTGAGCGCAGTATTTCGATTATATCGTCCTGAAACTAATTTAAAACAAGCTATTATGTATGGATATAATTTGAACTTAGCGTTTAAGGGTTTGCAATCAGTTTTAGATTCTAAGATTTTTCCCTTAATTAGCGAATTTGTAATTTCAGATGAAAGACTTCCTGGAAAGTTTAGCAAACTTGGGGGAGAAAGTAAAAAGAATAAAAAGGTGAAATGGGCAGCCCTTATTGAAGGATCCAAGAATATTATTGATAAATTTATTGATATAATGAAAGAACAGGCTGAATGTTTTTTGAAAATATTAACCGAAGAAAAATTTCAAGATTATCTTCAAGAACGTTCTTCTTTTGCTTTATTAGTCCAAACTGAAGACAAATCTACAGATTATATCGCATTTCCAGGGTTTGAAGATATCTTAAGCGAACCAAAAAACTTACCAGATATCATTGAGACTATAAATGAACTATTTATAAGGCATGGGTTTCATAAAGTAATTTTTGGATACGGTCATATAAATTTTCGGAAGGGTCAAGGATTACTATTACATATGCGCCTACCAGTCCCAATTCCGTATTTCTACATAGAAAATGAAAACAATTTGAAATTAGTATGCGAAACTGTTTTTGACGTTATTATAAATCTTAAAAATAAATTCAACATAAAACATAAAGCAGAACATAGCCCTGGCCCTTTCAAAATCTGGCTAGAACCTGAATTTAGAAAATTGCTACGAAAAGAAACAAAAAATGGCGAGGCATTTTCAAATCCTCATTTAATGATCTTTGATGATTTACTCCTCAGAAAGTTCAAAGTTTCACCTGATGGTTTGCAGAGCATAGATGAGCAATTACTTATGAACGAGAAAAAGGATTTATTCGTTTCAGCAATGATTTTATATCTATCGGGAGAATAGTGCCTAAATTATAAAAAAATTATAAAAAAAAATTCTAATGATTTAATGAAAATTGTAAAATCTCCAATAATTTCTTGCTCTCGCAGAACAGATATTCCCGCTTTTTTAATGGATTGGGTAATCGATAGAATCCAGATCGGTTATGTGGATGTGGTTAATCCTTTTAACCTCAACCAAATCTCTCGAGCATCATTAAAACCTGAAGACGTGAAATGGGGGTTACGGTGAATTGTTATAAACCTGTAATAAATCTTAGGAGTGTAATTGTTTAAAATGGAAATAATAATCTATCTTGATAAGAAATACTTCAAATAGAGATTGATGACAAATTAAAAATTTTAAACATATTAATGATATAGAACATTGGAACATATGGTTCACAAATAATATCCGTAAGATTATGAAGAATCAACTTAATGATAAAATAAAACTTCTTTTCAAACCATATTTCACTTCATTTCGTAGAATGAGTAAATTTTTTGGTTTTCCATCTCACTATCTTCCAGCTCAAAGGATGGAAGAATATGCTAAAAAAGCTATAGCTGTAAGTAATTTACATATAATGAAGAATTCTGTGAATGAAAGACTTTCACTATGGAAAAAACAACATTCAGACATTATTAACGAAATAATTAATGTAGAAAATGAAATTTTAAATTTCATTGATCTTTATGAAGAAATATTTAACCCTAAGTTGACACCCTATTCACAAATAGAAGATCATCATCCAAATTTGGATTTAAATTATTTTTCAGAGATTAATACCATTCAAAAAGCATATTGGCTAGGATTTTTATTTGCTGATGGATGGATAGGCATTGAGAAAAAACAATCTGGTAATTATTATCGAATTGGATTTGGACAAAAATCAGAAGATAGAGAGAGGGTATTCGAGTTTTGTAAAGCTTTGGGGCTTAAAACAAATTATATTGAAGATCTCAAGATCCTCGATGAGGAGGGTAATATTTATTATTATTCAAGAATTCGTTTTTTAGCTGGAAATGTTGAATGGGAAGAGAGTATGGCAAAACATTTAATTAGTTGGGGTATGCATTATTTTTTTTCCGAAAAGGTTGGAAAACGAGTCAAGACACCCATTCTTCCGGATTTGAGAGATGAAAGACTAATGTTGGCTTTTCTTCTAGGATTATTTGATGGAGATGGATCATTACGTCTATATACTTCCCCAAACGGAAATACATATGTGAGCCCTCACATATGCTCAGCAAATAAAAATTTCTTGGAAGAAATACAAATATATTATAATACTAAAAATATTGTTTTTCAGAAAAGTCAAGAAAAGATTGATTATGAAACGGGAAAAACTAAAATCTTAACCTTATATGGGCTTACGTTAGGAACGGAATTATACCAGAATATGATATTGATAATGAAAAATTCTATGGGACGTAAAAGATTTTCATTAGAAGCTTTTTATAACACTCCACTAAGAAAATGGTTATTGAAAGTATTACCTAAAGAAAAATTAAGAGAATTGCTAAAAATATTGCCTACATATAGAATTGCAAAGCTTTTAGAGGTCTCAAATAGTGTTATTGACAGATTAATCAAAAAAGTTTATGATCTTGAGACACCTATACGTGGAGATGTATCCGAGCAAGAAAAAAAAAATTGGATAAAATTTTTAAATGAAATTAGCGAATATCCCAAAGAATAAGAATGAATTCTATTAAATAAAAATAAAAAAGAAAATAAAAGCTTTATTCAGTTAGACACTGCAGTAGAATAAAATGAAACAAATTATTAGTTTTAGTCGTAGAACTGACGGTGTTGCTTTTTACATGAACCGTCTTGAGAAGGCTATTGAAGAAGAGATTATAGAAGTTCGCAATCCTTTCAACTATAAAATCAGTCGTGTTTCTCTTAAACCGCAAGATGTTGCGGGCTTTGTGCTATGGTCGAAAAATTTTAAAAATTATTTGAAGAAATGGAGTATTTTTGAGAAATATAGAGCTAAAAACACACTTATTTCGAATAATAAAATCCCTGTTTATTTTCATTTCACTCGGAATTCTATTGTAAAAATCCTTGAACCTTTATCGCCTTCTCTTGAAGAAAGCTTTTCTCAACTGGAAGAATTGGTTAAACTTACATCTCCAGCTCACATTATGTGGCGCTTTGATCCAATTCTTTTTTGGATGGAAGAAGGTAATTTAGTTGACAATCTTGCTGATTTTAATGAAATAGCATCACATTTTTCGGATGCTGGAGTGCAGAGATGTACTATTTCTTTTGCTACCTATTATGTGAAAGTAGAACGACGTATGCGCAACTATTCATTTAATTATTATAAACCAACTTATAAAGAAATGATTAAAACCACTCAGGAACTTGTGATAAAAGCAAGAAAGTATAACATTAGGATTTTTGCTTGTTGTAATCCTGATTTATTAAAAATAACAGAAATATCTCAAGCTCACTGTATTGATGGTAATTATCTTAGTAAACTATGGAACACTAAACTTTCTCTTGCTAAAGATACAGGACAGCGAAAATCTTGCAGTTGTACTAAAAGCCGAGATATTGGAGGTTATAATAAAAAGTGGAAATGTCATCATGGATGTCTTTATTGTTATGCTAATCCCAACAATGAAATTTATGAAAAAACTTTTCTAAAGTAATTATATTAAATTGATTAGTAGAGCTCATACTGACACAAGTCACTACGTTGATGCTAATAAAATCGAGCAAATCATAGGGGAAAAAATCTCAAAAGTAAAAGATACAGGACAAAGAAAAGGCTGCGGGTGTTTTAAATTTAAAGATATTGGTGGATATACTGGAATATTTCGTTGTAAACACAATTGTGCTTATTGTTATGCATCACCAGCAAAGAATTAGATTCCAGTAATATTTTTAAATATAGAAAAACCTATTTCCAAGTTTTTTTAAAAACTTGTAATAAATTTGTATGAGAGATCTTTTCAATATCTTGTTCACTATACCCATTTCCAAGAAGATAATCCCAAAATTTGGGAAATGTAGAGCAATCTTTAACACAAGTTGGTGTAGCAGCACCATCAAAATCTGAGCCTATGGCTACTATATCGATACTAGCAATTTCAACGAGATGGTCAATATGTTTTTTAATTGAATCAAAATTTAGGTTATAATTATACATACCTGGTTCTTTAGCATTTAGAAAACCCATTACAAAATTAATTCCTATGGTTCCATGCTTTTCATGAATTGCTTTTATTTGCTCATCAGTTAAATTCCTTGGATGATTAACAATTGCACGAGCATTTGAATGTGAGGCAAAAATCGGTTTTTCAGAGATTTCATAAACATCCCAAAAAGAAGGTTCGTTTAAATGAGAAACATCAATGGTAATACCTAAAGACTGAACTTCAGCAACTAATTTTATTCCTTCTTTGGTTAGACCAGATTCTTTTTGAGGGTCGTTAAACATCACTCCTGTAGCAAATTTATTGATATTTGACCAGCTTAAACCCATTGTTCGCAACCCAAGACGATATGCAATCCTTAAAAGGCGAAAAGTTTTATCAATTCCTCCAGCACCCTCAAAGTGTAGGATAGCTCCCCTTTTACCCGATGCTTGTATTTTAGCAAAATCATCTATTCTTTTAATTTGCATTAATCCATTAATAGGATTAAAGACAAATTTAAACCATAAGTCAAGGCCTTTTAGAATGCGATTCATAGACGAGGCTGGATAGATTGCAAAAATTGCAGCTTGCACATTTCCTTCTTCCATACGAGGTAAATCATAATGACCAATTTCAGAACGAACCGAGAAGTCGCGTTTGTCTCTTGAGATCTTTCGAATCGTATCGGTATGACCATCAAGTACAGAAAACTTAGGGTTATTTAACATGAAAATAAAACTATTTTATTTAATTTAAATTTCAATTACAATTGTATATTATCAATCTGACTTTATTAGATAAGGTTCTCAATTCTATTTATTTCTAAGTATTCACATTTATTTCTATAAATTCTAATGTCATGTTCTGAAATCACGAGTAATAAATCCTTTAGAGAATGTTATATAATAAAAATAAGGAATTTATTAGTAATTAAATTTATTTAAGGAGGGTTTCACTCTGAATCCCATCCTCTTAGTTTATAATATTTCGGAAGTAAATTCCCTAAAATTTATTTAAAAATAGTAGTATGATATAAAAGATTATAATGCACCTGCCTTTCTTGCTTTAAATTTTATTGCAATTTTACGCAATTCTTCCTGATGGCTAAAAAGTGCACAAGGAGAGCCTTCAGTTTCCAATAAATGTTCATTTTCCCTTATGTATCTAAAAAAATCGCTAGCTAATCCTTCACGTAATGATGATTTAGTTAAATTATGCGTAGTCATACTAGAAACTGGACAAGGTGTTAAAGCTCCAGATGGAGTAACATGAGCGAAACTTCTTCCCGCTGAAACGCATCCTCCCATATATTCTTCATCTCCGGGTGAATGAATTAAGTAAATTTTTTTATTCGCTCTATAATTTAATATTTGTTTTCGGAATGCTGTTCTTTCTTCTTCTGTCAACATTAAAGATTCTGTAATATCATGTTTGGTGGGAATATATTCTAAAAAGAATCCTATTCTTACACCTTTTTTAATAAGAAAGTCAATCATAGAAGGGTTCATCCATTGTTTATAATTTATTCCATTAATTGTCACTGATATACCATTTATTATGCCAATTTTGTTAAGTCTATTAATAGTTTTTAGTACCTTTTCATAAACCCCCACTCCTCTTCTGCTATCAGTCTCCTCTTTACCTCCTTCAATGCTAACGATGATCGCGATGTTTTTTAACTTTTTCAATTTCTCATAATCAGTTTCTTTGAGTGCCGTTCCATTTGTAAAAATTAAAAAACCTCTATCCTTGAACTCGCTGCATAAATCGAGTAGGTTAGGAAACATAAATGGTTCTCCGCCAGCAATTACATAGCAAAATACTCCTAAATCATTCCCTTCCTTTATAATCTTTCTCCAAGTATCTATATTTATTTGCTTTTCAGTTTTGATGCTCAAGGTTCCAGCGGCAGCAGCATAACATCCTGCACAATGTAAATTACATTGTTTCGTAATACTCAGAATTAGAAAGGGTGGAACTTTTAAACCTTCTTCTTTAGCTTTTTTTCGTAATTCAACCGTATTTTTGAAGGATTTAATTAATTTTCTTGTTGTGACTAAATAAGAAGGATGTCTTAATACCCATGGTATGAAGACTTTTGCCATATTTGGGTCTGCTAACTTAATATTTTTTCTTAAACTCATTTTTCATAATTTAGTTTTAGTTTTCTAAAATAGTGTAATAATTTACATAACTTATAATTGCAGTAGACCAATATTTATGAACTCATTATAATCAAGAAGAAAACCTATAAATAACATGTAAATAGAACTAATTACAATTAAAGTAAAAATTGGTGTTAAAAATCGCAAAAATTTTAAGAATAGATTTAGAAACAAAAAGCATTGACTATGAAGATTACACAGATGAAGATGAAGTGAATTTAATCGGAGGAATGGGTTTAGCAACTGCGATCTTCACACGAGAAGTAGAACCCGAAATTGATCCGTTTGATGGGAATAATCTTTTGATCTTCTCAGTTGGACCATTTTGCGGCACAGCTATTCCTTTCTGTGGTAGATATTTTATTACAGCAAAATCACCGCTAACTAAAATTCTCGGGGAAGCATCTTCAGGAGGGTTTTTTGGTAAAGAGCTTAAATCTGCAGGTTATGATCTAGTAATCATTAAGGGTAAAAGTCAGAGTCCGGTTTATCTATGGATAAATGACGGACAAGTAGAAATAAAGGACGCTTCTGAATTGTGGGGGAAAGGAACTCAAGAAACTGATGAAAAAATAAAAGATCTGCTTGGAAACGATAAAATAAAAGTAGCTACTATTGGACCGGCTGGAGAAAATTTAGTTAAATATGCGTGTATAATCAATGATAAGCATCACGCAGCTGGACGTTGTGGAATGGGAGCTGTAATGGGTAGCAAGAACTTAAAAGCTATTGCAGTTCATGGCACGGGTAAAGTTCCCGTTCAAGATAAAGATAAAGTAAATGATGCAGCTAAAGAACTTAGAGAATTATTAAAGAAATCCGGACTAGGAATGGTAATAGCAGATTCAGGTACACCAGTCCACATAGATTCCATGGCTAGTGTAGGAGATATTATTATTAAGAACTATACAGAGGGAAGATGGATTGGGATTAAAAAAATTGGAGCAAAAGCATTACAAGCAAGAGGAGAGGTTAAAATGCATGGCTGTTTTAATTGTCCAACGGCTTGCAGGGGATTCGTGGAATATGAGGGAGAATGGGTAACTCGGCCAGAATATGAAACCTTAGGAATGCTAGGTTCTAATTTATTGGTTAACGACTTAGAGGCGTTAATCAAATGGAATTTAAGAGTCAATGATCTTGGTCTGGACTCAATTAGTCTTGGGGCAATTATAGGATGTTTTCTTGAATCCATTGAAAGAAAGCTAATTGATGTTAATTTAGATGAATTTGGATTTACTGAGGAAAATATTTGGGGTGCTATTGGACCGATAGAAAAACTCTTCACTAAAATTGCTTATCGAGATGGAATTGGTCATGATTTAGCTGAAGGAGTGAGATCTTTTTGTGAAGTAAAGGGATTACCAGAAGAACTTTCCATGCATGGAAAAGGACTCGAGATTCCTGCTCATGAACCACGAGCAAATAATCTAACGGCATTAGATTATGCAACAACACCTCGAGGTGCATATCATTGTTATGAACCGATGCATTTATCTTCCTATATGAATCAAAAAGAAGAAATCGGTTTAACCGAACAAGTAGAGCGTTTTGGAACGGGGAATGATGTTGCTGAAGCTGTAATAAAGATTCAGGATGCCAGTGAGGCGTATTCTGCCTGTGGTGGATGTATATTTGGATTCTGGTTCATCCACAAACTCACACCTTGGATAAATGGTCTTAATGGAATTACTGGAAGAGCATATACAGTTGATGATTTCATGAAAGCAGGACAAAAGATCATAAGAATGAAAAGAATGTTTAATGTTAAATGTGGAATCACTAAAGCAGATGATAATTTTGGGAAGAGATTTTATACCCCCCTTGAAAAAGGTGGAACTAAACGAAATACTCCTCCATTAGAAGGATTATTAGAAAAATATTACCAAATTAGAGGCTGGGATGCTCAAGGTAAACCGATTTAAAGATCTTTAAATTTAAATTCTGAAAATATCTTTTTAATCTCTTTTTTTTCCTTCCTCTTTAGTTAACCATTCAGAACTTGATAACCAGCTTCATTGTTAAAAAAAAAAAACACTCTATTGAATTAAATCAGATAAAGAATTACCTATCAAATCAATAATTTTGATATAGGATGTAAACATCAGGTCATTATCTACTGTGGAATCGAATGAAATCGATAAAATTAACCCTTTATTGAAGGAAATGATAAGAAGTTTTCCATCTTCTCCTTCAATATGACAAAATTTAAACTTTCCTTTTTTAATTTCCTTACATGCTCTTTCCATTAAATTAAACATAGCTATAGTCATTGCTGCGTAACGAGATTCATCAAATTCTTCTGGAAGTATACTGCTTATTGATGCACCATCAACATCACTTATAAGAATGACAGCTTTTACTCCATCAAGCTTCTTTATCATTCTCATTATGAATGATGCATTAAACAATTTGTCTGAAAGTTTATAAATTTTATATCTATCTAAAAACATTCCTGACTCTTGTACTATGGTTTTTTCTTTTAATCTATTAATTGTAGTCCTTATTTTAGGTTCTTCAATCCCTGTTATTTCACTTAATTGAAGAATTGTTAAAGCTTTTGTTTTTAATTCTTTTATTAATTTTTCAGCTATAGTTGTCATACAATATCACATTTTTATAAAGTAATTGTTATACAAACATCTTTTCTATAATTAAAAGATATGTCTGTGTTATATATATAGAGGTTCATCTATTTAAATGTTATGGTAAGGTTATTTTGAAAATAAAAAAATTAGAAAAAATAAATTAAATTGATTAGCTAAAAATCGTTAAATTCAAAATCAGAAAAAATTGATTTAATTCTCTCTTTACATTTATTATCTAACCATTCAGAATGGTTATATGATAGTTTAATTCCTATCTTTTCTGGTTTAGAGAGCCAGAGTGGATTATAAGGTAATAATCCTATTTTTTTTATATTTAAGGTTTTCAAATAATTAGCTAAGTTACTCAAATTTTCATCAGTATCAGTTATATTAGGAATAAGAGGAATCCTTGGTAATATTTCTATTGATTTGTTTTTAATGATATCTTCAAAATTTTCTAATATCCTCTCGTTTGAAACTTTACAATATCTAGCATGTAATTTTGGATTGTAAATTTTCAAATCAAAATAAATAAGGTCGATATATGGTAAAATAAATTCATAAAATTTGTCTCGATTATAATATCCACTGGTCTCTAAACATACATGAATTTCTTCTTTTTTGAGTTCTTTTAATAATTCATTTATATAATTTATATGATAAAGTGGTTCACCACCAGAAAAAGTAACCCCTCCACCTGAATTTCTATAAAAAATTTTATCTTTTAATATAATTTCAAGTAAGTCTTTTATGATATATTCTTGTCCTACAAATTCTAAGGCATAATTTGGGCATACTTCAATGCATTTACCACAGAGATTGCATAAAGAGCGATCTATTCGATACTTATTTGAAAAATCTATAGCATCTTGATTACAAACTTTTAAACACGCTCCACATTCACTACAGCTATCTTTATTAAAAGAAATTTCTTTAATTGGCGATTTGGCTTCAGGATTTTGACACCATACACAAGAAAGTGGGCAACCTTTAAAAAATAGCAATGTTCTTATTCCAGGACCATCATCAAGTGCATTTCTTTTGATATCCACTATAAGTGTTCTATCTGTCATCATTTCCAGAATTAAAAATTAAAATAAAAAAATAGATTTTGTGTTATCTTGCTTGGTATTCATGCCGTTCAATTAGTTCTATTTGCATATTTTTATTTAACTTCGTGAAGTAGGCATTATAACCTGAGACTCTAACTAAGAGCCATCTATAATCAATCGGGTTAGCCATTGCATCTCTCATTGTATCCGAAGATATAATATTAAATTGCCACTGCATACCATTCAAATCAAAAAAGCTCTGGACATAACTCATGAAAAGATCTAGAGTTTTACTATGGGTATCCCCCGGATGGGGAACAAGCTTTACGTTATAAGAGGCATTATTCGCCATTTTTAAGTAGTCTAAAGCTGCAACGCTTTGAATGCTCGGAAGCAAGATGTCAGTGGTACCAGATGCGGGCGTTAATCCAGGAGTCAATGCCTTTCCCTTCTTTCGCCCCGATGGTAAAGCACCTGTGAGCATTCCAAACCCAGTATGATAACTTATCGACCAGTAGCCCACTAGATATTTACCACCCCTATAATTACCAGCAGGATTGTAAATATCATAGCAAAAATCAATTATATCTTGAGCCATTTCAATAGTTCCTTCTTCACCAGAACCAAATTTGGGAACTCTTTCTATTTTATGCAAAATGGACTCGTATCCTTCAAAGTTTTTATCAATAGCATCCATTAATGTGGCAAAATCAAATTCCTTTTTATTATAGACTAATTCCTTAATAACCAATATACTATCAACTACATCCGTAAGTGCCACGAGAGCAACTCCCGATGAATTGTATAAAGCGCCACCTTGAATGAGATCCTTGCCTTTTTCTAAAGGCCCTTCGTAGAAACCCGATAAAAGAGGCGTTGGATGGACATATTTATGTGATTCCCCAAGAAAATTATTGATTTCAATTGATTGTTCTGCTAAATATTTAAGTTGAGTTTTATAAGCATTTAGAAAATCTTCAAATGATATAAAATTGGTTCGAACATCACCAGTATCAATGCCCATCTTTTCTCCTGTTAATGGGATAATTCCGTTATTTAATGCCATTTCTAAGGGAGCTACCAGGTTCAAAAGCATGCAATTCGTATGGCCATAATGTTTTCCTACTATGGTTGGTTCAACACATCCAGTTGCCGCCCAGTCCCTAGCATCTTCTACAGAAAAACCTTCGTGAACTAAGGCTTCAATCATAGTTCTATCATTATGAATGCTAGGAGATGCCCCCATATTCAAATTTACTTCAGTTAAACGTCGTAAATATTCCTTTGAGTTAATTCCAGAATAATATCGAGCGTTCATGTTGGGATCCTGGAACCCAAGCATTTCATTTGTCTTTAAAATTATATAGGTCATATCATTTACGGTGTTTTTTCCTTCCCTATCAACACCTCCGACTGTAACCGTGTCATCAGAAGAACTACCTCCGAAAAGTTTCCACCCCACATTTGGCATTAGTGGATCATGATCGTTAAATCTGATAAATAAGGATCCGACCAACTCAATTGCCTTTCTTATGATTTGGTCTTTTTCAGTGTCATTTTTAGCTTTCTCAATCTCTTTCAAAAATAATGGTTGAAGCATTTGATCTAATCTACCAATTGACAAAGCAGAATTAGCATTTTCACAATGTAAACATACAAAACTCGTCCAAATAGATTGAACTGCCTCTTGAAGCGTTTCTGCTGGCTTTGCGGGTACTTTCGCACAAATTCTGGAAATTTCCTTTAATTCCTCAATTCTCTTTGCTTGTTCAGGTTTATTCGGATCTATAAATTCGGTAATTCTAAGTGCTTCTTCACTCAAATTTTTAGAATATGTCAGAACACCATCTACTGCTATTTGAATAGCCTTGTAGAAATTTTGTTTCTCCTTAGAATCAGCTTCTTTTTCCAATTTTCCAGCTTTGTTTTTAACACTTTGTATTCCTTCGCGTATAATCATCGGAAAGCCCGGGACCGTATGACTAATGGCATTGGTCTTCATCATGAAATAAAATACCCAGCTTTCTTCTAATGCTTGGGATTTTGGATTGTCATTCTTATTCCGGCAATACTCCCTTACATTTCGTTCCATCCAATAAGGAAAGACTTCTAAACTCAAAATATCGGCATCTTTTTCTGAAATATCATTAGGATTAAGTTCACGCTCTGCTATGGTTTTTAATTCAGGCCAAATCGCTGTTGCAATTAGTTCAGGATATAAAGGAATACCGACTTCTTTTGATGTAGTGGAACCTGCAAGGAGATGTTTGTCATGAATAATTGGCTTTTTGTTTGTCATTATGTAATTCACTGCTCCTGCTTGGCGCAATTCAGGATCAATGGGATTCCCTGAGTTATCTACTTCAAATCCATTCTTTATATGATAATCTGTCACAAGTTTTGCTCGTTCAACACAAATTGCTGGTTTTAAGGCAAATCGTCGATTTTTCAAATATTTTAGGCGTGGAAAATCGTCTAAAGAATATTTTGCCAAGTAAGGGTCCTCTAATGCTTCGACTTTATCAATTTTTCGATTCAAGCTTTCATTCATAAGCTTTCTACTTTTTTCTCCACTATCGATATCCTCAATGGGATATATTATTCTATTTTCAGGACCTTTATAGTCCTTTATTTTAGCTCCCATAACAAGTGATGTAAGATAAGAGAATTTAGTAAGGTAAGACATGTTTCCTATATACCCCATTTCATTTGTCAAAAGATAATCAAGAGATTCTTCAGCACTTTTATTATAGAGGTTAGCCAAAGTCTCTTTATCTTTATAATATATTGTTATGTTGGGATCTTCAATTTTTCCCTCGCCGACCGTCATTTTTCCATCTTTAAATATTACGTTAACATTAACTTTATCATCTTTTGTAGTAAACTGATATTTAGCATTAAAGACAAATCCTGTTTTTTCGTTAGATATCTCTCTACGCATTTTTCTACGGGTATCAAATATCATAGCTAGTAAATTTAATTGCCCTTTAAAATTTTCAATCTCTTTATCAATTTCTAATTCATTCATATTAATTATCTCTTTAAAATTCGAAAAATTTCTTATTTTAAACTGGTTATAATATAATTCTTTTCTTTTAGTATTTTAATTTTTATTGTTCTTTATTAAAAATTTTATATCTTTGTCAAATAATTAAGCATACTCTTTTTTTTAAGTTTGATCTTGCCACATTTAAATCAATATATTTTAAATATTGACTGAATAATAGCAGAATAATATATTAATAGATGTAAAAATATATTGAACTAATATTGTGTGTTTTTTGAAAAACGAGGAGAATTTAAAATGAGTGATGAGAATATTGAACAAGTAATTAGCGAAACCTATGATGCTGTAATAATTGGCGCTGGTAATGGAGGCTTAATTGCCGCCGCAGAATTATCATTGAAAGGTGCTAAAATACTGCTTATAGAACAACATAACTTACCGGGAGGATTTGCATCTAGTTTTGTAAGAGGAAGGTTTGAATTTGAGACTTCACTTCATGAACTTTATGATTGGGGGTCTTCATCGGATAAGGGCGGTACTAGAAGATTATTAGAAAAATATGAACTAAATTCAGAGTTCGTAAAAGTGCCTGAAGCGTATAGGTTAATTTTAACGGACCCAGATGAAGATCTTAATGTAGTAATGCCTTTTGGTGTAGATTCTTATCTTGATTCAATTGAAAAAGAAGTCCCCGGAAGTAGAGAATCGGTAAGAAAATTTTTTGACCTAGCTGTAGACATTAATAGGGCAACTTCTTATATAGGACAGACAAATGGACACCCAGATCAAAATGTACTATTAAAAGAGCATTCAAATTTCCTTAAAACTACAGCTTATTCTGTGGAGGAAGTTCAAAATGCCCTTAATATTCCAGAAAAAGCAAGGAGCATTCTTAACGCGTACTGGCTTTACTTAGGCTTACCAATGAGTAGAGTAAATTTTACGATCTTTGCTTCTATGGTTTATGGTTATATTTTAAGAGGTGCTTATATTCCAAAATTTCGATCTCACGACTATACTACCGCTCTAGATACAAAGATTAGAGAATTAGGAGGTAAAATCGAATATAACACGAAAGTAGAAAAAATTTTGGTTGAAAATGGTAAAGTTGTCGGAGTTGAAACTTCTAAAGGAGATAAGATAAAAACGAATCATGTAGTCAGTAACGCTTCACCCACGCTTACTTATAACAAATTAATACATCCTAAATCAGAAGTTCCAGAAATTGCTTATAAAGAAATAAATGCTAGAAGGCATGGAGTTTCTACATTTGTTGTTTATTTGGGTTTAGATGCAACGGCTGATGAATTAGGACTCAAAGATTATAGTTACTTTATTTGTAATAATATGAATACAGATGAACTTTATGAATCTTTGAAGATCCTTGAAACGCCTAAGGTTCAAGCAACAATTTGTTTAAATAATGCGATCCCAGATTGTTCACCTCCAGGTACATGTATTATTTCGATTACAACTGCTTTTCTACCAGGAACATGGGACAATGTAAAACCCGAAGATTACTTCACATTAAAGAATAAAATCGCGGAAGATCTTATTGATACTTTGGAAAAAACCACTGGTGCTCCAATAAAGAAACATATTGAAGAAATTGAAGTTGCTACACCACAAACCATTGCAAGATTTACTAGAAGTTATAATGGAGTTGTATATGGTTACGAACCAGATTCTTGGGATTCATTTGTCCCACGCTTGATGACAATGAATGACGAAAAGCATATTGAGGGTCTTGAATTTTGTGGAGGTTTTGGCAAAAGATGTCATGGATATAGTAGTTCTTTAAAGGATGGAGAAACTGCTGCTTTACTAACTTTACAAGATTTAAATAAAAAAGGTGAGTTAAAATGAGTGAAGAAAAAAAGAAATTTGATATAATCGTTAAAAGCAACACAAGAGATTTATTTGCGTTCACAAAATTAGTCCCAAAAAGAAAAAAGAAGTTCGAAAAGGCATCTAGTGAACCGATAAAAAAGGATCCAATGAATGAACTCGCTGTGAGAATTCATCCTATAAGACAGTACTTAGTAATCAATCAAATTAAAGACGAAACAAAATCTACTAAAACTTTTAAGCTCACACCCGATCCAGATTCAAACACAAAGGAATTGGCCTTTTTTAGAGCGGGTCAATATTTAAGTTTAAAAGTTGAATTAAATGGAGTTGCAATCACAAGACCTTATTCAATAGCTTCTTCTCCTTCAGACGCTTTAAATGGTTTCTACGAAATTACGATTAGAAAAGAAGAACCCGGATTCTTAACTGGATACATATGGGATAGATGGACAGTAGGAACTAAAGTTGAAAGTTCTGGTCCAGAGGGATTCTTTTTTTACGAGCCTCTTAGAGATTTAAAACAGATAGTCGGTCTCGCAGGAGGATCAGGAATTACGCCATTCCGGTCCATCGCTAAAGAAATTATTGAGGGTAAATTAGATGCAAAGTTAACTTTGATGTATGGAAGTAGCGAAGAAGACGATATCATTTATTACAACGAATTTAAAGAACTTGAAAAGAAGTACTCCGAAAAAATTAAAGTTGTATATATTTTAAGTTGTGAAGAAGTCACCCTCGAAGGATGTGAGTTGGGTTTTTTAACTTCTGATATTATAGAAAAATATTGCGATGTAAACAATAGCTCGTTTTTTATCTGTGGACCACAAGTTATGTATAATTTTGTTGAAAAAGAGTTAGAAAAGTTCAATTTACCTCATAAACGCGTCCGTAGAGAGGCATTTGGTGAAATTAAGGAGATTCTAAGTAATCCAGACTTTCCTCAAGATTTAGCCGATAAGATATTTAGTATTAAGACTCACATTGGAAGTTTGATTAAAGAAATACCAGCAAAGGCAACCGAATCCGTTCTTGTTGCTCTAGAACGTGCAAATTTAAATCCACCATCAAAATGTCGTTCTGGCGAATGTGGATTCTGTCGTTCGCTTCTTATTTCTGGTGATGTATATATAAGCCCTATTTCTGATTGGAGAAAAGCTGGAGATAAAAAATTTGGTTATTTTCATCCATGTGCATCCTACCCAATTACAGATCTCGAAATAAAAATTCCAAGACACCTCTAAAAATATTTTAAATATTTCTATTTTATTTTATTTAATTGCCAAAAATTTATTTCTCAGTATTTCCTTAAGTTTTTTAATCAACTTTTAAAGAAATAAAAGGAAAGTAATGGACATAAAAATTAAATTGGGAATTATTGCTTTTTTCGTAATCCTAATTCAGTCAGGTTTAAAACTACTAGGGGTAATCCTAACAGGAAGTCTAACTTTTTTATCTGAAACTGTTGATACGCTTACTGATATTATTTTTGTTTTTCTCACAATTTATTCTCTGTATATAAGTCAAAAACCCCCAGATTTCCAACATATGTACGGGCATTCCAAGATTGATTCAATAGGGGGATTAATTCAAGGAATTATATTGATCAATCTATATTGTATTCTTATTTATTTAGCAGTTCAAGCAATACTAACCAACGCGTATGGTATTATGAATCCTGATTTAGGGTTTCTACTGTTAATCATTTCATTTATTATTAATTTAGCTTTTTCTAGGATTTTAATATGGCAAGGAAAGAAACGGAATAGCTTATCACTTAAAATTCAGGGTTTAAATTTGTTCCAAGATTCTCTTAGGGCGATTGTAGTTCTGATTAATTTCATTTTAGCTCTCTTTTTCAGCATCCAATTTTTAGACCCATTTTTTAGCATTGGTCTCTCTTTATGGATAATATTCACCGCATTTAAGCTTTCAAAAGAAGGAATTAAAGATTTAATTGATGAAAACCCCATAAATTATCTTATTTTAGAAGAAATCAAAGAAAAGGTTTTTAACCTTGATCACGTTAATGGTGTTGAAGAACTAAAAGTCAGAATTGGTGGAAATACATTATTTTTAGACGTTCGTTTATCTGTTGAAGATCACATATCTGTTGTTCATGCAAATGAAATTACAAAAGCAATTCATGCATTGAGTAAAAAATATTTTTTATCTTATAATGTAGAATGTATAGTTGAGATGAATCCTTTAAGTGGTGAATCTTCAATAGGAGAAGAGATAATAAACTTACTTCATTCGATGAAAAGTGAATTTAATGAGATTTCAGATTTTAGGAATTTAAACATTTTTAGAATAGAAAATAAATACTTTTTATCTGTAGCAATAGTCGTTGAAGAGAATTTATCACTAGAAGAAGCTCACGAATTAAGTATTATGTTTGAAAATCAACTAAAGGAACAAGTTCCATCTATATCACGAATAATTACTCATATAGAATCAGATGCTACGATACGAAAATTAGTAGTTGATCATTTAGTCTGTACTCTTATTGATCCTCAGAAGAAAAGAGAAATCCAGATTACTTTAGAAAGCTTATTAAAAAGTAATCCAGAAGTTAAAGGATATCATGGTTTAGAATTTTTGGCAGCACTTGATTTTTGTGCACTCGAACTCCATGTTTTTTTTGATGGATCCTTAAACATTTCGAAAGTTCATAAT
>Ga0209986_10002215_pt1 | contig 18032 bp, 8 predicted proteins | sample BlataG_FD_183168 | JGI IMG/M metagenome (GOLD analysis project Ga0209986, IMG submission 183168) | Deep subsurface microbial communities from Black Sea to uncover new lineages of life (NeLLi) - Black_00105 metaG (SPAdes) (version 2) | ecosystem: Environmental > Aquatic > Marine > Oceanic >...
CACAGTTGGACTCTCCCAGCTATACCTGTCCAACCTTGATTTACGAGGCTGCACCGTTCGCTTTATGCTACGGCCTGCGGCTTTGGCTGGCACCCCTGACTGGGTAAAACTCGCAGATCCTGCGAGCCTTCTCGGTACCGTGTCGGGGCAAGTTCAGCCCGTGTGTTACCACACGAACCCGCCCCCTGCCTGCATACCCGTAAGGGCAACTGGTATGATAACCTCCTTTCAGATTAATAGATAACGGTCTTTCGACCTCGTACAATCAATGATCAAGGTTTGACCCCATTCATTATAGGATGTCCCGGAAGTCCCAATTTATCTGTTTCTGTCAAGAATGAAGACCTGACCCTATTGTTTCTTTTCGATAAAAAGATAAGACTTTATAACCTCTGCCAAAAGCGTTTTTTGGATCATTTGGATATTACCTATTTTATGTCCTCCGTCTGATTGAAAAGAAATTATTTTACTATCCGAAACCGCTACTTCTCTAAGACTTATCGGCTCCGATTCCAACACTCTATAACTAACTCCATCGTCCCTTGCGAGGACTAAAGAAACAGGAATTACACGTTTAATATTCTTAGCACGCTCTGTTCGAGGTACAAAAAAGAATAAAAGGTTTTCTTTTGAATTGGGTCCGAATAACGTAATGCCCAGAAACCAAGTTTTTGTGACTTTTTTTCCTAAGCAAATATCCTGATATTTTTCAAAGGGCAGAATATCATATTCCCTTAATTTTATATAGAATCCGGCACTACGATAATCTTGATTTGAATTGAATTCATTGATAATAAATATGAATTTGGATTTGAATTCTTCTATACATGTTTGCCAAATATTGTAGTTAGTCCTAATATTCTTCTCTATCTGATGAATCTTAGAATGCATCACAGCTTTTAATGGATCATCAGCGCTTTTTAAATCAACTTCTTCTATTGGTGTTAATATGGTATCTTCGGTTTTTTTAAAAATATCAATTTCTAAAGTAATATCCGATAGCTCACTCATTTCAGAATCGATTTCATCTGATCTTGAAATCCAACCCTTATACTCCTCAGTTGATTCGTAGAAACATTCTATCAGAAATTCAATTAATGGAGAAATATCTCCTTTGTTTGAAGATGATAATGCTGTTAAATATCTTTGTTTATCAGCGAAATTAACAATAAGAGGTGGAAGTTCATTTTTGAGCAAAATAGCATTTAATAGTAACCTTGCGGTTCTACCGTTTCCATCTATAAAAGGATGAATAGCTACCAATTTTGTATGTATTGATGTTGCGAATTCAAGGGCAGATCTATCTTTACCCCCCCCTTTTATCTCCTTTGACAGTTTTGCCATAAAAGCAGGTATCAGAGAACCCATCGGGGGCTTAAAATCCATACCTGAAATTTCAACAGGCTGCATTCTGTACTCTCCGCCACCTTTGGCTACGCCTTCAAGGATCATTTTGTTAACCGTTCTAATGAAACCCTCAGGTTCTTTTGTACAAGCATCATAATTTTCTATCATCCATTTATAAGCATTTTCCAAATTAAATGCTTCTCTTTCGCTTTTTGTAAAACCATCAATATCTTCTTTTTTTAATATTTTTTCCGTTTCACCCTTTGTGAGTGGGTTTCCTTCAATTTTATTTGAATGAAATACTAGCAATAGCATCTGATGTTTTGAATAATCTTTTATTTTGTCATCATCGAAGATCGCGCTTTCTCTTAAAGTCAAAATTACGCTCTCGAGATGTCTGAGTTTTTCCAAAGTACCCGGATTGATATCAAAGTCTGGGTATTGTATATCTTCTGATATTTCTGACGGTTTAATAAATCGAACCACATAACTATTTGATGTTCCGAAATCCACACCAAGGTATGTATTTCCTTCCTTGAGAGTAAAATTGGGTAGATTGAACTCAGGTACTGGAATTTTCACTCCTTCTTTTTGAGCACCCATTCCTTTCTCTTTATAAATGAATGTAGGTTTAATCATACCATTTTTATGGATTTTTATTTGTAATCTCCATTTTCTTATAATCTTTTTATCAGTTCTCAAAGAAAAAATGTCTTGGTTAATGTTTAATGGAATGATCTCTTCGTTATCTTTAAAAGGGCGATCGGCAAAACAATAAAAAACCCTATCGCTGACCTCAAATGGCATTTGGAATTCGTAGTTTAATGTGAAGTCCTCAATGATGAAAGGCTCTGCTATCAATTGTCCATATTTAAGAGATTCGCCATTACTTTTTATTTTAGGAGTTAATATCGGGTGGCTTCTAGATCTTCTAAAACCAAGATAAAGCTCATTTAAAAGGCATGGAGCAAATTTTCCTACACTTAATTTAGGATTTCTTTTTATTTGTTCCAAGCACTCGATAGCTAAACCAAAAGCTACTGATCCTCCAAGATGATGTGATGGTGCCAAATAAATATCTGACCTACTTACAAGAGTCGGAAGAACCGTAGTAATTTCTTCTTTCATGAATGGTAGTTTAGAGGAACCACCAGCAACAATCACTTTGTCTATCTTCTCAAATTTCATGTTCATTCTATTAAGTTGTGCCTTAGCTTCATTAATAGTTTTAACTATGATATTACCATATTCTTTCCTCCACATTTTACGAATGACCCCCTTGAGGTCTTCACCTGTTAGATCAACAGTTATTTCTGTATCTGGATGTAATATCCCTCTTTCTAAACTTAGCTTAATTTTAATACCAGAAAGATCATCAGCTAATCTAGCTGAGCTATCGATAAATTCAGACAATTGTATTTTGGCATCTTCAATGTGTAACATAATTGGAGTTTCCGAACTCTCAGACCTAAGTAAAGGATCGTCTTTCCAGAGAACCCCCATTTTTTTGGCGTTGTTGATTACAATTTGTAAAATACCTTTATCTATTTCACATCCTCCACATGCCTCAGCTTGTAGACCTAATGGTACGTTAGTACCACCACCCCTTGAAAGGTAACCTTCATCTGTTGTTTTGATAATACAACTATTAAAAGTTCCTCCTCCTATATCGATAACTAGTACGATTTCGGACTTCGATGTTTTTGGAAATAAAAGATTTCTGTAGAATTGAAAAACAGCAAAGGGTTCAGGAAAAAATTGAGGCTGAACTTTTGGGTCTACCTCCTTAAAAATTTCTCTAATATGACGACGGAAATTTTCCTTCCAAGCTTTTTCTCTAACGGCAGGTTCACCTATCAAAATTTGCTCTGGTAGATCTGTATCTTTTAATAGCTCTTTTAGATAAATTATTGAAGCATCTTTTGCGGTATAAGTCTCTATAATTTTATCATGTTTGGACGTGGGGGCCAAATAGCACCAGTATTTCTTATTTTTTGAAAATTCGGCATCACCTTTTCCAAGGTCTGGTTTAAAATTAAAAACAGTTGTCTTTCCCTTTAACCCAGTTAATCTTGCTTTATTACCGACTACATGAGTCATTTGTTCATTATCAAATGCAAGAATTGTTGGAATTGCATCCTCTGTTATGGGAATTATATCTTTTGTCAACATTATTTATTCTCCCAAATGTGGCTATAATAGGCCTTAAGATCGTCTTAAACTATTATTTTCGCCCCAATAAGAACCTTTTTTCAATAACAACTCAAAGTATCCTTTGAATAGAGACTTATAATTTAAGGGGTGTCCCGCAAATCTCTGACTCTAATTTAGTATCTCTGCGAGTGCGTTTCTTTTTATTCATCATTCCTCGATAAAATAATCCGAGTCGATTTTTTTGACTTCATATATGGCGGTGGTGTTTGCGCCTACGTTGTAGGCAATCATCAGTTCTGCCAATCTCTGGCCGTCGATGAGGATGATTTTTGTTTCGATGTTTTCAACGTAATTTAGAGCATCCTTTGTGAAATTGGAAGTCGTTATGAATATCCCTTTGCGGGCGCGTTGACCTTGCAGGGCGCCGGCGAATTATTGTATTTCAGGTCTGCCAACCACTCCTTCCCAACGTTTGGCTTGAATGTAAATAATGTCAAGCCCAAGTTTGTCCTCCTTAATTATGCCATCAATACCGCCATCACTGGTTTTGCCGACTGCCTGGCTGGCCTCTTTTCTGGAGCCGCCGTATCCCATTTTGATTAAAACATCGACAACCAGGCGTTCGAAAAATTCGGGGGAACAGGTTTTGATTGTATATAGAAGCTCATCTGCCAGTGAGTCCTGAAGTTCCTGATACGCAGATTCCAATATTTCTTCAGGGTTTTTATCGTCTGGAATTGGATCAACAATAGGAGGGTCTACAAAAGGTTTCTTCTTTGGTTTTCGGAATTCAACAAATTCGGGGAATTGACTCAGGAAATTATTGTCTATCCTTTCCGGGTTTTGTTTTAATACCTTACGCCCTCTATCTGTAATATAAAAATGCCCCCGTTTGATTGTTTCAATTAAGCATGCTTTCCTAATATAGGTAACAGCCCAGGCAACGCGATTATCAAATATTCGTTGCTTACCACTGGGAAGCATTTCCTTACGTTCTTCCTCCGAAAGTTCAAATTCATCTAAAAGGAAATTAATGCTCTCACGTAAAGAGCGTTCTTCAGCAGTACTAACAAATTTTAAAAGTGGCAGCATGATCGTTTGATAATCTGGAATAGCCATAATTTCATTCCTTAAGTTAAGATTGAAGCCGTTCCGTTCACGCTCAAGACCGTTCCCTATTTTTTTGCAAATTTAAGCTGCTATAATCAATGATCAAGGTTTGACCCCATTCACCATTGATTAGAGGATCGGCGGATATCCCGGCTTTGCCGGGTTTTTCCCACAGTTGGACTCTCCCAGCTATACCTGTCCAACCTTGATTTACGAGGCTGCACCGTTCGCTTTATGCTACGGCCTGCGGCTTTGGCTGGCACCCCTGACTGGGTAAAACCCGCAGATCCTGCGAGCCTTCTCGGTACCGTGTCGGGGCAAGTTCAGCCCGTGTGTTACCACACGAACCCGCCCCCTGCCTACATACCCGTAAGGGCAACTGGTATGATAACCTCCTTTCAGATTAATAGATAACGGTCTTTCGACCTCGTACAATCAATAATCAAGGTTTGACCCCATTCATGGAATTCCGGTTTGAGCAACAGCCCGTCAAGCTTTGACCCCGATCTCTTAGACTGTTGAGCTATGTAACTACGAATTTTTTTTAAAAAAGGGTATAATATTTACTTGAACATATGGTTCATAGTGATTATTTCGCATGAGGGCGCGCAGATTAGGTTGGGTGAGGATAAGTTCTCTTGCAATATTACGGTCATCTTTGTTGATCACACCCAAGTTGTCAGCCATTATTTTGGCATCCTCACCCTCAAGGTGCAGAGCAATTTTGGTACCCATTAAATCAAAGACAACACGGTCAAAATCTTTTGGGCTTTGAGATGCCAATAGTAAACCTATCCCATATTTTCTCGCTTCCCGCACTAATTCGGTTAATGTCTCATCATAGGAAAGTTTATGTGCTTCATCGATCACAGCAAAAACCCGTATGTTATTGATCGGCCCTTTTGCAAGCATGTCAGAGTAAATTTTCTGAAGAACAAATCGGCTTACTGCAACCATCAACTCCGGTGTGGCAAGGTTTGATAGGCGGATGATCGTTGTCCGATTTAGTATATCATCGAAAGTTAGGTCTTTTGCCTCATCCATAAATATGCCCGTTTCAAAAAGAGGTTGAACACGAAGATTGAGGTTCCTAACATTGCCTCCTTCGTTATTCTCCTTTTCTTTTAATATAGACCAGACATCAGCCAGCGTGGGAGGATCATTTCCCCAACTCGCTTTGTTTCCAGGCACAAAACTTTTGATTGTATATGCCTGATTGATGGCGTCTCTCAGGATAGCGTGCTGGATGTCTCCCAAACCAAATATTCGCTTCATGCTCGCCGCGACTTGATAAACTACTTTTTGATAATTCTGCTTGTTTTCAGTCAGCCTATCCTTTGGCACTTCAAATGGATTGATGGGAATTCCATCGGCAGCATCAATAACATGAGCCTTTGTCCGCTCCACAAAGGTCTTGCCATTGGCATCAGCAAGATCCGGATCCATATATTCACCTTGAAAATCGAAGATAATGGAAGATATGCCCTCTTGAGATAAACTGTCAACAAAGGAGCTAGCGGTCTGAGTCTTTCCTGCGCCTGTTGTGCCGACAATAAGGACATGCTGATTGGATAGTTTCTTCGGTTTATTGATAAGAGGGTCCCAGTATACGGTCTTACCCGTATCACAGTCTTTACCCAGCGTTATTTGAAGGCTTGGTTTTTTAGGTTCCGCCGCAGTTATCCGAATGGTCACAGTTTCCTCAGTTTTGATAAATTCTCCTGCCTTCGAGGGCTCGCTCTCTTCCTCATGCGGAGGCTTCGTTTCTTTTTCCTCTTTTGCTGATTCCGGCTCGATTTCTTCTTCTTCAATATCAAATAGCTGGCTAATTTTATCCTTGCCAATGACATAAATTGTGTTTCCTTTATACTTCTCCGGTTCTTTGCTTATACCCAACAGATTAAAAATATATCCAGCTCGATCAAAAGAGATATTAAAATCATTATGAATAATTTTCAAAATGCCATCTCTTATAGATTGTTCTTTTTCTGAATCATCTTGAATGAGACCGTGCCGTATACAGCGATCAAGATAGAATTCCAATAACTTGGCAAGTTCATGGTTTTGTATGTCACGGTCAAAACGATCTTTATCTGCCCTTGGCTGAAAAAGTCCCTCAACCACCTTTTGAGTATCTTGGTTTTTAGCAAAAATCTGTTCCTTCAGACTATATTCTTCTCCAGCACCAACCCCGCTCCTAAACTTGACCTCAATCAAACGCATTTTAAGGGTATTCTTTTGAAATCTTACTTGAATCAGGTCTGCCCGGTGCAACCTAAGGGTCGCATCCTGGACCTGCTTTTTATGCTCAAAAAACAAAGAGGCATGTGAATCAACCGGAATTAACACTGAGCCGGACAATTCTCCCCGTTCTTCGAGCAACAAACGGGTAAGCGCAAGGCCAATAATTTCCCGGGCATCCTTTGGGTTATTGATCAACTTAAGGGCCAGTCTCCCGGAAATTGATTTCAAAATGTCCAGAATTTGGGTTGCATGGAATCCGGTTCCAGGAATTCCCATTTTTCGAAGGCCATCCTTAATTAGCCCTTCAATTTCACTTAACCAATAAGTCGATACAATCAAACGGTGCCCTATGCCATCCAGAAACTCAGGCGTGTAATCAATCAGGTAACTGCTTGCAGTTGATTTTCTAGGGTTATCGAAGTATTGAATTCCGAAATTTCGATCTATGGTTAAAACCCAATCGGAATTCTCATGAATATTATTGATGATATATTTGTCCGTATTGGACAATTCTAACTGAACAGCGGGCACTTCTTCTGAAGAGTTGCCCCAGTTATAAAAACAGGATGAAAGGCGTAAAAGGTGATCGGCGATTTCATAAATTGACTGAGACCAGTTTTCATGGTCTCTGACCTCTCGGTTTTGGTTAGGCAGGATCTTACGGGACCAAGTGGCTGAATCCCTTTTCAAATCAAATGTTTCGCGGTATTCAGCCAGTAAGTTATGTAAGCTGAAGCTGCCTACATCTTGACCTATAGGCCGTGTCAAAACCTTGGTAGAAAACCGGTCGATAATAACTGTCAAATGCGCTTCATAAACTTCTGTTTCAGGCCATCCTATTTCCTTGACTCTTCTCTTAGAGAAGAGAAGTTTAGGAAAAAGAGGGTTTTCATTGGGGCGGAGCAACTCTTCATCAACTTCCTTTTCGATCCCTTCCGCAGACAGATTCTCTTCAGTCAGTGTATCAAATGCATTACCCATCATTTCGTAACGCATATCTCCATAAAAGGCTACGTCGTAATTCATAGCCTTAAATTCTTCCATTCCTTGCAAGATTCGAATCGCATTTAATAAAATCAGTCCATCACCAGGATTGATCACGTTTATTTTCAAAGTCGTTATATAGGGATGATGCTTAAGATAGCGCCACAATTTATCGGCAATTTGCTCCGGTGTGACTGTGGTAATTTGGCCTATGTTTTCCTTAATATTCAAAAGCTTGTAGACATAGCTGTTGAGCTTTCGAATATCAGCGCTGTCTCCTTTGGGCATAATACTCCAGTAGAAATCCAAATTGTCGCTGTTTATGAAAATCTCATCATGGCCAAAAGAGATTGCTGAAGGGATATTTAAGGAAGTAATCTTAAAAACATTTTCCACGTTTATCATCTGATTTGCTTCCTGTTCAGACAGACCGTTCAAAAGTTCGGCCCAATGAAACAAGAGGTTCTGATACTGTAACACCCATAACAAGCGGAGAGGGTGGGTGGGACAAAGAAGCAACACTTCGCCTTCATCTTCAGGTGTGCCAACTTTCAAATGGATCGTATCCAGATGATTTATTGATTGGAACATTGCAAGGACATTGTTGACTTCGCCATCGGACTCTGCGGCTTCGAGCCTATTGCGGACCTCTTTCAGTAACTCTTGATAGGCTTCAACATAGGCTTTAATCTTTTCTTCAAATAATCTGAGATCAAAAACCTCTATGATGCCTTCCGGGTCGTGGGCTTGGAATGCCTCAAAAAGGTCTTTTCTGGTCTCAATCAGTCGTGAAAAGGACGGGACGGATTTGCAATGTATGGCGACAGGCTTAAGGTCGCTGGCCTTTAAAGCGGAAAGAGTTCCCGCGTCAACTTCCCATGCACCACAGTTCATGGGATCAGTGATGTTCTTTAGCTCGATCTCATGTAATGTAAAATTGATCGGAATGCGATAGATTTCTCTGTTTTTGAGTTTAATTCTGTAGAGCCGTGGACGTCCGTCTTCCCAGTTCTCACTGTCTATTTCAATGGTTTTTCTTAGCTTATGGGCAGCCGTAAGAATGGCCTCTGCTCTGTTGCGTATTTTTCTAATCTTCTTAACCACTGGTTCAATGAGGATACCGCCTTCAATCCAAAAGGATTCGCTTTCGTCTGAGTCCAGGATGATACCCGCTGTATCTTTGGCATAGATCTTGATTCTTGCAGCGCAGGTCTCCCCTTCGTCCAACTCTACATCCTTCAGACTTAATCTTAAAGTGCTTCGCCCTTTCTTGACCGTTCTGCGCACCAATTCCTCTTCTGAATCCTCATCATCAGTGTCTCTTACCACAATGATCAGATAGTGGCCCAAACCCTCCGGTTTCTTAGGGTTCGTTTCCCATTTTAAGTGAATAGGACTCTTTGGACTCGTGGTTGCCACAAGATTGCTTCCTTCCTTCTTGAGGCCTTTGGCAATAGTGCCGGTTTTGGGGTCTTCAAGGGGCTGAAGATGAACTTCGACTTTTCCTTCTTCAAGAATACCCTTGAAAGCCCATTTGTCAAAACTCAGACGGCTTCGCCATGCATCATCTATTAATGTCTCTTTAAGCCATTGATCTGTTTCTGTTACATTCCGCTCTCGGAAAAAGCGGATGAGGTTTTCTTCTAATTGCCTCTCCTTTGGTTTAAGACCGAATTTGTTCACCAGCTTTTCAAGGCTTTGCAGTACCGTTCGGTCCGGATTTCTCATCTCATCGACACAATAACGGTTCCGATCGATTCTTGTTTCCACGTCCTTTTCTTCGAGTTTCAAATCTGGAATAAGATCAATAAGATAAAGGTAAGCACCCGCTTCTTCCCATCCCCCGCCATCATTCCTTAATGCCAGGAGATACTTGAGCTGACGCTCAATGGGCTGTTTCTTAACAGCGGGTTGATCCAGGATGATCCCCGCAATGCTTCCGGTAGGTTCGGGCAACTCATACAATATTTTTTTACAGTGGGCTCGAAGCACACCAGTAAGGTCATAGGTCTTGAATGTATGAATGTCGTAGGAATCTTCAGCCGGTAAGCGAAGTCCCTGGGGAATGAAGGCCACCAATACGCCAAACTCCTCACGATTACGCTTTTCAATTAGTTCGCCACTTTCAATCTCGTGTGCTTCATTAGATTGATCGCTCAACACATAAGCCTCTACCCCATGAGACTGTAAGTCTTTGTCTTCTCGTAGTTTTTGACAGGTAAAAGCCATCACCTGCTTTGGCAGATACTCAACTCTCTGACAGTGATTCTTTTCCTTTGTCAACAGAAAGCCCCGAAGGTGTTCATAAACAGCCTGAGCCATCTCCTGATGAAATAGTTCCTGGCTAATCTCAATCATGTTGTGCCTCATTAAAATGCAATTTACTGGGAAGTAGCCTTAAGTCATTGGGTAAGGGCTTCCATTAAAATTTCCTGGGCCTCGTCCTCCAACCGAATCGCGTCGGCCCGTTTCTCATAGGCTGAACGAACCAGATCGCCGATTTGTTTTTGTTCTTCTTCCGAAGGTATGGGAATCAAAACCTTTCTTATCTGCTTGTCTGTTATTTCGTCAATCACTGAGCCATGACTGTATCGCAGTACTTGCAGTTTGCCGTATTGGGAAGATAAGAAAGCATATAAATAACCTGGATCAATCTGAGTATCATCTGCGACTACACGAAGGATATGTTGAGTGGCTGTGTAATTCTCATAGTTTTCCCATACAAAACAGGTTCTGCCAATGGTCCCAGAACAGGTTATTAAGGTCCATTTTTTCTCTAAATAATATAATTCTAGGTTTTTGGTTTCTGATTTTGATAAATATTTCAAGTTAGTAGGTCTAGTTTGAATGATATTCTTTCCTGAAAGAAAAGGGTGTCCATATTTTTGATCCACATAATTTCGTTTGAATCTGGGAACCAAAAAAACGCGTTTAGTAACATCATCAATGGTTTTAAACTCGGTCTTTGCTTTCTTGATATTCTCAATTGCCAGTTGCACCAAGGGATTATAAAAGTGGGCATCCAGGCGGTATTCAGAACCGGCTTGATTGGTATTGATAGCATCTTTTGAAGAGACAACTACAGATTCGACTCCTTTATTAGGATCAAACCACTTTATGCCTTCAATTTCCATAGGCGGCAATCTATTTGATTTCAATATAAGTCTATCGACTACGTGAAGTAGATTGCGTGCTTTAGAACGAGAGCCGAAAGACCTCCTGATCATATTCCCTATTGATTTTTCAAAATCATCTTCGAATCTGGTAACTGGTAGAGAGTCAAGATGTTCGGTTGAAAGATGGTCAATAACTGACCCAGCGTGCTTATTGAGTACAATCGATTGAACAGCTGGACATGACAAGAATGCATAAAGGAAACCTGGGTCGATCTTTTCACCTTTGGGGCGAATCCGAATTATTTGCTCACTTGCTAACTTCTTTTCGTAGTTTTGCCAAACAAAATCCGTTTTCCCTACAGTTCCTTGACAACTCATTAGAATGTCGTTTTGCGTTAACTTTTCTAATTCAACGTTACGTGTTAAGATTTTAGAAACATAATTTAGGTCGTCATCAGAAACTGTATCCAGATTTCTTCCTGTTAACAGTGGAATGCCATTTTCTGAACTAACAAAAGCTCTTTCGCGTAGATTTGAACGGTGATTTTTAGCAAGTTTTTTAAGTGGCTCATAACCCAATCCTGTTCGAGTCAATTGCTGCTCAGCGATCATTTTGATAGGATTGTAAAATGATGCATCAAGTCTTAAGCCGCTGATCGTTAAATCTCTGGACCTTGGCGTTGATATGACTACTTTGGAAAATCTGTGCAATAAACTACTCATTATATTTATTCTTTGGATTCTCATTTTGAAATGTTTTGAAAAGTGCTGCTATTTTTGGCAACTCGTCATCAACAATCCGCCCATTTGGATCAGCAATAGGAAAAAAATCCAGGAGCGTACTGACTTTAAATTCCTCATACAAATCACGGCTGATGATTTCGCGACCGTCCTTATCGCGCAGGTAAATTGTATTTCCCCTCCGATCTTTCCCCACAGTCTTTGCTATTGCCATAAAGATGGGGTAATCAGCCGGTTCACCGGACAGGCTCTCTGCTAGCTTCTCCTGATCTGATTTCCGCCGCAGAAAAAGCATGCTGGTCTGTGTGCCGGTTCGAGGCAGAAACATTTCAACAGGTAGATCAACGCTGGCGAGAACCTGGCAATTAGCCATAATCCAATACCTAACGCGCTCAAGATCAGGGTTTCCGAGGATCCCATCAGGAAGCACAATGGCCAATTTGCCTGTTCCGGGTTTTAAAAAATGGAAGCAGCGTTCAATGAACAGGATTTCAGGCGGTACACCTGATTTTATATTCCCTTGCATCACCCACCTTTCACCCTCTTTTACCCATGCATGGGCAAGGTCGTATTGATCCAAAATCTCGCTTCCTTCGACTTTGATCTTTGTGCCAAAGGGGGGATTGGTCATGACAATATCAAAGCTGGATAAGGAAATATCCCTGCTTACTTCCTTAGGCCATGCAGAGGGCTTCCAGAGAGAATTAACAGAATATAGCCCTCCACGTCCGTCATTGTTCATAATCATATTCATCTGAGCGGTCTTTACCAGGTTGGCATTGAAATCGATGCCAAAGACATTCTTCCCTGTTTCCCGAATCCTGGAATTTAATTCCTTTTCCTCCTTCAGTGTGGGGCGGTTAGGATTGGCCCAGCTTTTTTTCGCTTCCAGACACAGTCTCTCACTGATATAGTTAAAGGCCACAACAATGAACCCTCCAGTGCCACAAGCGGGATCAAGGATGCGATCTCCTGGTTTAGGGTCCAGCATCTTGACGGCCATTTTAACCAGATTGCGTGGTGTAAAAAATTCACCCCTGGTTCCCTCCAGCGTTGGACCCACAATAGTTTCATATGCCATTCCTTTGACATCCACGGATGAGTGGAGGAAATCATATTTTTCTAATTGGGCAACAATGTAAGTTACCACATCCGGCTGAAAGCGGATATCAAGGACCAGATCATCAAAGAGGCCTTTGAATTCCGTCTTTTTCCGCACCGATTTATAGAGGTCGTCAATGCGATCTTTGACTTTTCGATGTCCGGCGGGCGTGTTTCGCTCGTCGAGCTCCCGAATAGCAAACTGGGGCTGCCCCTCGTGATCTTCATCCTGTATCTTGGCAAAGAGAATCTTAAGGAATTCCCAGAATATCTGTTCCTTGGAACCGCCTTGATTGGCGTGAATATAGTCATGACAACGCTTAAAGGCATAAAGTAAGTTGTTCCCCGTGGCAATCCGGAGGCGCGAACGGTCTGTGGTGAAAATGGAAGAACCCGATTCGCCTTTGCGTGGAAAATCATTGACCGGAAATACATCAGTATCAAATTTCGCTTTTTTCTTCTGAAAATAGAGCGTTTCAATCCCATTAGTCCAGCAGCCAAAGCGGGCTTTTGAGGAAGCCACAAGCATTTTTTCTAGATCGTCTGTTCCTCCCTTTGCATCTGTTGGCTGGGCTTTGGGTTTGGCTACTATAATCAGGGTGTCCACATCATCCTGGTCAGGGGTCTCCTTTTTCTCTTTATGGAAGACGACAAGCGAAACCTTCTTGGTAAGTTTTCGTGTTCCCTCCATTACTTTGACTTTGAAATCAACAGCGATGTCCTGCGGAATATATCCGTATTCCTCTATAAGGGTCCGCTCAAAATTCTGACGCACCCTTTCGGTTTCACTATCTTTCCTGACCTTGCCATCGATAAAATCGATGATTTTTCCTTCTGCTACTTCCTGTTTATTGTTGATTTTCTTTGGCACTGTTTTCTCCTATAAAAATCATTATACGGGAAATCGTGGACGAATGACTTGGGAGTTTGACGCATCTGAAAGATCAACGTAGAAACCCAATTGACGCAATCGAGACTTAAGCGTATTGTAATTGTTTTCCAGCGCTTTTGCACCTTCAGGGCTATCCTCAGCACCGTTGTTACGATCTATTAAAATGCCGTATCTTGACTTTAACCACTCGACAAAATCGGTAATGACGATAGGCCTTGTAAAAAAGCCTTTTTTTTGATTGTGACTAACTACAGCTAACTGAACCAACAGCTCCAGCAGTTCATTACCAAAAACATATTTTCTCTTTCGTCCCCGGCCACCCATCAAAAAACCACTTTCCCTCCCCAAACCGCATAATGAAGCCAGAAGGGATTTGTGGTTTCTCGATCTAGTATTAAATGTTTTTTGCGTAATTATCTCTACAAAGGTTTCCAAAGGAGGCATTTCTAAGTCAACGATTGACCTGATTTCCGGGTCCTCTTCTTCAGTGTCATCCACAGAAGTCACCTCACCTAATTTGACCCGAAAATAGCCATCAAGGTCTTTGTGTTTAAAGAAATTCATCAACTCCTCTAAAGAGCCACTGTACCCGGGAAATGTTGAGGCAAATTCATCCACCTTTTTTAATTTGTAATGGGAACGAAAATAGCGAAACATGATGTCATGGTGGCTGGCCACCTTTTCTTTGGCCATGCGATCACATTCTCTGTCTTGCCCATTAGTCAGGTCCACAAAGATGTCAGGTTGGAATTCACACTCCGAAAGTTTATCCAAACTTGACATGTTAATGCCTTTACACTGCCTGCATCTATAACGTCCTGTATCTACAAGATGGTTAATAATTCGGTAGCTTTTAAGGCAATATAAGGCAGCGTGAAATGAAAAAAGGCTGATGAGATAATCTATCAATTCGCGCCTCGGCATTGAGTCCCTATAGACCAAGAGCCTCGCGGTATCATTGACAATCAATTGTCGCTGACCCGGGCAAATAAAGTCATGGGGAGTAACCCTCTTGTTCATGTTTACCATATCAACTCTTAAATGCTCCAACAGCCTTAGAAGAAATAAGGACTCAATGTCAAGCTCTCCAGCTTTGTCCTCATCTATCTTGCTGTCATGAGTACCAAATGGCAGCGTGCCAACAGTCAAATAGGGCAGCAAAAGACTGGTTTCACCCATGATTAGGTCGCTGTCCCGAAACACGTTGTATAGGAATTTGCTGAGGTCTCTGTCCTGGCTTCGTATGCGCGGGTCTATCAGTTTAATCGTAGACATATGGATTGGTTTCAAGTTGGCAATGCGGCCCTCGCCTTCTCTGCCGCGCCCCACCTTGATCATAGTAGCAAATTCGTTGGCGAGCCAGTCTTCAACCATCTTTTTTCTCTGGACGTCCTTGGTCACACCCTGGAAATGGTCGGGATCATCGGATATCAATTTCACCAGGCTTTCCGGGTAAATGGTATCCTTAGTTGTGGATGTTATTGGCACGCCTTTGGTCCGAACCAAAACCAGAAAACGCGCGAAAGCCTGCTCCAGAATGATGTTGTTGGCATCAATGGGCATAACCTTGTCAAACCGAAATGCTTTGTGTTTTCTGTCAATTCCCATTAGCCACCTACCTTGGTCATTTTTATATTATTTGATGGGTCTCTACTTATTTCAAACAACGTCGTATCATCCTCAGTAAGGAAAATTTTATCAGGTCTTCTCGATGAAATTCGGCGTTTGAACATTTCCAGGTTTAAGAAAAAGGTCCTAACTTCACTCGCAGAAGGTACGTAGCCTTCCCTAATGCGGCAAAGAACTTCAAAAAGGTCAATAGGAATCTCAAGCTCTAGGAGGGGCTGTGATGGATCTGAGCCTGCCCCCACGAATCGATAATAGAGTGCATTGGGGGTATATTCCAGAAATTGCTCTTGAAATCCGATATCTTTTATCACCACATCAAAATCGGAAGCTGGAAAGCTATAAAACCCTTTTGTTGTTGTCTGTGCCGATGAAGTTGAGCGAAGGCAGAGATTTTCCCTACCTATTGTTTCATTATAAATACGTTCGGATTTACTTATGGCAAGGGTTAAGTCATCTCTTAGATCATGGTGCTTATCTTTTCTATCTCGAATAGTGCCCATAAAGCTATTGAACTTTTGATAAGGAAGAAAATCAAGCCATAATAGGAATCCGCCTGACTCTAAATCCTCACTTGATCCCTCAAAAAATAGCTTTCTTCTTATGGATCGGTGATAGTTATTGGCGTTCTCTTGTCGGACAGGATCATTGTCATCCGTGCCCTGGGGAAAATTTTCATAAAGGCTTTTAAGATCTGGTAAATCCTGCCTGTCCAATGGGCCAGGCATAAAAAGCTTTTTGAGAGATTCATCTTCAGGTTCATGAAAATGGATGAAATTGTCTAACTTTGGATTGGGCGTCAGGGCGACGTCCAACTCGCTAATAATTTGGGCAAGGCGGTCTTTTTCCTGCTTTGAAAAAATTGCATTATAGTAATATCGGTCAAAGGTAAGTACGCCGTTTTCCAGATCAGCTTGAATTTGCTTGCATGAGTATTTGTTTATAAGAATGAATGAGAGAATAGACCGGATATCCCGCATCGTTATATGGCGGATTTTTCGAAACATAACAGCATGAATAATGTGTTTCAGGCGATTCCGTATTTCAGGCCCAAGTGTTATATGACAAAAGGCCGCAATATTGTATCTAATATAGCATTTGCTTGAATACTCACAGTTCTCAGGAGAGCAAGCATTCCAAAAGGCAAGGGAGTTATCCATGTCCAGGAATTTGTCTAAAACAAGATCAAAAATGGAAGGTTCATCCTTGCTCTCACTGACAATGGAGCGTAGATTTAAATTGATAAAGACCAATGATTCATGTGGAGTAAAATTGTCCCATTCTAAGTAATGGTGGACCTGCTTACCCAACCAAGAATATTCCCTCTTAAATAGAACAAAGTCCCTGAGTTTCCCTTCGTTTATAGCAATGACTTTCGTAAAATCGCCTTCCGGTTCTATGTTGCCCTCAAAATCAGAAAAAAATTCTTTAAGGATCTGATCGTTTGAGGTGCCTTCGAAGTCTTGGCTCCCATCGTAAAGGGTTTGGTAGGCTTTGCCCTTTATTTCAAAGGTGCAGTCGTTGTCGGTCCGTGATAGAAATCTTGCGCCATTTTCTTCTGCCACGTCCTCAACTCGCTGGATGAAAGCTGTTTTTCCATCTCCAGCATTTCCGGTCAATACCACCAGCCTTGTTTCGGGTGACATAATGCGGGGTATGAGTTCCCTGTCAAGTTTTGTATCAACATAGGTAACTGGATCATATCCTCTGGTACCGGAGGTACTGAACTCGCTTTGACTGTAAATCGTCAAGAACTTATCAACAAAAGGATTGTGATTTTCAGACATATTAGCCCCCATTTGTCCATGAGGTTAAATTGCTTAACCACTGGTTTTCAAACAAACTGATCTGGCCATGCTCAGCAAAGCTATAATAATTATTATCCCCAATGATTACATGGTCTTGTAATCGCATTTTTAAGACTTGGCCAGCATGAACAAGCTCACGGGTAAGCTTTGTGTCGCTATCGCTAGGATACACGCTACCGGATGGATGATTATGAGCAACCGCAAAACTGGCGGCGGAACCTCTTAGTGCTGTAGCCATGATTTCTCTGGTGTATGTGCTGACTTCAGTTGCGGTTCCACGTGCCATTTCAATTTCGTCACGGATTGTATTCCTACCATCTAATAGAAAGATCCAGAAATGTTCCTTTTTTAGATCACGAAGACGAGGTGAAATGTAATCTGCCAAATGCTTCCCGTTCTTGATCGTAATACCTTCTTTTGCTTGCTCCTGATGGATCCGCTGTCCAATTTCTATAGCGGCCCTTAGTTGGGCAATCTTAGTTGTTCCCAGTCCTTTGATTGAGCGCCATTTTGCTTCGTCGACATCTGCCATGTTCCGCCAGGTTTTAAATCTCTTCTTAATCTCTTGGCCCAAGTCGACCGCGCTTTTTCCCTTTACTCCAATACGCAGGATGACGGCCAACAGCTCAGAATCGGAGAGATTGTTTGGTCCTAACCGAAATAGCTTTTCCCTCGGTCTATCATCGGCGGACCATTTTGCGATCCCACTTGGTTCATAGGTTTTCGGACACATGGAAACAAGATTTCCTTCACTGAATATTCTGAAAGCTGATTATCCTGCCATATTGGCCAGACCGTGGTAAAACCTTAGTTCACAAATGCCAAGACATAGGTTACCCAATTCTAATGCTAAAAAGTGCCAAGACATGGGTTACCCGAAATATTTAAGATAATGTATGTAAAATGTCA